>Ga0116183_1001375_pt1 | contig 27636 bp, 14 predicted proteins | sample AD_UKC078_MetaG_FD_89753 | JGI IMG/M metagenome (GOLD analysis project Ga0116183, IMG submission 89753) | Active sludge microbial communities of municipal wastewater-treating anaerobic digesters from USA - AD_UKC078_MetaG | ecosystem: Engineered > Bioreactor > Anaerobic > Digestate | place: USA...
ACGACTTTCCAGCCCATGGCGTCGGCCAGCGCAAAAACCGGTTCTTTGAGATCGCCGAAAACGGTCACGCGGTGCCATCCCCATCGGTTCCAATGGGTGAACAGTTTCTCCATGTCGCCGACCGGCTCGGCGGCCAGTTTCGTGCGGCAGGCACGGTCATCGTCCACATTGGCCACCGCCTTGGCCTGATGAAAAAGGACCGTTTTCCGGTTCGCATCGAACTCGACCGTCGTGGTCATGTACCCCACCGGGAACAGCGACCGCACCGCCGCGCCTTTGCGGTCCTCCGAATGCGTCATGATCTCAAAGGGGTTGGAAGGCCCCTGCGGCCCGAAGGGTTTGTTCGAGGCGACACAATGGGCGTAGATGATCTGCCGCTTTGACGTGTCGATCACCGGATCGGAAATGAAACCGGGGCGCCCCTGGGTCAACGTGGTCATGGCGATCATGGAAACCGCCGAGCGCACGTCGGCCTCGCACCCTCCGATCAACCCCTCATTGACCAACTCGTGAAAGCCCATGCAGGGGTAGGCGTGGATGTGGCCGCCGTAAAAGCCGCCGAGGCAATTGACGGTGAGCCCGTTCGCCCCATGCTTTTTCAGCAGGGCCTTTTGACCCAGATACATCGCCGCCGAGTTTTCAAGCGTCTCCCGCGAAACGCCGATAATCGCGCGCGCGTCCTTCTGCCAGCGGTCGGCAACGGCGCGCGCCTGATCCTTGTCGGCTGCCTTCCATGCCGTGTTCAGTTCCTCAAACGGTATCTGAACGACCTCGATCCCCATTTGCTCTTTGATCGCCGGATAGGGTCCGACCGACTTGTTTGTCACCACCAGCAGTTTGGCTTCCCGCATCTTCGCCAGGCAATCCTTGGCCGAAAGCACCTCGACCGGATCATTCACACAACTGAGGTCGCCCGCCTGCGGCGTCAACTTCCGCCGGCACGCCGCAGTCAACGTCGCGAAATCCGTGCCGCCACGTTTGACCTGCGCGAAACATTGGACCGCCGCCGCGACATCCTCGAACCGGGAGGAAGAGACAAAACCGACATTCGGCACCTTGTAGATCAGAAAACCGGAGGTGTACACCAGCATTCCGCCGCTGCCGCCGTAGGCGAAATCGACGAACAAGGTCGGCTTGCCCGTGGCTATGGCCGGCTGCACCACCCTGTTCCAGCAGTTCAACTGATAGACGATATACCCGTCGATCCGGCTGCCTTGATCCGCGGCGACAATCGCTTTCGCCTCCTCCTCATTGGCCGCCATCGACGTGACGAAATCGAACCCCGGGCAATGGGTCCGCAACCCCTCCACAAATTGGTCCATAACCGGCTGGAAATTAAATCCGATGTTCGGCCAGTCCGGTTTTGGCTGCACAGGCGCATGGAGGGCAAACAGGATGCGGATACGCAAATCGGGCGCCTTTTCCGCCGCTCTCGCCGGAGCGGCCGCCATCACACGTCCCAACGTTGCGGCACAGGCCGTACAGCCTGCGGCCGCCAAGAAATCGCGACGTTCCAGACGACAACCTGAACAGGGTGTTTTCCCCATAAACATACTCATTCTCAGCCTCCTTTTTCTGATGACTCACTTTTCCGATCAGCCTTGCGAAGCCGGGTGAACCCGGCTTTCCCGCTCTTCCATTGGAACATACCCAATGTCACATTTCCTTTTTAATATACCCCTTTTCGCAAGCTTAGTGAATACCCCTAATCCAAAATAACATATCCGCCGTCACAAAACGTCTTGCAAAAGTCCGTTCTTCTCTGCTATGTTCGATCCGCTCATGGAAAGTCTTCTCCCTAACTATGATGGTGTCAACATCGAGTGGGATCAGCGCAGTATCCACTCAGAACAGGTCACGTTCGGCCAGGTTCGTTACCAGCCCGGCGGATATTGCGGCCCACGCGTCCAACGTGATTTCGAACTGGCGCTGCTTTACTCGGGGTCCTGCTGCGTTCGGCTTGACGGGCAACCGCGGGAGTTGCGCGTCGGGCACGTCTATCTGTTCAAACCCCGGCGCCGCGAACACTTCCTGTTCGATCCCCAGACCCCGACGCACCACTTCTGGTGTTCCGTGACGCCCGGTTACCTGCCCCCGGCGCTCCGCCATGCCCTTGAGGCGACGCCAGATGAGGGGCATCTCCCCTCGGAATGTTTCAACCGTCTGATTTCCGCCGCTTTCCTGTTGCGCACGGTCCAATCGCCGACCTCGCTGCAAGTTGTTGACACTTTGGCGCTCACGCTCTTTTGGGAGTTCCTGAATCTCGCAGACCACGATACCCTGATGATCCGTGAGGACGCCTGCGTGACCCGGGCGCTGCGTTACATGGAAGAGCATCTGGGAGAATCCGATTGTTTTGTTGGCGCGCAGCGTGCGGCGCGCTGCTCGGAAAACGCGCTGATCTACAAGTTCCGCAGGGCACTCGGCACCACACCGGCACGCCACCTGTGGCGGCTCCGTACTGAAAAAGGCTTGGCGTTGCTGGCGGAGACCGGCCTGTCGGTGACAGAGATCGCCGACCAGTGCGGGTTCAAGAACCCGTTCCACTTTTCGCGCTGCGTTCGGCGCATGCAGGGCCAGCCGCCGCGCGAAATCCGCCGTCGCGCCTGGTCCTGACCCCGGCCCGATGCAGGGTATCGAAATTGCGTGCCCTTTACGAAACTCCTTGCCTATAAATTGACAGGATTACAGGATTAACGTGATTTTTTTAATCCTGAAAATCCTGTCATCCCGTCATAAAAACGCATCCCAAAGTTTTCTCGCGGCTCCGGCGCACGGCGGGCTTGCCTATAACTTACACCCAAAGTTATCCTCATTTGCATTCCCGTGCGAAGCGCGGGCGGCGGGCTAATCACCCGGGAACCGTCATACCCCGTTGACAGCGTCACGGGAAGATGGGACACTGCACACCACACGACCTCACAATTAGGAGACCGGAACCATGCAAAAGTTATTTCTGCTCGCCCTCGCCTTAACCTGTGCCGTCACCGTCCGCAGCGAAATGCTTGTCAAATCGGAGCCCATTCGGCCCGACCGGAAAATCACGCTGTTCAACGGCCGCGATCTCTCCGGATGGACCAAGGTCATCACCGCTGAACCGGGCGCCTGCCCGGACGCCACGTGGTCCGTGGCGGACGGCGTGATCCGTTGCACAGGGAAGCCGTTCGGCTACCTGATGACGCAGCAGAGTTATGCCGACTACCGGCTGCATGTTGAATACCGCTGGTACGGGACTTCGGACCAGATGAACAGCGGCATCTTCATCCATAAAACCGGCCCGGACACCTTCTTCCTGCCTAAGGCCATTGAGACGCAACTTAAAAAAGACAACGCGGGGGACTTCGTGCTGCTCTCGCAAGCCACCTTGAATAACCTGACCAACCCCAAGAACCTGCGCGTCGAAAAAATCGCCCCATGCTCCGAGAAACCGGTCGGTGAATGGAACCGCGTTGAAATCACGGTCCGGGGCAATACCCTCTCTTCATACATCAACGGCGTCTTGCAGAACAGCGGCAACGCGATATATACCGACGCCGGCCAGATCTGCCTCCAGAGTGAGGGCGGCCCCATCGAGTTCCGCAACATCACGATCGAGCCGATCCCCTGATCCGGCACCCCTCCCGATATTGTGGCTGGGCGGGACGAGCGTCTGCCCGTCCCGTCCGACGATTGTCCCGGTCTGAGGCATCGTTATCGGGATCAGCGCCCGTCCTCCTCCTCGTTCTCGTACTCGGTTTCGTGTATGTGTGCCGGTCGCGGCGTCCGGGAGAGGCAAATGTCTGTTTGACGGTGAGGGCGGTTCTGCGAGCCGAACAAAGTACGGACGGTCAGGGGGTCAGGAATGCGTTCGCACAAACGTTTCTTGTGACGCAAGGGGGGGGTGTGTTATGGTTTTACACAGTTAATGGAAAAGGGGGGCTTTTAGCATAGGGGGAAATTATCATGCGGACCGTTCTTATCGTTTCGGTAGCACTCGGCGTCATCGGGGCATTCGCTGACGATCAATGGACGCTCAACTCCGACACGCCGACATGGTGGTTCGAGCCGGCCGCGTGGTCGAACGGCACCTACCCGCAAAGCGGGGAGTCCGTGATAATCGGCGCATCGTCGGACAACGCGAAAGCGAATGTCTATCTCCAATCCGGTGACGTGGTTTCCGGCATAGCCGACCTGACTTTCGGCAAGAACACCGGAGCGCAGACCCACCTCACGATTCCGACCGGCGCCTCGCTGACCTTCACGAACACGATGAGACTCATGGGGCAGTCTGTCCAGAAAGCGACGGGGCTGGTTGAAATTACCGGCGGCACGCTCAAGGGCAAAGCGTTCAACTGGGGCGGACACACATCGTCGAAGGGTACCGTCCGAATCACAAACAACGGCCGCGCGGAGTTCACCTCCTGCACGTCGGGATGGCTCGGTCCGTCGGACTTCGAAATCGACACCGGTCACCTGTGTGTCGGATCCGGCAATTTCCTTTTCGGCAATCGTACCGATGCGTATGCCCGGTTGTTTGGCAGGAACGCGACCATTGAAACCACGGCGGGGATATTCTCTATCGGCGCCAACGTATCGGGGGCTCTTGGAGCGTGGTTTCTGGAAGATTCTGCTGTCACCGTCTCGGGGAGTGGCGGCATCGTGCTCGGGCGCGCTTCGCAATCCTGCCTCCGCATCACCAACACCGTAGTCCGCTTTACACATGCGTCCGCGCCCTTCACCCTCGGACAGGACACCAACAATACGGTGACCGCGGGCGTGTGGTCCGACTTCGAGATGGTCGGCGAGAATGCGATGGTCTCGAATTCGTACCGGCTGAAACTGTTCAACAACGCGCGGTACATTCAGCGCGGGGGGCAGACGATCCTCCGGGCAAACAACACCGGCGATCAGATCGAGATAAACGGCGTCCCCGGCACGGAACAACTTGTCGAGGTGCACGGCGGCACGTTTTCGCTCACCAACGCGAATCCGAACGGCGACGCGCGCATCATCTTGGGCGGCAGCGCTCGGGCGATGTTCCGCCAGACGGACGGCACGGTGACCGCACCGGGAATCCTTTTCAAGCCCTGCGGCCCGGACAACGCGCGGTACGAGATGACCGGCGGCACGCTCGAACTCGACGACTCCAAGGGGGGCAATGGCGGCATCCGCACCTCGGACAAATCCACGCGCGCAGGCACGTTCTCGATCATCGGCGGTTCGCCGAACATCCGGATGACGCGCATCGGCACGTACAACTCGACCGACTACCAGCCGATGATCGAATACGTCATTTGCACCAACTTCGTCGCGCCGATCTGTTTCTCGCGTCCGTCGCAATCTTATTACAGTTGGGTGAGCGGCATCTACACGATCGTGCCGCAGGGCGGCATGCAACTCATCCATACCAATACGGTGATGCTGTTGGACGGACGCGACGGCGAGTTCGGCATCTTGCCGCAAAACCCCGGTTCCGGCGGCACGTTCCTGCCGAACCCCGCGTTATGGGAGTCCGGCACGACAGACCTCTACGGCGGCAGCAAGGCCGATCGGCTCGGTTCGCGCCTTCTCGCTTCGGCGGCGTTCGAATCGGGCGCCGCGCCCGCCACACCGGTCTCGTGCGGGTTTTTAAAACTGCCGAAGACGTCTCAAAAAGGCTACACGGTCTGGCTGAACCTGCTGCCGCAGAACGAAGTCACGATCGCGGAACTGGTTGCTGATTTGACTGCGGCCGGATATCCCGCCCAAGCGGATGCGTCCCGCGAAGGGTACAACGTCCGGGCGGCGATTCCGGAAAACCTTGTCGCGCACGGTTCCGACGACGAATACCTTGTCTTCGACTTCGCCCGCCATATGACGCCGGAAGACGTCCGGAACGGCACGCCAACTGTCCGCGCGCTCGTCGGACGCGTTTTGGCCGAAAAGCGGACTGGGGGATTCGCCATCCTTATAAATTGAGGAAGCAAACATGACACCCTCCCGTAAAAGCATCGTGTTGCTGTCCGCTGCCCTTGCCGTATGGGCAGCATTCGCGCAATCGGTTATCGAGATCGAAATGCCTTGGCCAAAGGAGGGGACGGGCTTCCCGTGCGGACACCCCGTCGACGTATCGATACGCCACACCCTTGACGGCAAGGCGACCGCCGCCAAAGGCGTCAAGATCGCCTTTGACAACTTCGGGCCGAAAACCGTGCGTGCGGAAGAAACCTGTGATCTTCCCGAACAAGGTCTTCGCGTCAAGGGTCTCACGCTGAACGAGCCCGGCTTTCTGCGATGCCGGGTCACGGTCGGCGGTAAAAATTATGTGCAGTCCGTGCCGTTCGAGCCGGAACGGATCGTGAAGGGATCGCCAACGCCGCCGGATTTCATGACGTACTGGCAACGTGAGATCGCCAAACTGGACGCGGAGTCGTCAGACGAGCCGGAGTTGAAACCGTGGCGCGGTCCGGACACCAATCAATGGGACGCCTGGCGGGTCAGCTTCGCGACGGCAGGCGGGAAGCGCGTCTACGGACTGTTGTCCGTGCCGAAAAACCTTTCGGAAGGCCCGTTCCCCGTGCATGTGAGCGTTCCCGGCGCGGGCCAGCCCTCAAAGACGTATTCGGCGAGCTGGATATACAGCCAGACGCCGGAGCGGAATACGGTGCGCCTCACGATGTTTGCGCATTGCGCACCGATCGACGACGCCAAGGAACGCGAAGCGTATTTCACGCGCATCCGGGCCGAGCACGCCGAAAAGTATGGGGTCGGATATTATCCGCAGGCCGGCATCTCCGAATCGCGCGAAGCGTATCATTTCCATCCGATCATTCTCGGCGCCAACCGCGCCGTGAACTGGCTGGCGCGGCAGTCCTATTGCGACACGAATCGCTTCACCTACTCCGGAAGTTCGCAGGGGGGGGGCTTCGGCATCATCCTCGCAGGCCTCAACCGCCATTTCACACGCGTCTTTGCTGATGTTCCGGCGATGGCGGATACGATGGGGGCACGCGCGGGACGACAAAGCGGCTGGCCGCAACCCGTCGAAACGCAGCGCCCCGAGAACCGTTCCGCCGCAGAGAGGTTCGCCCCGTACTTCGACGGGGCCAATTTCGCGCGCTACGTCACCTGCCCGATCCGCGTCACCTGCGGTTGCAAAGACACGAGCTGCGCGCCACCGGCCGTTTACGCCGCCTATAACGAGATTCCATCTCAGGACAAACAGATCTTCGTCATGCCCCATAACGGGCATGAGAGCAATGGCAAGATCAAGAATCAGGCGCATGCCTGGCGACAAGGCACAGGGGAACGTGGACTGGCGCCGTTCGACACGCTCACATGCGAGGTGACCGGCGTCGCGTTCGGATCCGGCGCCAACACGGATCCGACGTTCAAAGTGCCAAAGCTCGTGGCAGCGATCCGGCGGACGGATGGTGTCATCGAGGACGTTCCGCTGCGGGCCGTCAATTGGATGGGAGCGTATCTGGTGGACCGGCGGTTCTCGAAGTCGGAACGCGAGCGTTTTGGAACAAAGGCCGAACTGGTGGGTGTGCGGCTCGAAGGCGGCGCGCCGGAAACGAACGCCAAGATCAAGATTGAAAACGCCACGATGTTCAAGGAGGTGCTGAATCCGTTGTCGATTCAGGTGACGCCGCGTGACGCGCTGCCGTTCCCGAACCGTGCGGACACCATTGTTCCCGACACGCCCGAACCGGCGGCGGGCGATCTGCTCGCGGAATGGAACGCCTCGCTGCCGCCGGGCTGCGCGGTGTCGAAACGGCGCGTCGGGAAATCACTCGTGATCGACATCACGGCTCCAGCGGGCAAAGTCACGGAAATCCCGCTGGGCGTTGCACGCGAAGCGAAAAAGGTGAAAAGCTTCGCCATCCCCTATCTGACCTGGGGCGAGCGAAACGGACGCGTGCACGCAGACCTGCTCGAAGGCGGCTGGTTCCGGCTGGCGGAGTTCGACTGGTACGCCTCGAACGCGAGCGACGTGTACGCGCGGGAGACGGAAGGCGGCCGCGAACTCGTGGCGCGTTACAAACCGAAGACGGACGGGACGTTCAACCCCGTGCGTGAGCGGATCGTGATCACGCTTTCGAACGTTTTCGAAGAGATCCTGCCGGAGATCCCCAATCCGGCGTCCCCTTGGAAACACGTCACCGGGATGCACGTGTGGCGTTCACACCCATCGTACGACCGTGCGGAAGATCTGGCGCTCTGGCGGCAGGTAAAGGCCGCCGGAATCAAGCACGTCGCCGTGACGGACCATGAGACGATGTGGCGGGACGGCGGCGAACCGTTCACCTTCTGCACCGACGCGGCAAAGGGGAAGGGCGGCGACGAGGCACAGAAGGCCTACACGCGCGCGATGATCGATGAACTCGGCTTCCTTTATGGTCCGTACAACAACTTCACGGACCTCGCGACGCAGAGCGAATTCTTCAATCGCGACACGGTGGGACGATGGTCGGACGGATCGTTCCACAACGCCTGGATGCGGTGCTACGGTCCGAAACCCGTGCTCGCACCGCTCGCCTGCGACCGGTTCGCTGGCGCGATCCAGCGTAAGTTCGGTTTCAACACAGCGTACTGCGACGTGCACACTTCGATGTTGCCGTGGCAGCGCACGGACTACGACCACCGTGTTCCCGGCGCGGCAACCTACGCGCAGACCTATTATTCGTGGGGCGAGACGCTCTTGAAACAGAAGAAGATCTGGAACGGTCCCGTCTATTCCGAAGGGGCGCACCACTTCATGTGGGCCGGTCTTGCGGATGGCTCCTACGCGCAGGACCGGAGCTACGATTTCCGTAATGAACCATGGATCGTCGAGTTCGAACTGCTCCGCACACAGCGTCTTTGCACCGACTTCGGCATGGGAACGCTCTCGATGTTTTCGCCTGCGCGAACTCTTCACGAACGGCTGTATTATCTGCCGTACCAGCCCCAAGGTCGTGACGAACTCGTGAACCGTTTCCTCGCCGCGACAATCGCGTTCGGCCATTCCGGTTACCTGATCCTCGACAAATGCTGGGAGCCGGATAAGCCGTTCGGGCGCGCATACGGGGTAAAAAGCAAACCGGTCTGGCAGGAAAAGGGCCTTCCCGCCGAGACGCTCCGCAGTTACTTCATGATTCAGGCGCTCGCGGCCCGGTACACGCAATCGCACGCCGTCGAGATCCGGTACGTGGACGCCGAGGGGCGGTTACATGCCGCCTCCGAGGCGATCCGGAATGGAACCGTGGCCCGCAATCAGATCGTCACACGTTATGCGGACGGCACGGTCACCGCAGTGAACGGCAGCGACACTTTGCCGATGAAGACGTCCGCGCACGGACGCAAGATCGAGCTTGCGCCCAACGGTTTCGCGGGATGGTCCAGCGGCGTCACCGTGCTCTCCACCGATACCGACGGACGCCGCGTCCATTACGCCGAAGGTCCCGACTATGTCTATCGCGAGATCGAAGGCCGAAAGCCGTGCGTCTCGCTCACGTCGCGGCATGAAACAAAGCCGTGACTTTCCGTGTGTTCTTGTGTCCCGTGGTGGAAGAATCGATCCCGATAGCGATCCCGACCCCGACCCCGATTTGGATGAAACCCTGAAACCCTGAAACCCTGAAACCCAAGAAAGTGTCCCGTGGTGGAAGAATCGATCCCGATAGCGATCCCGATAGCGATCCCGACCCCGACCCCGATTTGGATGAAACCCTGAAACCCTGAAACCCTGAAACCAGAAACCCAAGAAAGAGTCCCGTGGTGGAAGAATCGATCCCGATAGCGATCCCGATAGCGATCCCGACCCCGACCCCGATTTGGATGAAACCCTGAAACCAGAAACCCTGAAACCCTGAAACCTGAAACCCTGAAACCCAAGAAAGTGTCCCGTGGTGGAATAATCGATCCCGATAGCGATCCCGACCCCGACCCCGATTTGGATGAAACCCTGAAACCAGAAACCCTGAAACCAGAAACCTGAAACCCAGAAGCAATGCACGCTATTTCTTTTTGGCCGCGGCCATCACCTGCATCAACAGGCGTTTGTCCTGCCAGGTGTCGCGCAGGGAACCGATGCGGAGGATCTGGCGGAAGGCGTCGAGCTTCATCCGGGTGGCCGGGATAACGCGGACACGGAATGGCTTGTCCGGTTCAAGCGAGAAAAAGTTGTCATCCATCCGCGCGTCCATGCCGTCGAGCGAAATCCAGACCCACAGGGCAGGATGGTGACTGGTGAGCGTCACGGCGAAGCTGTTGTCATCCCAGGCACGGATTTCAGCCCGCATACGCGGTGCCTGCAGTTTCAGCGCGCGCGGCTCGCAGAACAGCACCGTATTCCACGCCACCTGATTGCCCTGCTCATCCAGCAGATAGATCCACATGATCAGGTTGTCCGCGCCACAGCGTTTCAGGATGTCTGCCACTTTGACGCGAACCGATTCATCACGGGACAACGGGGCCACCGACACCTTTTTCGTGCCCTCGGCAACCACGATTCCCTCCATCTGGGTCACCCGCCACTGCATCTCACCCTTGAACGTCGGCCGGAGCCCGTCATGAAACACATTCAGCGTGACCGTGCCCGATTCCCGGCAGTAAACCCCGCACAGCGAGATCGGCGCGAAAAAACGGCGGGCCAGATACTGCAACGCTTTCCACCGTCCCGCGTAATCCACGGCGGACGGGCTGCACGTGGGCCAGCAGTCATTGAAATGCCAATAGAGAAATCCGGGTGAAGCCTCCTTCGCGGTCCGCACCCGCTCATAGGCCCGCCGCAACAGCACCGCCTGCTGGATCTGGCTGAGCCAAGCGACATGATCGAAACTGGAGGGAACCAGAAAATGGTCGAGGAACCCGTGATAGATGCGGCGCGCGCCATCGGAAGGCGACATGTGAAACGCGCAGGCCGGATGTCCGGCATTCCGCTCCCCCTCATCCAGATATTCCGCGATCACGCGCGGCTCGGGGAACGAAGGCATCGTCATGTACCCGGCCGGTTCCGTCAGGGAGAACGGCTGGTGCGGGATCGGCGGCAGACAGGGCGTGTCCGGATCCGCCGCACGCACACCGTCGACCGCGATCTTGGTGTACGCGGAATCGATCGCTTTCCCGCCACCGTCCCCGCCGCACCAAAGCGCCAGACACGGATGGTGGCGCAACGCCATGACCGTGCTCCGCACTTCCCGCTCGAACGAGGCCCGTTCCCCTTTTGCGGGCGGCGCGCCCCGGCTGCCCCCGAGCATCAGATCCTGCCACACGCAAATGCCGTACTCATCGCACAGATCATAAAAAGCATCGTTTTCGTAAAGCCCCCCACCCCAGACGCGCAGACAGTTCATGTTCGCGACCGCCACGGCTTTCACCAGCCGGGCATACTCCACCCGCGTCAAGCGCGCCGGATACAGGTCGGCCGGCACCCAACTGGCCCCCTTGAGGAAAACCGACTGGCCGTTCACTTTCACACGGCCGAAGGCCCTGCCGCGGACCGGTTCCATCTCCACCTGACGGAGCCCGATCCGCCGCGCGACGTGCTCGTAGCAGGTCCGGCCCGACAAAACGTCAACCGTCACTTCGTACAGCGGTTGCTCACCCAGACCGGCCGGCCACCAAAGCTGGGGGTTCTTGACCGTCAGGGAGAGTGTCATCCGGTCCCGGTTAAGCAGGTCGCGCGCCTCATGCAGGATGTTGCCCTTATAGCAGACCCGCACCAGCAACTCCAAATGCATCGCGGGGTCATATCGCTCTGACGCCACCGCCACATGCAGCTTGACCACGCCCGCTGTCGCAAAGTCCTGCCGGATATGCACCTCGCTGACCCGGACATGCGTGAAGGCCAGCAGCGAAACCGTGCGCCCGATCCCCACGGTGGGCGACAGGGAGATGAAATCCTGATTCGGCCCCTCCTCCGCCCCCGGCACGGTTGACGTCGGGGGGGAGAAGGTTACCCGCAGACGGTTCTTCCCCGCCTTCAACAAGGGTTTAACCTCGAATTCAACCGTTTCAAAGGGGTTGGTGACCTGACCCAGTTCGGCATCGTTCAATCGGATCGCCGCACACCCGTTCAACCCGCCGAAACACAAAACCACCCGGTCATAGGCCGAAACATCCTCCTGCACAAAGGTTTTTTCATATACCCACTCCTCACCCATAACCCAACGCGCCGCCTCAAGCCGGGTTCCGCGCACCAGATCCTCCATCTCGCCCGCAGCCATCAAATCGGCATGCACACACCCCGGCACGTGTGCCGGAATGCTTTTTTTAGAGCCGCGCTTGTAGAGATTCCACTCGCCAGAGAGATCAGTCTTCCTCATTCGCCTCAAATCCTTTTCGGTATAGATACAGAACGTTTCATAACCGCTCGTTTCGTGACGGTTCATATTCTGTCCGAAAAAGAGCTCTTTCGTCAACTTGATTTCCTCCATAATCAGAACCTTCAAAGGCATCGGGCCCGCTCCAATTCCGGGAAAAAATCTAAAAATCGCACTTGCATTCCCTCTTTTTTTCTGCTACATATTTCTTTGCTGTTCGAGAACAGTTTGTTGTTTCAAGGCTGTTTCTCCATGTGTACTCCTATGTATCCCCCCAAGACCGGCTTGCAAAAGCCGGTCTTCTATTTCATATTCATACGTCGGCATCGCGACGGAAAGGATGGATCATCCATTCCGCACCACGCCGTTGGTTTTGTAACAAGAAGTTCGTGCCTTGACCCCTGAACTCCTAGCTCCCGCAGGCGGTTTCGAGGCCGCGTGCGCCGCCTTCCAATACGGCGCGGACGCGGTGTATCTCGGCTTGCCGCGCTTCTCCGCCCGCGCCGACGCAGAGCACCTCACCCCGGACCGGCTGCGCCTGCTGAAGGCCTATGCGCAGAGCTTCACTCCCGCCAAACGGGTGTACGTCACCTTCAACACTCTGGTGACCGAATCGGAGTGGGAGCCGGCACTCGACCTGCTGGCCGTCTTGGACGACCTGACGCCGGACGGCGTGATCGTGCAGGACCTGGGCGTGGCCCGGCTGATCCGCGACCACTTCCCCCGGCTGGCCCTCCATGCCAGCACGCAATTGGCGACGCACAATCTGGAGGGAGCGCTCGCACTCCGGGAACTCGGGTTCACGCGGGTGGTGCTGGCGCGCGAACTGACCCTTGACGAAATCCGCCGCATTTCGCAAGAAAGCGGCATGCAGACCGAGATTTTCATTCACGGCGCGCTTTGTTACAGCTACAGCGGTCTCTGCCTCTTTTCCTCTCTCGCCACCGGGCGGAGCGGCAACCGCGGACGGTGCGCCTATTGCTGCCGCGAACCCTTCACCGCAGCGGAATGCGCGTCCGACAACGCCGCGCCACATTTCCCCTTCTCGATGCGCGACCTGTGCCTCGCGCCGCTGCTTGACGACGTGACGGGCAGCGGCGCGCACGCGCTGAAGATCGAAGGCCGCATGAAGAGTCCGCTCTATGTGGCCTGCGTCACCGATTACTACCGCCGTAAGTTGGACCGCACCCTCTCCCCCGAGACGGAACGCGAACGGCTTCAGGATCTCCAGACGATCTTCAGCCGCTCCGGAACACAACTCTACGCCCAAGACCCACACGCGCAACCCGAAACGATCATTGATCCGTTGACGGTCGGCCACCGCGGCGCACGGATCGGGGAGGTCGAGGCTGTGATCCGCGACCGTGACGGCACACGGTGGCTGCGTTTCCGTTCCGACCGTGCCCTAGAGAAACATGACGGCTTGCAGCTCGAATTCCCCGGGGAGGGCCGTCCCCCGGGTTTTGCGGTTATGCGCCTGCGGCAGGCCGGAACGCGGCGTCCGGCCCTCTCGCTGGCCGCGGGCGAACGCGTCGAAGTGGCGCTACCGGAAGGCCCGTTCCCGCCCATCGTGCGCGGCACACCGGTGTTCTGCTCCGCCTCGCAAGCCGTCCGCCGCCGCTACGGAATCCAGAGTGTGCGCGAGTCTGGTCTCACCACAGGGCGTCCGGTGGATTTCGAGGTGCGACTCGATCCCGGGGGAATTGCCGTCCGGGCCTCGACCCCCTGCGAACCCTGCGGACAGGTCACAGCCGAAACGCAAATCGCCCTGCCCCTTTCCCCTTCGCGCCAACCCGAGCAAAGTCCGGCCGCCGTTCAGAAAGCCTTCAGCCGCCTCGGTGACTCTGCGTGGCGTCTGGGCACCCTCACTTTCCACGATCCAGACGGGCGCTATGCGCCCCCCTCGCAACTGAACGCGTGCCGGCGCGACGTGCTCGTCCGCCTCAACGGGGCGTGGGACCAACATGCCGCAACGCGCCGAGAGGCGATCCTGCGGAAGTGGCGGCCGGAGCCCGCCATTCCGTCTCCCTCACCTGACGCCGCGCCGCTCCCGCATTGGACCCTGAAACACCGCGCCGACGCGCAACCCCTGCCGACTGCGGCGCTGTCGGGCCTGTCAACCTTGATCCTGCGGATCGGCCACGCCCCCGCCGATGCGCTGAAGCGACAGTTGGAGGCGTGGCGCGAAGCCGTCCCCCAGACCGCGATCTGCCCCGCGCTGCCGGTCATCACGCGCGCGTGCGCTACACGGGAAATGCGGGACGCCCTCCGTGTCCTTGCACGCGAGGGATGGGAGCGCTGGGAGTGCGCAGATCTCTCGGGCTGGCGCATGTTGACAGAGGAAGGACTCAGCCCGTACTCCGCCGACTGGAGTTTGTACGCCCTGAACCGGGCCGCCTGCGCGGAATACGCCCGTCTCGGTTTCGCGGTGCAGGTGCTTTCCCCGGAGAACGGACTGGACAATATCCGTGCGCTCTGCCACATCCCGGCGTGCGCGGGGCACCGACCCGAAGCCGAAATGCCCGTTTATCTGCACCCCCCTCTCTTTCTCTCTGAAACCGCCCCCCTGACGGGCGGACGCCCGCCCCCCGATAAAGGGCGGACGCGGGACATCCGGATCGCCAACCGCCGCGGCAAGACCTTCACCGTTCTCGTCCGGGATCGTCTATGGGTAACCACCGCCGACGAGCCCTACTGTCTGGCCGACCGGCTTCCGGAACTCCGCGCCGCAGGCGTAGGTCGTTTCCGTATCGACCTTTCCTGGTCACCGGAAACCATTGATGCGGAGCGAACGATCCGAAACGTGATGGCCGGGAAGCTGCCGCAAAGTCATGTTCTGCGGGGTAATTTCGACCGCGGCCTCGCCTGAATCCACACCATGAAACTCCTGTTGCCCCTCGTTTTCGCCCGGCCCTCGGAGGGGGGTCAACGGACTCCAAACACCGTGCCGTCGGGAGGAACCGGTGGCGGCGCGGAGACCCCCAATCCGCGCACATCATCCACATACCATCCCTCACTGGCCGTGCTGTTGTCCGTACCCAAACGCCAGCGCACGCGCAACTGGCGGCCCGCGTACCGTGCCGTATCGGTCAGGGACAACGTAACCGGGACAAACCCTCCGCTTGTGCCCACCCAGGCAGAACGCCCTACCAGCGGATTCAGCGAATTCGGCGCACCCTTGCCCGCCACCGTCCCGGTATACCCGTTCTGGGAAAAAACAACCCCCGAACCGATATCCGTCACGTCATACCAATCGCCATTATCCAGCGAAAACTCCAGCACCCCCGCGTCATTGGCGCTAAACGAGAAATCATGCCAGAAGCTCAGTTGCAAAGCCGTTTGATCCAACGGGATCTCGATAGGAGGGGAAACCAGACTTGTGTCAGATCGTGTGTCCACACCCAACGAAAAGGCGGAGTTCGACGGCGAGACGCTCTTAACCGTCGAGAGCTCCCACTGATTGGTCCCCAGCGTCTGCAGAAACGACCAGCCGCGGGATAAAAGGTCGTTTGTTTCGAATGTTTCACTCCAGAACAGTTCCGGCACGACAAAGGCATTATACAACGTCGCCCGTCCGCCGTCCGGATTGGCCAGCGTGAGATTCCACCATCCGCTGGACATGCCCACGGTGTTCACGCGCGCATAGGCCACATCCCCCAGGACCTGCATGTTCATCGCCAGGGCATCCGGTTGCCCTAACCGGCGCAATCGCGCCGTAGCCCCCAACAGGAAATGATCCCCTGTGAAGGTGAACGGCAAAACCCCCTCTCCCGAACCCGGCGAAGAGGAAATCAAAACCGGTCTCGGCGCCTGCTGTTCCGGCACGCCTCCGCTCACGATCAGAGAAAAGGGCTGTTGTCCGTTTGTGAGAGTGCCCGCAAACGTGACACGGACCGTATACGTCCCCTCGACAACCGGCGCCGCGATCAGAACCTGCTCGACATTATCCGTGGTGTTCGAACCGGTTATCGCGGGATACGCGCAGGAGGCCACGCTCCATTCCCCCACAAACGGCATGACCCATGGCTCGTGGACGGTTCCGTCGGGAGCGATCACCCGCAGGTCGAGATTGTTGACCAGACGGGGCTGGCGGGAATCCCCTATCCCGGTCGCCACACCCGGCGGATCGGTCCAGCAAAGCGTCGCGCGGACCGGACTTGCCCCATCCCAAATCATTTCAAAACTGATTGCATTCCGATCGGTACTCACGCGGTTTTCGATCACCTGCCGCCTACCGGCCTGCGCACGGTAGTCGAGCAGCAGATCCGCAGCGGCCTTGCCGTTGAGCAGTCCCCAACCGTAAACATAATCCGGACCGGGATTCCCCAGATCGTCCGCTGTGTGGATCAGCAACGCCTTGAGCGTACTCGCACGCATGACCTGATTACTGAAGAGATTCGCGAAGAGGTGGACAAGTTGTTGCGCCGTGCCAGCCGCATTCGGACAGGCCATGCTCGTCCCGCTCGAGTAACTGTACGAGGAATCCCCGCCATACGAAGTTGACTTCAAACGATCCCCGTTGGCAACCAGATCCGGTTTGATGCGCCCATCGTCAGCCGGTCCCCATGAGGAAAAAATCGTCATGTTCGCGTTGGCGACACTCCGCATGCCCCCACTGACCGCGTCGGTGACGGCACCGACCGTCACGACGTTTTTCGCCAACGCACTGTATCCAAGCGTGTCATACCCGTTTCGATAAACATGATCTGCGGGCGGATGCAGGGACGAATCATAGGTGACGGGGATGCCGCCGGCGCTGAGTGCCACCGTATCGCCGTTCACCGGGTTTTCCGAGGGGCCGCGATCATTCCCGGCCGCCCAGAAGACCAGATAATAAGGCAGGTCGAAAGCCAACTTGTCCATCTCGTGGGCATACGTGTTATATTTGCCAAAATCGTCTTCGATCGCGGACGCCGTGAATCCGGTCCCGTACCAAGTGAATTTCGGATTCCCGCTATACCCCCATCCCGCGACCATCCCATAACTGTGATTCGAAACCTTGATCTTGTCCGCTTCACCGGGATAGGCCGCACCGCGCATGGTCATCTCACCCTGGTCGTCATTCCAATCATAGCTGTCCACAAGCACAGCCGGAGCCATTCCCTTCGCCAAGCTGTCAATCCCCGCGGCACAGATCGTGCCGACCACATGCGTCGAGTGATCGTGCACGACACCCGCACCGTCCCGGGAAACCACCCGTCCCCCGAATTCCCTGTGGGTGGTCCGCGCTGAACAGGCATCCCATACGCCGACCGTATCCCCGGCTCCGTCCGCACCGTAGGGAGCGAGACGCAGAATATTCGCTCCCGTGGAAATCGCGGCGTTCGCATTCAGCGTCATGCGGTATATCGGCTTCCCCCCTTCGATCGCCGCCAGTTCCCATGCACCGCCATTGGGACGCTGCCCCCGCACCGGAATCCCGAAGGAACGCGCGAACGCCTCAGCTTCTTCGCGCCGCATCCGCTCGACACGCATCCGCTCCTTCACCTTGTTCCGCCTGACAACCGGGTTGCCCATGTCTTCCATGTTCGCGGCAACCGCTGAAGCCTGTTGTGCGGCCACCCGACCGGACAGGACGAAAAGTCCCGTAAGGAATAACCAGACAATGGGTTTCACAAAAAGCCTCCTCGCTTGAGCAGGAAAATCGTACCACCTTGCTTGAGGGAGTGTCAAAAAAGCGAAAACAACGGCATCGGCGCTGCTGTTGAGGTGCCGTCGGGAAGGCCCCGCGGCCCGCGCCTGGTCACGGATAAATCCGAACGTGCAGCACCCGGTTGGAGACAACACTGTGGATGCGGCTGTTTGGTTCCGCCTCGCACGGGATTCGAATGCGCCGCATGAGCACCTTTCCGGTGCCGGGATCGGTCAGGGCGAGTGTGAGCAGGCTTCCGGATGAAGTAACCCGCACGTTGTCGCGGTCCACACCCGAGGGCAGCGAAAAAAGAATCTCATAGGCCTGCCCGTTCTCCCGCATGTCCAAGGCCGGGCTCGCCGGCAGACGGTCCCAGTCCGATGCGGCCATGGATTGCGCGATCACGTCGAGCCGTTGACGCCCCGCCGAAACCCGCAGACCCTCGACCACGCGGGACTTGAACGGTCGAACCCGTTCAACCGGTTCCGTTCCGCCTGAAATCTCACCGTTTCCGTCTGCCGCGGCCTCCCCCACAGAACGTCCCAAGAAGGCAAGCGTGACCAACAATCCCAAAACGGCAACCAACAAAAAGTAGTCCAGCGCCGCCCATGCCCTTCCAATGAACTTCGCATTCCGCATGGTCATTCCTCAATTTGCTCCGTATTAACCCAAGCAATTCATATGCCACACACCTAACGCGGACGAAGCCCGCAACTCAATTTAGGCTCATACAAAGAAGACACAGGTTTTTCATGACACCCCATTCCCCTTTTTACCCTTTGTGTGAAAAACAACTGTTCCTTTTGGAGTCGAACGGTTGAAATGATCCCATCGATCCTGCACGGCGCATCCATCCGGGTGGCGGACCCAAACCATCCAAGATTTGACCGCACGCGACAATCTGACGCGATGCACGCGTCAATTTGTCGCATTCCGCTTGTCTTCCTCCGCGTGAGCCCTTATAATCCGGCAATTTTTTTTCAGGAACCGGAAACGGTCAGGCGGCGCGGCACATGCCGCACCCCGACCCCGGCACGTTCCCTGCTGAGGCAAAAACCGCATGAGACAGAGCGATAGACCCGTCAATCGGGGCGCACGGGGAGGATGGCGTTTGGAACTCATCCTCTTAAGCGCGCTTTTGACCTCGGCGTTTGCCGCAGGATGCGTGCTGGTCTTGCTCAAAGGCCGGCACGACCGGCAGGCGCATCTGGCGGCGACTGCCACCGTGCTGCAGGAGGGGGAAGCGCTGCTGCAGGCGTTGTGCGATCTGGGCGATTGCTCTTCAACCCATCCCTCGCCAGCGGAATGGCGGCGGTTCTCAACCGTTGTGGACAGTGCCTTCGCGGTCCGCAAGGACGTCCAGTCCGTTTCGGTTTCGCGCAACGGCATCACCGTTTTCCAACGCCAGGCAGGCGGACTCCATCCCCCGCAAGGGGAGAGCGCGGAATCCCGTGCCCGGGAAAAAGAGCGGCGGGTCGAGACCGAGATCGCTCCCGGCACCCTGGAAATCAACGGCGAGCCGCAGTCGGTTTTCGTCATCACACGCACCCAGACGCTGGATGATGGCGGCCGGGTGGTCACCGAAGCCACCTTCCGCCGCGAGGCGGTCGGGGCAGAGGAACGGACCGCGCGTTCGCTGGTCTCTTCGCTCTTCTGGTTTTCGCTGGCGGTGGTGTTTCTCTCCTTCGCGCTCTGTGCAGCGGTGCTGGTGTTCTTTGTCGCGCGCGACCGGCGGCGCGAACAGCGAGCCCGCCGTGAAGAACACCTCGCCTTTTCAGGCGTTCTGGCCAACGGAATCCTGCACGACTTCCGCAACCCGATGTCCGCCGTGCGTCTCGACGCCCAAATGCTGGGACGGGAAATGGCCCGCGCCGACGGGTTCCGCGCGGAGCGTGTGCGTGATCTGGCGGAGCGTATCGCCCGCACCATGGCGCGGATGGACAAGGTGTTTCAGGAGTTCCTTTTCCTCGCCAAGCCGGCCGACGAGCAACCGGAAACCGTGCGGATCGAGCAGGTTGTGCGGGAGTGCGTAGACACCCTCGCCCCGCGCCTCGAACAGGCCGGGGTCCATGTCGCGATCCACGCTCCGGACACGATGCCAGCCGTCTCCGCATTCCCCTTCGCACTGCGACGGGCGCTGCTGAATGTCCTGATGAACGCGATTCAGTTCGCCCCGGAGGGCAGTGAAATCACGGCAACCATCGAGGAGCGCGGGCGGCACATCGTGCTGGATGTGCTGGACCGCGGTCCGGGCATTCCGCCGGCCGAGCGTGAAAAGGTCTTCGAGATGTTTTTCTCGGGACGTCCCGGCGGAACCGGGTTGGGGCTCTTTCTGGCACGGACCGCAGTGCGACGCTGCGGCGGCGACATACAAGTCCTTACGCGTGAGGGCGGAGGGGCCGATCTGCGCATCACCTTGCCTGTGGCACCCCCGTCCTCCCCACCCCCCTCCGATGTGTAATCCTCTTATGAATACCAAACCCAACCTTCTGATCATTGAAGACGATCCGGATAACGCCCGTTCCGTGACCGAGGCCGCGGAGGATGCGGGGTTTGCCACGGTCTGCGTCGCCAACGGCAAGGCCGGCGTGGCGGCGTTCCGGAACCAAATCCCCGACTTGGTGCTCAGCGATTTGGTCCTGCCGGACATGGACGGCCTGGAAGTTTTGGCCCGCCTGCGCAAGATCGACGACATGGTCCCCGTGATGATCATGACCGCCTACGGTTCGGTCGAGTCCGGTGTGCGGGCCATGCGCGAGGGCGCCTACGATTACGTCACCAAACCACTCGATCTGGACGACATCCAATCGAAACTGCGGCGCGCCTGCGAAATCTCGCGCCTCCGTCGGCAGGTCGACAAGCTGTCCCGGTCGGTCCGCGAAAAATACGCCTCCACCGCGATCCTCGCCGAATCGCCCGGCATGAAAAAGGTCATCCGGCAAATCGAGGCGCTGGCCGACACCTCCGCCACCGTGCTGATCTGCGGCGAGAGCGGCACCGGCAAAGAGCTGGTCGCCCGCGCCCTGCATGTCGACTCCAAGCGTGCGGACGGACCGTTCGTAGCCGTGAACTGCGGCGCCTTCGCGGAAAACCTCCTCGAATCCGAACTCTTCGGCCATGAGAAGGGAGCCTTCACGGGCGCGATCGGCATGTACAAAGGCGCGTTCGAGCGCGCGGACGGCGGCACGCTCTTTCTGGACGAGATCGGCGACGCGCCCGCATCCGTGCAGGTCAAGTTGTTGCGCGCCCTGGAGGAGAAGGAGGTGCGGCGCGTGGGCGGCAAAGAGGTGTTCAGCGTGAATGTCCGGCTGGTCTCCGCCACCAACCGCGATCTCGATGCCCTGGTACGCGAAGGGACCTTCCGCGAAGACCTGTTCTACCGCCTCAACGTCGTGACCCTGCGCATACCGCCGTTGCGCGAACGGCGCGAGGACATCCGCCCGATGACCGACCGTTTCATCGCGCGGGCGGCCGTGGAGAACAACAAGACCATCACTTGCGTCCGCCCGGAATTTTACGCGGCTCTCGAAGCCTTCTCCTGGCCCGGCAATGTACGGCAACTCCGCAACGTCGTGGAATCCGCCGTGCTGCTCTCGCCCGATGGTGAACTTGACGCGGACTCCGCGGCTTTGCCCGACGAGAAGGCGCGTGCGGATCCCGATGGCGCGGCACCGCAAGGCCTAACGTTTCCCCAGGACATGACGCTCGAACAGATCGAGCGCGCGGCGCTGGAGGAGGGCCTCCGCCGCAACAACGGCAACCGCACGCTGACCGCAGACCAACTCGGCCTCTCGCGCCGCACCATCCAGCGTAAAATCAAGGAGCACAATCTCCCGTACTGAGCGTGTACCCCATGAAGTGGAAAAAATGGCACACTTTCTGCTACTTTCGACGTGATTTTTTGTCATCCCTCTGCTCTGGCAAGGGATCCTGTTTCAACCAACAACCCAAGACGAAGAGGAGTCAGGATGCTGACCGTAAGTAACCTTAAAAAGAACTTCGGCCCGATCCAGGCGGTGAAGGATGTATCGTTCACTGTCGAAAAAGGCGAAGTTCTTGGTTTTCTCGGGCCGAACGGCGCGGGCAAATCCACAACGATGCGGATGATAACCGGGTTCATCCCGCCAACAGCGGGAACCGCAACGATCTGCGGTCATGATATCTTGACCGAACCGGTTGCCGCCAAAGCCTGTATCGGCTATCTCCCCGAGAATGCGCCAAGTTATCACACCATGACTGTGACAGATTTTCTCACTTTCATCGGCAAGGTGCGGGGATACACGGGTCAGGAACTGAAAGATCAGGTTGAGTCGGTGATCAAGAAGAGCCGTCTGGAGACGGTCCGCAACCAGACCATCGAGACGCTTTCGAAGGGGTATCGGCAGCGCACCTGTTTCGCTCAGGCGATTTTACATGACCCCCCGGTGCTGATCATGGACGAGCCTACGGACGGGCTGGACCCGAATCAGAAATTCGTGGTGCGCGAGATGATCAAGGAGATGGCCGCAGACAAGGCGATCATTGTTTCGACCCACATTCTGGAGGAGGTGGACGCGGTCTGCACGCGGGTGATTGTGATCGCGGACGGCGAGGTGGTCGCCAATGCCACACCCGCTGAGTTGCGCGCGCAAGATCCCCAGGGACGCCTTGACGTGGTGTTCCGCAACCTGACCATGACGGAGGGTGTTTCCCATGTGTAATGTTAAAAACATCAAGTCCATTTTCGAACGCGAGTTCAAATCCTATTTCGACTCGCCGGTGGCCTATGTGTTTCTGGTCGCCTTTCTCGTGCTGATCGGATTCCTGACCTTCGGCGTGGCCATGTTTTACGAGCGGCGCCAGGCCAACCTGATGCCCTTCTTTTTCTGGCATCCCTGGGTTTATCTGCTGCTGGTGCCTGCGGCCACCATGGGGCTCTGGGCCGAGGAGCGCCGTACCGGCACGATCGAGCTGCTGCTCACCTTGCCGGTGACGCTGGCGGAGACCCTCGTGGCCAAGTTTCTCGCGGCCTGGGCCTTTATCGGCATCGCGCTGGCGTTGACCTTCCCGATCGTGCTGACGACGGCATGGTTGGGTAACCCCGACATGGGGGCGATCTTCTGCGGCTACCTCGGGTCGCTGCTGCTTTCGGGGGCCTGTGTCGCCATCGGGGTCTTCGCCTCGGCCCTTTCGCGTAGCCAGGTCATCGGCTTCGTGATCGCCTTGGCGATCTGCCTGTTTATGCTGATCATCGGGTTCGACCCCGTGATCAACGCCGTCGCCGGTTGGGGCGTACCCGCCGGGCTGGTCGATGCCGTCGCGTCGTGCAGCCTGATGCGGCATTTTGATGCCATGCGGCGCGGGGTCATCGACTTCCATGACATCGGCTACTACGTCAGCGTGATCCTCTTCATGCTGGCCGCCGCACATGTCGTCACCGACAACCGCAAGGCCTCGTAAGCCCATCGAAATCGTAACACAGCCATCACGTATTGGGAGCGTACAGCTATGTCTGACAAGCAAACAAAAGGATTTTCACGCATCGGCACCGGTGCCGCGGGTCTCGCCGCCCTGCTGGTGATTCTCGGCGCCGCCAACCTCATCATCGCGAACCTGCGCCTGCGGGTGGATCTCACCGCTGAGAAGCTCTATACCCTCTCGCAGGGTTCGCGGCAGGTGCTGGGCAAACTGGAGAACGATGTGGTGCTGAAATTCTACTTCAGCGCAAGTTCCGCCGATATGCCCATGGGCCTCAAAACGTATGCCACGCAAGTGCAGGATCTGCTCAAAGAGTATGAGATCGCGGGACGGGGACGCATCACGCTGGAGGCCTATGACCCGAAACCCGACTCGGACTCCGAGGAGTGGGCGCAGCGTTACGGCATCGAGCCGCAACAGACCAACCCCTTCGGCCAACCGGTGTATTTCGGGCTGGTCGCGGTCAGCGGGAATCAGGAACAGGTGATACCCGGCTTCAACCCGCGTACGGAAGCCACGCTGGAATATGATATCACGCGCCTCATCACCCGGGCGGCCTGGCCGGAAAAACCGGTGCTCGGCGTACTGAGCAGCCTGAGCGTGCTCGGTTCCCCCCAGAACCCCATGATGATGATGCAGCGCCGCCAGCAGCAGGATCAGGGCTGGATGGCTTTTCGCGAACTGCGCAAGGACTATGTCGTCCGGGAGGTTCGTCCCGACACGGAAACGATCGACAACGATGTCAAAACCCTCATCGTGGTCCATCCGAAGGACCTCTCCGATCAGACGCTCTTCGCGATCGACCAGTTCGTGTTGCGGGGCGGACGGCTCGTGGTCTGCGTCGACCCCTTCAGCATCGCGGACTTCGAGGCTAACCAGCAGCAGAATCCGATGATGATGCAGATGGGCGGCGGACAGGCCGGTCCCTCCACCCTCGGCAAACTGTTTGACGCCTGGGGCGTCAGCTTCGACACCTCCAAGGTCGTGGCCGACTTGAGTTGTGCAACGAAACTCAATGCAGGCAACGGGCGCATCGAGGAAAATCCGGCCTTTCTCTCGCTGGGCACCGCGAACATGGCCAAGGACGATCTTCTGACCGCGCAACTGTCCCAAGTGATGATGCCCTTTGCGGGCGCGCTGTCCGCCAACACGCCCAAGGAGATCATCTTCACGCCGCTCATCACCACCTCCCGCGATCACGCCTGTCTGGTGGATCAGATGAACGCCCAGTTCGGCATGGGTGCCATGCGCGCCCAGCTCAAACCCGATGGCGCGCAACGCGTGCTGGCAGCACGCCTCCACGGCACCTTCAAGACGGCCTTCCCCCAAGGGGTCGGCACGAACGGCACGGACCAAGCTGCCGCCACCAATGCCGCGCCGAATCATCTGACTTCGGGAACCAGCACGGTGATGGTTTTCGGCGACACCGATTTCCTGAACGACCGTTTCTGCGTGCAGATCATCAACTCGCTGTTCGGCTCCATCGCGCAACCGATCAATGACAACCTGACCCTTTTCGGCAACACGGTTGAACAGTTCGCCGGACGGGAGGAGCTGATCGGCGTGCGGTCGCGCGGCCAGTTCAATCGCCCGTTCGTCAAGGTGGATCAACTCGAAGTGAAGGCCATGCGGCAGTGGCAGGCCGAGGAGGAGCGTCTTGAGGCCGCGTTGCAGGAGACGCAGCAGCGTCTGACCGAACTGCAACAGAGAAAGAGCGGCAATGAGCGCCTGATCCTCTCGAAAGAGCAGCAGGCCGAACTGGAGCAGTTCCGCAAAACGCAGGTCGAGACGCGCAAGCAGCTCAAAAAGGTGCGCAAAAACCTGAACAGCGAAATCGAGCGTCTGGGCCTGTTCCTGAAAGTCCTGAACATCGCCCTGGTGCCGTTGCTGGTAATCGGCTTCGGAGTCCAGCGCGGACTGCGCCGTAGAGGGCGCCGCTGATCCGACGGGGCCGGGGCGGCACAGCCGTCCCGGCTTCCCGACGCATCCCTTTTGTCCCGTAACCTCTCCAACAAGGATTCGTATCATGACACAAAAGAAACTCGTCACCCTCATCATTACGGCGGTCGTGCTGGTCGGACTCGCCTACCTCACCAGCTCCAGCAGAAAAATGAAAACCCCTTCGCTGGTGGGCAAGCCTGTGGTCCGAACCTTTGATCTCAGCGAAGTCGCGAAGATCGAGGCCGGTTCCCAGAATGGCGCGAAGCTGATGCTCGAAAGCACGGACACCGGCTGGGTGATCCGCTCGCTCTTCGGATATCCCGCCGACATCGCCAAAATCCGAGAGAACCTGCTGAAACTTAAGGACCTTAAGGCGGGACATGTGGCTGTCGGCAAAAAGCTGGAGAACCCGGTGCTGGTCGATCTGCAGAACGCTTCCGGCAAATCGCTCGCCAGCCTGCGTCTCGGCGATAAACACATGCGCCAGCCCTCAGGCGAGATGTCGCAATTCGGCGGCGGCGGATATCCGGACGGACGCTACGTCGCCGGAGAGACCGATGACACCGTTGTTCTGGTTAAGGAAACGCTCGATGCGTTTGACGGTGATGTCAAGAGCTGGACCGACACGCAGATTGCCTCGGTGCCATCGGCTGACGTGACGGCCGCCGAAATGACGCGCGATGGCAAAACCGTTAAGCTCGCCAGAAAAGACGGCACCTGGACGTTGGAAGGCCTCGGAGCCAAGGAGGAACTCGACACCTCCAAGACCTACAGCGTCGAGTCGGCGCTCAGCTATCTGAATTTCAACGCCGTTGTCGATCCCGCCCTCACCGACGAGCAACTCGGCCTGACCACCGGCGCGGTCTTTACCGTCGCCCTCAAGAACGGCGAACGCTACACCGCCAAGATCGGCGGTGTCGCTGAAGGCGGCACCGACCGTTACATCCGCCTGAACGCCGCCTTCACGCCGGTCGGCACGAACGAGACCGAAAACGCCGCACTCACCAAGAAGGTGGACGACTTCAACGCCAAGTCCGGCAAGTGGGTCTACGCGATCTCCTCCTACAACGCGGAGAACATGACCAAGGGCCGCGCCGATTTCGTCAAACCGAAGGAGGAGCCCAAGGAAGAGGAAGCGCCCAAAGACGAGGCGAAGAAAGAGGAAGCGCCTAAGAAAGAAGAGAAACCCAACGCGGGCGAAGCCCGCAGCCCAAGTTAATTAGTGCATTAGTGCGTTAGTGCATTAGTTTGTCCGGGAGCGCGTTACCCCAAAAAACCTCTGCGTCTCTGCGCCTCTGCGTTAAACAAACAACTTGTTTTTTATCGCGCTTGTTGAGCCGTAAGGCACTAAAGACGCGCCCAAAGACGAGACCAAGCAAGAAGACAAAAAAGCAGACAAATGAACTTAGAAAACACCACCAACCGGATCGCCGCGCAAGCGGAAACGTTGTCGGCCATCCGACAGGAAGTCAACACGGTGATCGTCGGCCAGGAAAAACTGATCGACCGTTTGATCATCGCCCTGATCACCGGCGGGCACATCCTGCTCGAAGGTGTGCCGGGACTCGCCAAGACCCTTGCGGTCAAGACGTTGGCCGATGCCCTCGGACTGCACTTTCAGCGCATCTCGTTCACACCGGATCTATTACCTGCGGATGTGGTCGGCACCCTGATCTACAACCCAAAGGACGCGACCTTCACACCCAAAAAAGGACCGGTCTTCACCAACCTGCTGCTCGCGGATGAGATCAACCGCGCCCCCGCCAAAGTGCAGAGCGCGCTGCTCGAAGCCATGCAGGAACGTCAGGTCACCATCGGCGACAACACCTATCCCCTACCCGCCCCCTTTCTGGTGATGGCCACGCAAAACCCGATCGAGCAGGAAGGCACCTACCCGCTACCTGAAGCGCAGGTCGACCGTTTCATGCTCAAATGCGTCATCACCTATCCGTCGCGGGATGATGAACGACGCATCATGAACCGCTTCACCCAAAAACCGCCCGCGCCGGCCAAGGCGGTGGTCACCGCCGCCGACATCCAAACGTTGCGTGACACGCTTGATCAGGTGTATTGCGACGAAAAGGTGGGCGACTACATCCTCGACATTGTCTTTGCCACGCGCGACCCCGCAACGCATAAACTCGATAAGCTCACGCACCAGATTCAGATGGGCGCTTCGCCGCGCGCGACGCTCTGCCTCAATCTGGCCGCGCGCGCCAACGCGATGATGCACGGCCGTGCTTACGCCACGCCGCAGGACGTCAAGGAGATCGCCCACGATGTGCTGCGCCACCGCATCATGCTCACCTACGAAGCCGAAGCCGAGGAAGTCACCACCGA
>Ga0116183_1001377_pt1 | contig 27568 bp, 26 predicted proteins | sample AD_UKC078_MetaG_FD_89753 | JGI IMG/M metagenome (GOLD analysis project Ga0116183, IMG submission 89753) | Active sludge microbial communities of municipal wastewater-treating anaerobic digesters from USA - AD_UKC078_MetaG | ecosystem: Engineered > Bioreactor > Anaerobic > Digestate | place: USA...
CACCCAGATTGTTGGAAGTGTAGCAGATATATTGCCTTATCCCGATCTTTTTATATGTGTCAAGAGCGTTCCTGTAGAATCTTGCGGCATTGCTGAAATCATTCATGTGGGAGTATACCAGTCCGAGATTATTCTCCGCAACTGCAATATCAAGCATGTTCTCTGTCTCTTTTGAAATTGCAAGCTGTGAACTGTAGTATTCAAGGGCGGTTTTGTAATTGCTTCTGTAGTAGGAAACACCTCCCAGATATCTGTAGGAAAGTGCTTTAGCCGCTTTATCATCAATCTTTTCAGCAAGTTCCAGCTTTCTTGAAAAATGTTCTATCGCATCATCAAGCTCACCTTTGTAATAGTGGATAAGCCCTCTGTAACCTTCCACATCACCTTCACCTTTGACTGCTCCGAGTTTCTGATAAAGCTCGACAGCACTGTCAAGAAGGGGCTGTGCCTCATCATATCTCCCTTTTTCAAGAAGCATGTATGCCAGTTCCTTCATACTTGATGCAGTAAGATTATCACTGCCGGTATTCCTTGCAGTTTCAAGCGAGTCCCTGAATGTCTTTTCCGCAAGGTCCCATTTTCCTGATATTTTGTAAACGCTTCCCAGAAGATGACCCACCTCTATCAGCTCTTCATTATTAGTGAGCATTTTCATAAGCTTTTCATACATTTTTTCGGCATCTGTATTGTGATATTGCGATTTTGAATAATCGGCCGCCTTTCTAAGATAAAAGATCTCTTTTTCTATGTCTTCGGATTTTTCAAAGTGGAACGCCAATGATGAAAAAAACCTTCCCTCGTTCAGATAATTGGTTTCAATGGCATATGCGACTTTGCGGTGGATCTCCTTGAGACGGGCCTTCAACTGCATTGAATAGGCGGCATCTCTTAAAAGTGCGTGTCTGAATGAATAGACCAGCTTTGAAACCTCGTTCCAGACCAGCTCATCAATTCCTTCCTTGAGAGTGTCCACTATCTCTTGTTCCTCGGTTATTTCGCTAAGCACTGCAAGATCGATATCGTTTCCGAGCACTGATGCCCTGAAAACAAGGTCCTTGAGCTTAAGTGAAAGCCGGTCAAGACGGCTTACAAGCAGCGAATTGACTTCTCCGGGAACTTCTATATCGTCCATTTTAAGAGAAAACCCTTCATCAGTTTTCAGAATGTAACCTCTTTCGTTCATGAAAAGAACAAGCTGTTCCATGAAAAAAGGGTTCCCTTCGCTTCTTGAAAAAACGAACCGGTTCAAATCATGGCTGATCCTGTCATTCAGAATATTCTGAATAAAATCAGCCGCATCCGATTCAAGAAGCTTGTCTATGACCATCTCTTTGAAATTATCTGCGGTAATGCCGAGTATTACAGGTTTAGAGCCATCATCGTTAAGCCGTGAGAGCTGATATATCACAACAGGAAAATAGGCAAGTCTCTTGACCATGTTCTTAACGACTTCAAGCGAATCACTGTCAACCGCATGCATGTCATCAAGAACGATCATCAGCGGTTTTCTTTCTGCAAGAGAGACAAAAAAATCTGCAACAGCGAAAATCGTGTTCTCATATCTGCTTTTTGCATCAAGTATCTCATAAACTGATCCTTTCCAGAAAACACCGGCAAGAGCTCCGATATAAGGTTTTGCCGCTTCAAACTCGTTTTTCCTGCCTATCACATCGGCAGAGACAGAACTCCATATCTTCTCGAAATTCAACTTGTTCTCATCAGCAGAAACATTTTCATTCTGATCAAAGAATCTCTGGAAGAACGAAGTGAACATGTTCATTGACTGCCGCAGTATCGTGTCAGTGCTCAAACTCAGGATCTGAAAATCCCCGCCTGCTTTTCTTTTAACTTCGTATATCAGTCGTGATTTTCCGATACCTGCTTCACCGAAAATGGTATATGAATGGAATTTTTTAAGATCTTTTGCCGCTATCGCCATTTCAACAAGTTCTGCAAGCTCCATTGATCTTCCTGTGAAAGCTGTGGAAAATGAAGAGCCCTCTTCTTTATTGAGTTTTCCCTTTATTTCAAAGACTTCAATGTCACAGTCCATCCCTTTGAACTTGAAAAATCCCGATGATTCAAGATTGTATCCGCTCTTTGCTCTTGATGCTGCCTTGCCGGCTATCCAGTCTGAGCCGAAAGGAGCTTTCATCATGAGTCTTGCCGCAAGATTGACATTGTCTCCCAGAGCGGTATAAGCCGATCTTCTTGAACTTCCGGTGAACCCGGCGTAAACGACTCCTTCAGTTATTCCCGACCTCATTTCAGTTGAGATATTTTTTCTGATATCACTGACACAGTTAACCGCCCGTTCAAGGTTATCTTCAAAACTGACAGGTGCTCCGAAAAGGGCAAGAAGTGTCGCCCCTTTATCTCCGAAATCAAAGCCGCTTATATATCCGCCATATTTCTGAACAAATCCGGCAAGATAGCTCAGCATATTTTCAATATCTTTGTTGTTTTCAGGCATTTTATATGAAATGAAAAGGGAGACCACTTCGCGGAACTCGCCTGCTATTCTCTGCTCAAGAACAGATTGAGGAATGAATTTTTTAAGATCCTCAATGGCTAGAGTACTTTCGGAATGCTCTTTTTCTATCTGAATTTTCAGCTCTTCCACAAAATAAGACACTCCGTTGAATACACTTTCGACAGAATCATGGATCATTTCATAGACTATGCTGTTCACACAAATGTCATTCCCCATACAGCAATGTTCCGCCTCGGCCGCCTTATCAACGACATCTCCGAAGAAAAGGAAATGTTCAATCTCTCCCCCCTTTGCGGCTATCCAGCATAGTTTGCCTGAAGAAATGCCTGATTTTGCTGATATTTTGAAAGAAAGTTCCTTGTGGGAAAGCACCGGATTTCCTATAAAAAAGGTTCTAATGTCAATCGCTGTCGCAACAGCCCTTCTTCCATCATCATCCTTAAATACTGCGGTAAAAGCATCTCCCGCAAAATTTATTATGAACCCGTTGTAACTGTAAACCGCCTCGATCAGAGGGTTGAAGATCGTGTTCATAAACTCGGATAATATTTCAGCACCGTCTTTTCCCTGTTCCATAAGCTTTCTTGTCATGTTTGTAAAGCCGGAAACATCTACAAAGAGAACTGATGCATCTATACATCCTGATGAATTTGTTACATTATTTTTGAAGTAACCAAGTTGTTTAAGGTCGGGTAGAAGGTTTCTCATTTTATTCCTGTAAAAATCAGTAACAAAATATTATAGAAAAGGCAGAAAATAAAACAAGTTTAATAAGGTGTCTGGAACATTACCTGTTCACGACAACAAAGAACTCTCTCCCCTTTCTGTTGATGAGAAAAAGTATAGATTTGGATTTATTGACGATATTGACCACTTCAGACACATTTTTCACCTTTTTCTTGTTGACAGCGATGATGATGTCCCCTTCCATGATGCCGGCCATGAAAGCAAGAGATCCGTTCTCAACTTTTGAAACGGTCACATTGTTCTTGTCCGTAGTGAGAGTAAGTCCGAGCTCTCCTGCAACTTCCTCAGATGAGAAAGATTCGGTTTCAGACATCAGAAACTCTTTTTCAAGAACGACTTCGAGTTTCATGTTTTTGCCGTTCCTGATTATTTCAACCGGAAGTTTTTTACCAAACGGGCTGAAACCGACAGCATTTTTAAGTTTTGAAACACTGTCCACCGGCTTGTTGTTGAAACTCGTTATGACATCTCCTGACTGTATTCCTCCCTTTTCGGCGGGACTGCCCTTGGCGACACTGCCTATCAGCGCTCCCTCCACATTCTTTTCAATGTTGAGATATTCACGAAGATCGTCATTGAGCTCCTGAATAGTCACCCCCATCATGGCGCGCTGTATCTTGTTTCCTGAAATAAATTGAGTAGTTATCTCTTTGATCATATTGGAAGGAACTGCAAAACCTATCCCCATATATCCGCCTGACTGGGAAAAAATTGCAGTGTTCATCCCGATAACTTCACCGTTTGTGTTGATGAGAGGACCGCCTGAGTTGCCGGGATTGATCGCCGCATCTGTCTGAATGAAATCCTCATATTCTGTCACATTCATCCCTGAACGCCCTTTTGCCGAAACAATTCCAAATGTTACAGTGTGGTTCAGCCCGAAAGGATTGCCTATCGCGATGGCAAAACTGCCCACTTTTATATTGTCTGAATTTGCGAATTTAAGCTCCTGGATATCCCCTTTTTTGAAACCTTCTATCTTTACCAGCCCGATATCTGTCTGTGGATCGGCACCGATAAGCTTCCCCTTGAACTTCTTGCCGTCTATTGTTATCTCTATCTTCTCAGCTTTTGAAATTACATGGTTATTTGTAACAAGATATCCCCCTTTCTCATCAATTACAAAACCTGTTCCCATCGCCTGACTTTTGGGATTATACGGCTGAGGAGCGCCCCTGAAACCGAACTGCCTTAAAAAATCGTAAAAAGGGTCCTGAACATTACCTCTGGATTTTCTTTCAGTTTTTATCGAAGCAACACTTTTCTTCGCATTTTCAGATATTTTGATCACTTCCTGTTCAAAAGCATGCATGTCGGAAGCACTCAGATCCAGCATAAACACGAACATAACCCAAAAAACCGCCAGCACCTTTTTAAAATCTCTCATTTCAACCTCCATGGTCAATCCACATACTCAACAACTGACATTATATTTTTATTTCAGTTTTATGAAAATTCAAGGGCTGAAACCATTTTAAAAACTTGCCAAAGAATATGATTTATGGTAAGAAATCTGGTTTTTTATTGTATGTAACTTTTTTTTATCCGGAGGGTTTGATGTCAGGTCATAACAAGTGGAGCACCATTAAACACAAAAAAGGTGCAGCAGATGCTAAAAGAGGCAAGATTTTCACAAAGATCATCAAGGAAATAACCATTGCTGCAAAGGCCGGAGGCGGAAATCCCGACGGCAACCCGCGACTCAAAACTGCCCTGCTTTCAGCCAAAAGTGCAAACATGCCGCAGGACAACATCATCCGTGCCATCAAAAAAGGTACCGGTGAACTTGAAGGGATCACCTACGAAGAAGTGACATACGAAGGATACGGACCGGGCGGAGTTGCAGTAATGGTTGACTGCACCACAGACAACAAGAACAGAACTGTAGCCGAGATGAGGCGCCTTTTCCAGAAAGCCGGCGGCAACATGGGTGAAAGCGGTTGTGTCAACTGGATGTTTGAAAGAAAAGGTCAGATAATTATCCCCAAAGAGAACATCACTGAAGACCAGATCATGAACGACGCCCTTGAAGCAGGTGCTGAAGATGTGATCGATAGCGAAACTGTCTGGGAGATCAGGACAGCCCTTTCCGATCTGTATGCAGTATCTTCCGCACTTTCTGAAAAAGGATATGAAGTAGAGGAAAGCAAAATATCAAGAATACCTCAGAACTTTGTCAAAGTTGAAGGAAAAGTCGCTGAACAGGCTCTCCGTCTGGTTGAGATGCTTGAAGAAAGCGACGATGTTCAGGATGTCTTTGCAAATTACGATATCGATTTCTCCACAATAACAGAGGAGGAATAGCCCCTTTTGGAAAAAAAAGGATACATTATCTTAGGAATAGATCCCGGCAGTATCAAAACAGGTTTCGGACTGATAAATGTTTCAGGGAACTGCTATACTCACATTGAAAACGGGCTGATCGCTCCTCCCAAAGGGATGGAATTCAAGGAAAGGGTCGCATACATTTTCAGAGGAGTTTGTGAAACTATCGAGGAATTCAAACCCGATTATCTTTCTCTTGAAGACATCTTCATTTCAAAGAACGCTCAGAGTGCTTTGAAACTGGGCCACATCAGGGGTGCTGTCATGAGCGCTTCTGTAGTACACGGAATACCGGTGTTCGAGTATTCGCCTACAAGAGTGAAACAGTCGATAACAGGGAATGGAAGGGCTGAGAAATTTCAGATACAGGAAATGGTGAAGCTCCTTCTTAAATTAAAGGAAATACCTCAGGAAGATGCCGCAGATGCACTTGCGGTCGCAATAACACATGCTTTTTCGGTGTAAAAAATGATCGGTTATTTAAAAGGGACAGTGGTTTTTTCGCAGGATCGGGAAATAATAATCCTTACTGACGGAGGAACCGGTTATCTGGTAAGTGTTACACCTCAGGTAGCTTCTGCTCACTCTGAGGGAGACACTGTTGAGCTTTTTATCGAAACTTCGGTCCGAGAAGATGCGATCGTTCTGTTCGGATTTCCTAAAATGGAAGAGAGGAAGCTCTTTAATCTTCTTCGGGAAGTTAACAAGATCGGACCCAAGACCGCTCTCTCCATCCTTTCAAGCGGAACAGCGGAAGAGATCGGGTTTGCCATTGCATCGGGGAACGCCGGATTCTTTAAGAAGATCAGCGGTGTAGGCCAAAAAACTGCAGAAAGGATAATTATAGATCTGAAAGACAAAATGGGCAACTTTCCTTCCGAAGGAGGCGGTACGGTCATTACTGAATCAGACAGAAACACTCTCGATGCACAGGAAGGCCTTTTAGCTCTTGGATACAATCCTCTTCAGGTAAGACATGCACTTGCCAAAATAAATGAAAAAGATAAGATGAAAGCCGAAGCGATAGTTCGTGAGGCATTAAAGATAATTAACGGTAAAAGATGATGGAAGACAGACTGGTAGGCTCGGAAGTCAAATTTGAAGACTCTTCCCTTGAAGGCGGTTTGCGACCGCAGAACCTTTCCGGCTACATCGGACAGAAAACAGTTATCGACAACATAAAGATATATATCGAGGCGGCAAAAAGAAATGACCGCCAGCTTGACCACCTTCTTCTTGCAGGACCTCCGGGGCTTGGCAAGACCACATTAAGCCAGATCGTGGCAAATGAGATGGGTGTGAAGATATTCATAACAAGCGGGCCTGCCATTGAAAAGAAAGGTGACCTTGCCGGACTTCTGACATCCTTAAAGGAAAAAGATGTTCTTTTCATTGATGAGATTCACCGGCTCAACGCCTCTGTGGAAGAAAGTCTTTATTCCGCAATGGAAGATTTTTTCTTTGACATAATGCTTGGCGAAGGGGCACATGCCAAAAGCATGCGACTTCCCATTGAACCGTTCACACTTATTGGAGCTACAACAAAGACTGGATCACTTTCAAGTCCTCTCCGTGACAGATTTCAGATCGTTTTCAGGATGGATTATTATTCAGTTGAAGAACTCAAGAAAATAGTTGAGCGGTCATCTGAAATACTCGGCATAAAAACAAGCTCTGAAGGTGCTCTTGAGATCGCAAGAAGAGCACGCGGAACTCCGAGAATCGCAAACAGGATACTTAAAAGGATCAGGGATTTCGCCGAGATCAAAGGTGACGGAACAATAGGACTTGACATCACAAGATACGCTCTTGACCAGATGGAAATAGACGAAGACGGACTTGACCAGATGGATAGAACGATCCTTCTTACTATAATCGAATCTTTCAACTGCGGACCCGTCGGAGTTGAATCTATCGCCGCATCAGTAAGCGAGGAAAAGAGAACTCTTGAGGAGGTTTATGAACCTTATCTCATTAAATCGGGTTTCATTGCAAGAACACCGAAAGGGCGGGTCGTTACAAAGAAAACTCTTGAAAAATTTGGAATTGAGAATACTTTTCAGGGGAAACTGTTTTGAAAAAATATTACCAACAGCTCAAAAAGATCCATGATTTTCACTCTCTTGAAAGAAACGACCTGAAAGATTACATCCATCTTCAGAAAACAGAGGTTTCCAATCTTCTTTCAATTCCGCCTGAATTCTGGGTAATAATTGATTATGTGATACACCTGACAAGAGCAGTTCTGAAAAAACCGAAAATTGAAGCCGAGAAAGATTTGAAATCAGTCATAAAGCCGCTTTTTGACTGCTATAATTCCAAGATTGAAAGAATTCTTAGAAAAATGCCTGAAAATGAATTTCTGTACCTGAAACAGGATATGAAAAGTTTTCATCATATCATCTGTCACTCGGTAAACCTTATTGACAAAGGACTTCCCCACTTCATTCCGAGCTATCTTTTCATTGATTCGATTGAAAAAATGACTGTTCTGTATCCTCTTCACGAGAACTGCTGTGATCACGGAACACTTGCAAGAGGCAATTACCCTGTTCTCATGTCAAGATATATTTCGGAAAGTTTCACCCCGGGCATCAGGGATATCATCAATTTCCTTATCTGGCTGCAGAACATCCTGCCTCATGCCATAACCGACGACAGAGTTTATCTCAGAAATAGAATGATCAGCATTATGGAAGAGTTCATTTCAAACGAGCACCAGTTCAAAAACGCCGAAGATTATTCAACCAAAGAGCTTGTCATTGAACTCCGCGAAGTAATAACAGTTTCATATATCAGAGAAAACATCATCTCACTCCTTGAAAAAATAAAATCGCCCGCTTCACAGATACCGGTGTCTGAATGTCTTGATCACATTGCATCAATATTCATAGAAACCGGCAAACTTTCACCTGAAAGAACAACAGCGAGAGATCTCGCAATTGCAACCGAAATGTGCGGGAAGATCATTGAGGGAATAAAGAACGAATCTGAAAAGAAAGTCCTTTACGAAAACCTTGTCCTTGCAAATGCGTTGAAGCCGTATTTTCTTAAAGTCACCAGATACATGCTCGATCCGAAAACAGATCTGGAGCTGTGCAGACTTATAGAAATATGCGATTTTCTCTTTGTCACATACCCTTCTGTCAGAGCAACTGATGAACTGCTGGAACTTCTTGAGAACATTCATAAATCACTTGAAACTGAGCGTGAGCTTGTGTGCTCTACTAATTCAGTGACAATTGATCCCGAAGCAATGAACCTTTTCAAGTCGAAGATGAAGCAGGTCAGTGCAAGAAATTAATTATTTTCAATATTTATCTCAACAACAACCGGTTCATGATCTGAATGTTCAAACTGTGAAACGACTGTCCTGATCTCTTTGACCGTGATACCGGGACTGACAAGGAATCCGTCGATCACTGTGGTGAAATTCTCCCCTTTCATATATCCTTTTTCATTTGAACGGACTGATGGATTGTTTTTGTCAAAAACCCATTTCCACCCATCCGGAGTCATATTTTCATCAATGCGACCGAGCCATTTTAGGTTTTCCTCTTGTGTGGTGAACGAACCGAAATGCTCTTTTTCAATCCCCGGAAGAGAATGGTTCCAGTCACCTCCGGCAATTACCATATTTCCTTTTTTGTGTTCATTAACAAGAAATTCAACAACAAATTCGATCTGTTGTTTTTTCAACTCACCATCATCAAACGCGCTCAGATGAAGGTTGACCAGCACCAGCTCTCTCCCTTCTTCATCAAGCAATATTCTTGAAACGAGCATGCATCTTTTAAGGTCAAACAACCTTTCCGGCAGTTTTAAGTTTTCCGGAAGAGAATGCCTCGTCACTTCATCAGTAAATCTGAACTTTGACAAAGTCATAATGCCTGACCAGATTTTCCCCATTGGTGAATACCAAGGAACCGGAACAGAAAATGTCCTGAAATTTGTCGCGAACCAGCTTCCATATTCTTTATTTTCATTAGCAATTTCAAATGCCTGCAAAATATTGAATGTCCTTGAAGATTCAACATCAACTTCCTGAAGAAATATGATGTCGGCATTGATCTCTTTTATTTTTTTCTTAATTTCATCAAGGTTCTTCCGAACCGTTTCAATGTTTTCCGGCTTTGAACTATTCCCGCCGTCAAGAAAAAAGTCGGAAGATTTTCCAAGACCTGCATAACCGATATTCCAGCTTAATATTTTTATCTTTCCCTCTTTAAAAACCGCTCCGCCATCACGGATCTTCAAAGCATTTTCAACCTTTTCAGGCCTGTACTCAAAATAGAACGAAGCCCCGATAAAAAATGAAAAAAATATCAGCGGAATTCCGAAGATCACAAAAAGTATTCTGGTTGATGTGCTCATCTCTCACTTCAAAAAAAAGTTTACTCAAAAGAGTTTATATTATTTTTTAAAAAATGGAAAAAATGTTGATTGAAAATCTACTCTTTCGTTTTGATTTCTTTCGGGATTAATGAATCTTCATAGGTGCCGTTGCCAAGCTGTCCGTCGGCATTCCAGCCCCAGCAGTGGACGATTCCTTCAGTGGTGACTGAGCAGGTGTGTCTGTGTCCGCAACTTATTGATCTTATTTTGGTTTCTGCTTCATATTTCACTTTTACGGGTGTAAGAGAACTCTCTTTTGTGCCGGTTCCGAGCTGTCCTACAATGTTGCCGCCCCAGCAATATGCTTCATCTTTGTCATCAATTGCACAGGTGTGCTCAAAACCTGCTGAAACAGATTTGAAAACCTTGTCCGAATTAAGTGCGACCGGAGTCAGCCGCATCTCAGTCGTCCCGTCTCCAAGCTGACCGTTCTTATTGTCTCCGAAACAGTATATTTTTCCTTTGTCACTCAGAATACATGTGTGAGAATAGCCGGCTGAAACATCACTAAATTTCAATTCTCCTGATTCTGCTTTTACAGGAATCCGGCTGAAATCAGCCATTCTTGTTGGATCTCCTTTAAAACCGCCTTCCCCGTCACCAAGCTGACCCCTGTCATTCAAACCCCAACAGTAAACCCCGCCATCATCTGCAACAACACAAGTGTGACCGGAACCACTTGATATTTTTACAACTTTTCTATCTTTTAAAGCTTCCGTCATATCGACCGGCATCGGATCTTCCCGATCCTGCAAGGTTGTTCCGTCTCCGAGTTGACCCCATAAATTCAGACCCCAGCAGTAAACAATGCCGCTTTCATCAACTCCGCAGGAAAAACTTCCTCCGGTGGAAACTGCAATTATTTTCTTCTCTTTCATCTCTCCTGATATGTCAGCCATCACTGGAGAAAAAACATTTAAATATGTTCCGTTGCCAAGCTGACCGTCTCTGCCAAACCCCCAGCAGAATACAACTCCATCTTCATTAACAGCACAGGAATGGAGGTATCCGGCAGAAAGATCAACTACTTGTTTATCCATCAGGATCTCGCTCGTATCAACAGGTCCCGGGAGATAATTCCTGATTTCATTCATACCGTCCATTTCTCCCCACGCATCACCCATCTGACCGTCTGAATTATCACCCCAGCAGAAAAGACGACCCTCTTCATTAATTGAGCAGGAATGTCTGCCACCTGTAGACAACTGTTCAACTTTTCTGATATTCTCCCTTTCCAATTTTTTTTCAATTATCTTGAGCACATCATCTTTCGCTTTGTTATCTTTATTTATCAGCCATGTTTTAGGGATTTTAAAAAGCGCCGTCCCGCCGATCAGTTCACTTTTAACGACAGCTTGCAACGGCTTATAAAAAAGATCATCCCCTTTCACCATTATCTGACCGGGATGCTGATCCATCCCTTCAAGAATAAAATGTCTGACATAAACTTCCAATGTATCAGGATCGATATATTCAAGATATGCCCTGAAACCACTTTCTTCCTGCTGCGTCTCTTCACTGTTGACCCAGCTTCTTCCCTTTCCTTCCATGTCATATGTTGCAGAACCGGTCTTAAAAACCTTCCCGTCAACTATACTTACCGGACCTGTCTGGACAAAACTGTAAAACATGCTTTCATCTTCCTGCGGAGCTGTCCTGTCGCCCAATGAAATAAATATCTCTCTGTCGTAATAGTTAAAATAGGAAAAATCAAGACCGACACTGTAATGAAGTTCTCCTTCACGCATGCTTTCCGAAACAACCCCTTCCAAGAAACTGAAATTACTGGAAACACTAATAAAATCAGTTGTTAATAAGTTTTTCTTGATCCTGAAATAATCTGTCAGAAAGAAATCTGTATCTACTTTGACCTCACTGCAGAGATCTTTATCAATTATCACCATTTCGTCTGTTTCTTCAGTCTCGCCCGTTAAAGCGAAGTAATCAATATGAAGATCTCCTCCGTTGACAAAAAAATTGCTCAAATATGCATAATCCCCTGAAACAATTCTCTTTTTATATATGCTGTCTTCAGAAAGACCATAAACATCGATACTTTGACCCATCTCGCCATCCTTCCAGTTGCTGCAGATAGCAAAAATCATTTTTTCTCCATTATCGACCAGACCGCAGTATGAATTATCTGTCACCTCCCATGAAAAATATGACATATCACCTTCACTGCTGATCCTTACAATAAAAGGTTTCACCAGACCTTTCTTTGACCTCATGCTGATGATCGCTGTTGCAACATTTGAAGATCCGTCATAAATTACATTTGAAAACATATGCATGCCGGAATTCTGACCGTTGACGCTTATCGTTTCACCTTTTTCAAATTTCACCACGAATTTCTCGACAGTTTTATCATTTTTCAGCTTTGACATGAATGCGTATCCGTCTTCAAGCTCTGTGAATTCATTTAACAGCATCGTGCCGTCATCAGTGATATAAACCGGATTGATCGACCCTGAATAATCAAGTTTCTCATACTCGCCGTTACTTTCCCAGTCCCAGACATCATTTCTTTTTTCTATATGAAAATCAAAAAGGGAACTGACATCATCTATCCGGTCTGTTTTTTCCCAATTGTCTGCACACTTCGGTTCAGCAATTCCGGTTTCATCATCATCCTGAGTTTCAACAACATCTCCGTCCTGAAGTGTTTCATCTCCGTCATTAACAGTTTTTTCCTTGTCACAGGAAAAGATCAGGAATGACATTAAAAAAATTATTACGAACTTCTTCATACCGCACCTCCTGTTGTTTTTCATATATAAACGCAAGAAATAATTTACTACATGTTATAATGAAAGTCAATACCTGTTCCAAGAAACATTTGAATATAAAACTGTTAAGGGTATAATGCTTGCGTAACGGTTTTTACGGGAGGAGGTACTATGCAATTTTATTCAATAAAACAGTATGTTGGAGTTGTTCTGGTTATATTTCTGGTTGGGTTGACATTTACTTCATGCAGGAAGGAACGGCTTAATCCCGAAACTTACAAGGCACGGGAAAAGCTTGTCGTACTGGGGCACGATTTCACTGAAGAAGGGTTCATGAAAGCAATAGACAGCAAAGATGCAGGCATTGTAAAACTGTTTATGGAATCGGGGATGGGACCCGACACGACTGTCAAAATAAAAGAACTCGACATTCCGGCAATTTTTTATGCCCTTGAAAAAGGGAATGACCTGATCGCTCAACTGTTCATTGACAAAGGTGCAAAGCTCGACACTTCGGTGAAAGGTGTGACAGTTCTGATGAAAGCGGTCGAAAAAGCAAGCGTTGATACTCTCTCGCTGATACTTAAACAAAGTGTTGATGTAAACAAACCAGGATATCAGGGACTTACCCCTTTAATGCTTGCAATTGAAAGAAATAACAGCGGTGCCATCTGGCTTCTTCTTCAGAAAGGTGCCGACATAAATCTAGCCGATGCAAACGGAATAACACCGCTGATGAGAGCTCTCCGTGTCGGTGAGACCGATATCGTCAGAGAACTTATAAAAAAAGGGGCGAATGTTAATGCTGTCACAAAAAACGGCATGAAAACGACAAAAACCATGAACGAAAAAAATAAAGAAGCCCTTACCATACTTTTAAAGGACGCCGGCGCACAGTTCTAATTTCTTCGGAGAATGCAATGAAATATTATTTCCCTCTGATTTTAATAGCTATTTTCTCAATTTCACTTCTGATCATTACCGCTTTTTTTGACGAAGATGATCCTGAAGTTCAGGAAAACAGGGCTTTTGAACAGATAGAGATCAGGGATATCCCTGTATTAACTTCTGAAATGGGGTCAAAACTTGCACTTCTTCCTCTTTCATGCATAAAAAAGGAATATCCCAACAAGCCCGGACATGTTCACGAAAGTTCCTCGTCTGAAGTGGCTCATACCCTTAAAACACCGATATTCTCCGGATGTTTTGACTGGCACAGCTCCGTCCACATGCACTGGACACTTATCCGGCTGATGCGGCTTTTCCCCGATCTGAAGCAGAAAGATCAGATAATTTCATTGATGAATGAACAATTCACAGAGGAAAAGGTCGGAACCGAGCTTGCTTTTTTCAACAGCAGATACAATCAGACCTTTGAAAGGACTTACGGCTGGGCATGGCTTCTGCGGCTTCAGAGCGAGTTCATCCTTTTAAATGATGAAAACGGGAAAAAATGGGCACAGACACTCTCCCCTCTTGTAAAAGTTATCCGTGACAGAAGTATTGAATATTTTAACAAACTTCCTAAGCCGGTCAGACCCGGAACTCATTCAAACACCGCTTTTTCAATGGATCACATGCTTAAGTATGCGGAAATTACAAATGATAGTGAATTTGTCGAATCGTTAAAAAAACGGGCTGTTGACTTCTTTTTAAAAGACAGAAACTGCCCCACTTACTATGAACCGAGCGGAATTGATTTTGTCTCTCCGTGTCTTGCTCAGGCACATCTGATGGCACAGGTCCTTGAGAAAAAAGCTTTTTTTAACTGGCTCAATGAATTTCTTCCTGCTCCCGGAAGTGACGAATTTTCGTTTGTCATGAATCCCCCTGAAATTACAGACCACACGGATTATGTCATCGGACATCTCGTCGGACTTAATTTCCAGAGAGCGTGGTCATACATCGGGATATCAAATGCGCTTGATGAAAGAGACTACCGAAAGGAACTCTTCCGCTCCGTTGCCGCAATACACCTTCACGAAGGACTTAACGGAATGGATAAGACCGGATATGGTGGAGAACACTGGCTGGCAAGCTTTGCCACCTATGCCCTGACATCAGAATAATTACCTGAATATGTCCTGCTGAACAGCTTCGCTTGCAACTGTGATCTTCCCGGGCTTGAACATTCCGGCAAGATCGCTTGACATATCACCTGTTGCAAAGATCTTCTTAGCTTTTGACAAATCTATGAAATTCTTGATCTTCTCAAGATCTTCGATGCTGAAATAGAGTGTGTCGGCTGGGATCAGAAGAACCGAATCTTTTGACATCGGCTTTACGATATCGGGGATGAACGAAAGAAAATAGAGTGAATCATTTATAGAAATGTTATACCTCATGCGGTAAATGTCGGCATCTTCGATCCTGACTTCAAAAACACCTGCGTTCACAACCGTTTTTTCAGAAAGAGCGATATATTTTCTAAGCTTCATCGCCTTAGCAATTTTTTCAGGGATTATTCTGGTATCCTCTTTAATGTAAGCACCGAGTTTTGCAGTTTTTGTAAACACAATGGCATCCCTTTTAAAAACATATCCGCCCGGAATGTCTATCCTCAGCGATCTTCCCGAAAAAGTTATGTGCCATGCTGAATTGATCTTCATCAATATTTTTCCCAAAGCTCTGAGATTATCCTGTCGCGGAAAGCCCACATCGGCTTAAACTGTTTTGAAGGAAAATTGTTTACTGCAAATGCAAAAAGATAGAGTTTTCCGCTTTTTGCCTTCATGAGACCTGAAAGGGCGGCAACTCCCGTAAGAGAGCCGGTCTTTGCCCTGATCAACCCGGTACTGTCACTTCCTGAAGAGGCCTTTTTCAGTGTCCCGTCCTCACCCATGACAGGAAGTGATGAAAAAAGGTCTATACTCCCGTAATAATCACCGTAAACCTTTTTCAGAAGCTTGATGTAAAATCTTGCACTCAGCCGGTTCTTGTCGTTGCCAAGCCCGCTGCCGTTGACAATATCAATTTCCTCATCAAGATACGCTTTTGCATATTCTTTAAGGATATCAACACCTTTCAATGAATCACCTTTTAAAACGGCCCCCATGAAAAACTGAATGCTGTCGGCAAGATAATTTGACGAATACAGGTTCATATCCCTAAGAATATCGCGCAGAGGTCTGCTCTTATGTGTGTAGTTTATCGATCCTTCCCTGACAAAAACAGTTGACGGGATTTTTTCTCTTAAAATCGGAATGTTGTCTTTTTCACCCATCAAATAAAGCAGTGTTTCAACAAAGTGGTTCAGTGGATTTCCGACCCGTTTATAAATTATTTCGGGTTTTTTCCGTCCTGCACCCAGTTTCCCTTTCACAAGTATTTCGGTTTTCCCGTTCTTTGCACTTGCGCCGACTATCAGACCGTGTTCACCCCCCTTTGTTCCTACAGCAGTGTTATTGATAACAAAATGAGGTCCCGGAGTTGTCAGCGTTACTTCAACAGGTTTGTCCGGCTCAACTGCTTTCACGAATATTTCCACAGCATTATAGTTAAGACCGATTGGTGAAATGAAGGCAAGATATGCATTATCTCCTTTATCTCCGGATTCAGCGATCTGAAAACCTTTCGGTCCGTAAATGAAATCATCAACTACAACTTTTTTAATATCCTTTATCCCCCTTCTTTTGAAATCATTTGCCATAACCCAGAGTTTTTCAATAACCATTTCAGGATCGCCGGCCGCTTTGATGTAAAGTGTTCCTTCCGCAGGATCAAACGCAAAAAGTGTCATGAACCTGAACCCGCCACCCAGATAGTGGAGTGCGGCAACCGAAGTAAGAAGCTTTAGATTTGAAGCATAGTAAAAAGGTTTATCAGCGTTAATATCCAGAACTTCCTCACCTTTTTCGATGTCATAAAGAAGAATCGAAACATCATCTTTATTAACCGGCAGAAAATCCAGCTCTACAGCAGATAAGAATAGAGAACTTAATAATATTATTGGAATTACAAAACGGGACATAGTTATTTTCCTTTAGGTTTTACTTCGTTCTTCTGTTTATTCTGAGCTTGTGCCGGCTTATTGTGACGAGCATTTTTGTTCTTTTTAAACGGCTTATGAGCATTTTTCCGGGCAGGATCTTCTTCAGTTTTCTTCTCAGGAGCAGATCTTGTTTCCGGCTTATCCGGCTTATCAGATTTTTCCTGAACATCCGGAATATCATCAAGTCCCGTTAATTCCTCTTCTTCTATCATTTTTTCGATTATCGGCTGAACAAACTTCTTAATATTGGACTTTGCCGCAGAATAAAAAGCTTTAAAAAGGACCGGCGACTTATCAGATGTTTCTATAAGTTTATCAACTTTTGCAAGTGATTGAACAAGAAGGTCTTTTTTAGCTTTCATTTTCTCGTTGCTTTCCACAGCGGAATTCATCTTTTTTATTCCCGCAGCGATCTCCTCTTTCAAAGCCGTTACCTGTTCATTCGAAAGGATCGTCTTAAGTGCATCTTCAATATTCTTTTTCATTTTCACACCTATTTGAATTGAATAAAATCTTTCAGCTTGAAATCTCTCAAGTATTTGATAAGAGGATCTATTTCAAGAATACTGCCACAATCCAGAGACCACTGATACGAAACCTCTTTCATTGTTCCTATTATCGAATATGCAAGCAGCCGTGCGTTTATCCTGTCCGGTATTTCTTTGCATTTCTGCATCATAACAAGAGCCCCTTCCACATATTCGGCAAGTTTTGTGTAGAAGAGTATCAGATGATGATCAAATTCGCTGTCAAGACCGACCGCTTCGCTCGCAATGATCTTGGTGAGGTCCCGGTTTTGAACTATCGTCTCGGCAAAGTGCCTGATATTTCTGTCAAACTGGTCACAGAGAGGTTCATCTAAACTGAACATTCTGATGTTTTCAAGCATTGCTGAAGAAAAGTCCTTTATCAGCGTTTCAAAAATATCTCTTTTATTCTCGAAATAGAGATAGATGGTTCCTCTCGCAACACCCGATTTTGCACAAATATCCGAAATACTTGTAGCATGATAACCCTTTTTTGAAAAAACCCTGCTCGCAGCAAGAAGTATCTGCTGTTTCCGTGTGTTTTTCTTGGAGCTTTTCATATTAAACTACACAAGTTTGGACAATATTTTATAAAATGCGGCAATGAAACCTGCGGGAGCGCAAACTCCTCTCAGATAGTCAACTTTCATTTCAATTGAATCTCTCATCATATCTGTGTAGAGATCCATGTCGGTTATTTTCTGCGGATCAAAAACTGTGTCAAAATCCTTTTTCACATTCTTAAAGATGTTCTTTTCAGGAACTGAATAGCCGGGCATCATTTTCCAGTCTTTCCATTTCATTTCGCCCTTTGCAATTTTAGTGTACACAGAAAGAAGTATTTCATCACTTATTTCAACCGGTTCGCCTGACTGACCGAAGAAATAAAGACTGTTGAGCATAACAAGTTTGAACTTGGTTTTCTTGAGAGCTTTGTCAAAAACATCAAGCTCTTTTGAAAGGTCCCACACTGCATTGGGATTACCGCCGGGAACAATGCTCATATCGCTGCAGCAGTCACACTCGGTAGTATAAGTGAACCATGAAGCGGATATAAGATCATTATCCTTTATCATGACAGCCGGGGGAAGGAGTTCATCTCTGACAATAAAAACAAGATATTCCGGTGCGTTAAGATCCTTTTCTGCCTGTTTAAAAAGAGTGTGCACCTTCCCTTCGGGAGAAAACAACTGATTTAAAACAACTCCCTTGTCACCTTTGTCGTTTTTTGCAACAGCAACATTTTCAGCCGATATAACTTCGGGTTTACCTGAAGTTCTTGCAACAGCACTATCTATTGAACCGAAATAATTTCTTCCGAAATTTATCAGAGATTTCTTTCTTCCCTGAATATTTGTAAGCATTACCATGCCGGAATCACCGCTTATAAGAACCTCTTCATTTTTAGTTTTAAAATCTGCGCTGTGGACATTCATGCCGAAAAACGCCCTGTCACCGCAACTATTTGAAATTGTGAGGAAAGTTGTTTCCGTCTTCTTGCCATTCTTCAATATTGAAACTGTTTTTGCCGTACCGTTGACAGGAAGGGCCTCACATGTTGTAACAGCGGTATTCCATCCAAGTATCTTGATGGCTTTCCTTACTTCTGAGAAACTTTTTGCACCGAGAAGGAAAGCGGTATTTGTTTCAATGTCGTATATCATCATTATTCTTGGCGGCTCGTCATCTCCACCCTCGTCAGATCTTGATTTCCAGTACATCCACTCTTCATTTACCCAGTCAGGACAGCAAATTACTCTTATTGCCGGCATACCTGTCTTGCGGGTTTTTACATAAACTTTTGAACTTTTTTCATCTATCGGGAAATAATGAAGGAGCGCGTCATAAGCGATCTTGGAGAACTGTGTCGGGACAGAAAGCTCTATTTTGCAGTTAAATTCAGCACTTTCGGTAAGATACACTGAACAGTTCATCATTTCTCTCTGAATAAGATCAAAAGACGCCTGCCTTACGATATTTAAAAGATCTTCTCTTTCATCGGCACTGCCGGCATCACTTAAAGAATCAGTTATTGAAGGAACTATCCTAACCGCCCAGCTGGCTGTGGAAGCATCCTCGCCTGTGAGATTTACAAGAACTTTTGCATCTTCCGGACACCCTTCCTCGATTTTTGGCAGAGCTGTATCGGTAAGTACAACTGTGGGCTGCTGAACAGAAGCTTCGTACGCCGCCTTTATATCAGCATCGACTGAAGCAGGAGCATTCATAATTGTAACGGCTAATGCCTGGAACTCCGAAACATTCTTTTTCATTTCAGTTCCGATCAAATCAACTGTAATCATCTGGTTACTCCATGATATTATTGGTAAAAACATTAAAAAGCCGTCAAATTATACAAAAAATATAAATAATATCAAATAAATGTTGCTGACTAGTTTCAGTTTTTTATTCATACTGTATATCATCTTGTTAATTTTTTGCATTCACTCTTGCCATTTTTGATATTGATACTATAATGTACGCTGGTTTGTTGAAACAATTTTCCGGAGGTTAATATGAGAAATTTTCTGGTAGTTTTGTCATTATTACTGTTTTCATCCGTTCTTTCTGCCCAGAAAGCGTCATTTGTCATGAAAACCGGCAAAACCGTCAGCGGCAAAATAACAAAGGTGGAAGCGGGAGCGATCGACAGCAAGAATCTCTCAGAAACCTCGTCTCTCAATGCTGCGCAGGGAACAAACGAACTGATGATCCAGATCAGTGATATCAAGGAGATAGTGTTTAAAAACCATGATGATGTGTCTTGTTTTGAAGACGGCAGATTCGTTCCTGTAAGAAAGTTCTGCTCGATGAAAATGCTCTATCATATAACTCTTAAAACCCCGTCAAAAGATAAAAATCCGATCGAACTGACAGATAACCGTGTTCTTTTTTTCCATATTGAGGGACAGAAGGAGCCGGTAACAGTCTTTTTCTATAAAATTCAGGTCAGCAGTGAAGGTCGTGAAGATAAAGTTGACTATCCCGATCTTGAAAGAGAGGTCATGAGTTTTAACAAGAGTGGCGTAAAGAAAATAACTTTTAATTAACAGGAGAATTATCATGTTATCAGTAAATTCATCTAATTTTGCTTCTGAAGTTGAAAATTTCCAAGGACTTGTAATTATTGACTTCTGGGCTCCCTGGTGTGGACCATGCAGAATGCTCGGGCCGGTATTTGAAGAACTTGCTTCAGAATACACATCTAACGAACATGTTAAATTTGTTAAAGTTAACACTGACGAAAGCCCTGAGATCGCAAGACAATTCATGATCAGGGGAATCCCGACAATAAAATTCATTAAAAACGGAAAAGAGGTTGATCAGCAGGTTGGTGCCGTTCCGAAAGAAGTTATTGCCGGATTTATATCAAAACATCTTTAGTATCAACTGTTTCCGCAACATTTCTTGAATTTTTTGCCGCTTCCGCAAGGGCATGGATCGTTTCTTCCCGTTTTCGGGGACTCTCTCTTAACTGTTTCAGGAAGCATCTGCTCACCGTCTTCAAAATACCATGAGCCCTTAACTTTTATGAATCTTGCATTTTCATGATGCACCTGTGACACATCTTCAACGACCGAATGGGCTTTGAACTCGACATAACCTTCATCGTCACTTTTGCCCCCTTTAACGGTCTTGATTATTTCGAGCTTTTTCCAGTCGTTCCTTTCAGCCCACTTCTTCACACCGTCCCTGGGCATGCTGTCCCTTGAGCCAGGCGCAACCGTTTCCATAATAAAATCAATGTCTTTTTCAACAAATGCAGAATATCTCGCCCTCATGAGCTCTTCCGCTGTCACCGGCTTCCTCTTTCCCTTCAATACCGGCTCACAACACTCTGCAAAACTCTTTCCGCTGCCGCAATTACAATTTTTCATGACCTACTCCCGTTTAACAAAGAAAATATCGGACAGATTATATTCTGACTCGTTTCATAATCAAAAAAAAGATTTTTGAATTAAAAAGTAAATGTTATGTGTAAAATTTGACAAATCAATCTTGTTATGTAAGTTTTCTATTTAGTATAATGTTTTAAAGTAAGGGAGAAACCGATGACATCCATAAACAGTATCAGGACTAAATGTCAGGAACTTTTCGGTATCAAGTCTTCTAATGAAGCATTTATTGCCTCAAAAATTACAAGCTCATGGATAAGCTTTGAAGATCTTTATAAAGTTGTTTCCGGAATAATGAGCAGACAGGAATTTGAAAAAACGATTATCTCATTTATTGCAAGGGGTGCGGTTGAATCAGATAATTCTGTATCAAAGAAAATTGAATTTAATGAAGGAAGAGATTTTCGTGACTACGGAACAATTAAATTTGATAATTCTGAACTTTCAGAAGCACCTCAACTGCCCGAAAATCTTAAAAAGGAGATCCTGTTTCTCTATTATTACGGAAAGAACATCAATTATTACAAGATACTTAACATACCTGAATCATACAATGCTCCTCAGGAAAAGATAGCCAAACGATGCAACTGCTACAGACAGCTTTTTGCAGGTAAGAATTTTGAAGGAATCGATCTTGGAAACTATTTTCAGAAACTTACAAAAGCAAGAGAGACCATTCGAACGGCTTCCCAGATAGAAGACCCCGATATAAGAAAAAAATATGACACTTTTCTGATTTCTATATCCCGCTCAAGAAAAACTGATGAAGAAACAAAGAAGATAAAAACGAGCTCAGACAGAGCAAGTGAAAGATTTGGAATCGCAATGAAACTTCTTTATGATAAAAAGATCCAGCAGGCATACAACGAGATCCTTATCGCTCTCCACCTTGATCCTGACAACAAAGAATATCTCGACTTTAAGAACGAAATTTCCGAAAAGCTCAAAGAAGAAAAAACAAACTCTCTTTTCAATGCTCTTGAAAAGAACGACATGCTCCTGCTCGATGAGTCAAAGCTGGAAAATGTCATCGACAACATTCTTGAACTGACAGAAAATTCTCCCGTGACACATCTGAAACTGGCACAGATCGCTCTTGAAAAAGAAATGCCTGAGATGGCTATACAACACGCAATGGAAGCTGTAAGAAAAGACTCTGACATGAAAAACAAAGTAGCTGAAATTGTAAAAAAAGCTGAAAAACAGAAATATGATTTGAATACAGAAATCGAGCACGGACCTAAAACTTATAATATTACCAGAAACAACATCGCAAGAAAAAATTAGCACAAATATCCGAACTGTTGTATAAACATCTGTGTGTGTTTAAATCAGGAGGGAAAATGAAAAGACTGCAATTTATTCTGTTCTGCCTTATTTTCGTTTCGGCTTGCTCTGTTTCTGATGATGTTGAAACTGACAAAGATGCGGTGACTACTGACAAAGAGCAATCAAATGACACAAATTTAGCTGATAATGATCCGGATGAAATTGTTTCTATTGACGATGAGGTATATGACTTTGATATTATTGATGAATCTGACATTATTTCTGATGTTGACGAAATTGAGACAGTTGACAGTGATAATATTGATGAAGTCTCTGACGAAGATCTGACAGGCAGAAATATTCTTATTGAGCAGATATATTTTGCAGGAATGAACATGGGCGAAGCAATTCTTATAATCGGCCCTGACGGAACATCTGTGCTTATTGATGTTGCAAATGACAGTCATTCTTCCCAAATTGCAGAAGCAATAATGCGCAGAACGGGAAAAAAAGAGATTGACTGGGTCATTATCACCCATTACCACAATGACCACATCGGCGGCTTTGATAATCTTTTCGGCAGTAGTGCAAAAGAAAGGATAAATATCAAGAAAGGGATTGTTCTTCGCGGCATGCTCGACATCGGTTCAGATATGCCTGGTGTCGAAGATTTCAATGAATTCTGCACACTTATCAGCGGAGAGCTTTCAGCTTATGTTGTTAATTTATGTTCAGGAACACAGATGTCATGCGGCGGCGGAAGCGGTGGACCATGGCCTGCCCAAAACTGCGATGGTCTTTTAAAAGGAAACCTTTCCATAACTGATGATGACAGTTTGGAGTTTACTTCATTCATTGATCTAGGGTATGGCGCAAAAATATTTTTTACTCATGCAAACGGATGGGTTTCAACTAACGGCGGAAGCACTTCGGCTGAAAAAAACGGAATCACAATCGGCTGGGGCAATACTGATGAGGAAAATGCAAGAAGTCTCGGCGGAGTTCTGAAATGGGGAAATTTCAGATATTCATTTGCCGGAGACACTCAGGGCAGAGATATAAAAATTGAAAAATTCATTGCGGATAACAGTTCAAAAATATTGATCCATGGCACAGATCCGCTTGTTTCTTCAACCGGCGGAGATGCCATGCATCTAAGCCACCACGGGCTTGCATCGTCAACTTCGGCTGAATGGATCGACTGGCTTTTCCCAAATGACGGAAAAAGCAGAAACGCAATTGTCGGAACTACCGGAATTTATGTCACTTCTCCTGCTCAATCTGTTCTTGATGCACTTGGTCCACGACTTGGCACAGGTCTGGTCTGGGCAAATGCAAAAGCGTGGACATCAGGAACAAGTCCGAAACTCTTTGTCGCAAATGCCGCAGTAACCGTTCAAGTTGAAAACGGCGGAAACAATTATAAGATCGTCACAGGAATCGAACCGAACACCTTTTCTTCTGAAGTTTTTACAAGTACCGGGGATTAAAATCTTTTTTTCACTTCCGCAGTTTTGGCAAACTCATTCCATCTGCCGATTGAATCTTCAACTTGTTCAATTATTTCAAGTGGTTTTTTTATGTTCATTTTTGCGGCAACTTCAATCATATCCTCTTTTTTAATCTCTGTTCTTTTGCCGTTGACTGAGAGCTGGTGCGCTCCAATCCATTTATTTGCGGGATCAAAAGCATAAGTCATATCATAAGCTGGAGACAGTCGCCATTTGCCGGTTTTATCCATTAAAAATGAGATGTTTTTTGTGTGATCATCTCTATTTTCAGCAATAACATTAAAAACCATCCGCCTGAACATCTGCTCGGCATCAGTATAGGGAAGGCGAAGTTCTCTCATGACTTGAAAAACCTGCTCATAAGCATAAGCCCCCGGGTCATTATAATCAAAATGGGCAATAGCACATAAAGTCTGCATATGAATTTTATCCAACCCCGTTCTGTCAAATCTTTTTGTCATGAAGTGTGATCTGCCGTTTTCATGCAGGATTTTGCACTCAGACATTTCAATCCCGCAATCAAGCGCCATAAGATAGTATGCATATTCAATATTTCCGTAACCTTTTGTTTCTAAAAGCAAAGAATCATTTACACCGTCAAATTTAATGATCCAGTATTCAAAACCTCCAAGTCCGTCAATTTGTCCTGACCTCACTGCTCCAGTTGAAGGATTATAGGCAATGACTGCTTTTGCCCTTGCACCACCGGCGGATGTTCCCACTCTGAAAATTTCATGAACTCCTTTATCACTCAAGTCTGCTTCAAAATCTTTTCTGCTGCTCAAAATTTCCTGAGCAAGTTTTACAAGGTCTTCTACTTCAACAGGATTGGACTTTTCTGTCATGACAGCCGGCTCAAATTCAAGTGCTCCCATTCCTCTTTTACCAATATAGCAAAGCCGCTCGATGGGGTTCATGCTTTCAGAAGTTCTCCCATTTGCCGCAAGCCAGGCATCAATTACCTTGTTCCCAAATCTGTCAGGAAGAGAATCTGCAAGAAGCCCGGGAAGACCTTTGAATGTTTCAGGATTTAAAAAAGGAAAAGAAAAAACTGTTCCGTTTTCAGCTTCTGCAATCGGCATTTTAAGTGGAGAAAGATCAAGCCCTTTTCTTAAAAAATCTCTGTCAAATTCAAATGATGCACTACCTGAACTTTCATTCCAGACAACAGCTCCGGCAAAATTCCCCCAGATGTTTACTTTTGCAATATCTACCATTCAGAGTCCTCCTTTGCTTTATTTTGAACACCTTTTTTTGGTTTTCCCACCCTTTTTCTCTTTTTCTCCTCCTCTTTCATAAGTTTGATGGGGCTTATGACCTGCTCCGCTTTGAAAACATTAAGAATATCAAGTTTATCAAGCGCCCGGAGAACTTGAACCAGAGTAAGCAGATTCACTGCCCGACCCGATTCCATTCTGCTTATTGTTGTTCTGTCAAGTCCGGCAATATCCGCAATTTGCTGCTGAGAAATATTTTTATTTATTCTCATCTGCTTTACTGCTTGACATATTTCATTAACTATTTCAGGATCAGCCATTGCAATCCAGTTTTTTGCCATAATCACAACCTCCGCAACACACATTCAAAATTATTGTAGCTTATTTGCTACATTATGCAAGTAATATTTGCTGTATGATGCTTTTTTACAACATTTTAAAATTATTGTTTTTCTGATTTCTGGCTAAAAGGAAAACATTATTTCGATGTTTTCTGGTGAAAAGGAAAACATGATTTGAGTCATTTTTGGCGAAAAGGAAAGGGTGATGGCTTTTCTTATTCATCTTCTTTAAAGATCAAAAATTCTTTGCCATTAAATTCAAGAATAACTCTGTATATATACCACTCATATTTTGGTGCCATTTTTATTGTAAGAATCCCAGTTTCTTTTTCTCCAATGATCTTAAATTTATAGGTAAGGATTCTCCGATTAAATTCACCATGAGGAATAGACTTCACTTCAAACAGTTCACCAAGATTATCTCTAAGCTCCTCATTTTTCTCAATAAACCGCATTGCCAATTTATATGAGCCGGTGTGTTTTTCGTAAAAGACATTCCACCATGGAACAAAATAAAATCTGAAAAGAATAGAAATAACCACTATTCCGACTCCTGTTAGAATCACACTTAAATCAATTTCCGGCATTTTTTGCTCCTCTCATCTAGTCAAACTTTTAACTATGGCAAATCCGCCATATTTAAAATCAGGATTGTATTTTCATTCCTATAACCTCATCCTCTTCATCTTTCCAATATGGATCAACTACACAGAGAAATTTCAAGTCTTCATAACCTGCGTTTTCGATATATTGAACTGATTCGGCAGGAATAAACACAGCATCCCCCGGATTCAGAAGCTGTTTTTCATCATTAATATGCATGATTCCCTGTCCACTCAGGATCACATAAATTTCCGATGATTTTTTCAGAGTGTGCGGTTTTGTGGATTCACCAACTTTCACAGATGCATGAGCAATACTGCAACTTATCGGCAGATTGTGTCTGTCAGGATGAAATATTTCACGGATCAGTGACCCGTCAGTTGTAACAAAAGGTTGAATATCTGATATTTTTTTGTGATTCATTATATTTTTTCCTACAACATTGTACATATTTCAACGGCAAGCCAGAACAACTTTTCATTATGAGAAGATTTTTCATCGCAATACCGGGAATCCCAGTCAGATCCGCTTATATCGTCTCCGGGACCGAGCAATTGTCCAAATTTATAGCCGAAATGCTGTGCAACTGCGGCAAAAGCGGCACATTCCATTTCAACTATCAGGCATCCTTCCTGCTTTCTAAGGGCGATTTTGTCCTTTGTTTCTCTGAAAATTCCATCTGTTGTCCATGTTTTACCAATTCTGTATGATATACCGTGGGATTCAAGAACTTTTCTGCTTTTTTCAACAACTTCTTTATCCAATAAAACTGTTCTTTCGGGAGCAAGATAGTGATAAGAAGTTCCTTCATCCCGAACTGCTTCATCAGGGATTATAACTGAACCCCGATGCAGATTTTTATCAAGCACACCGCCATTTCCACAAGCCATAAACTTTCTGCATCCAAGTGCCGCATACATCTCCATATTTAATGCTGCAAACGGAGCACCGAGTCCTCCCGAAGCTATAGCTATCTTTTTACCGTTATACTCAAATTCATACAACTTTATATCACCTATTACAGTCGAAATACTTGATAAAAGCTTTGCATCATACTCTGACACGATCTTTTCAATAACCTCTGGAAAAAATGTCATTACACAATGCTCAGGAGCATCAATATTTTTCAGAAAACTGGAAGCCTTCAGTAAAGGCTCGCTTTTGTTGTCAAATTCCATTATCGGATACTTTTTCTCAGTCATTTTTCGCCTCCTTCAATCCAATTCCATCCTATGAACATAAATATCGTGATCGTGTCGCCTTACAGATTCTATTCTGATCTTGCGGCATTCCTTCATTACTCCTGCCTTTGTGCCATATTTCCATAATTTCAGGCGGATAAAAAGGTGTACATCCGGTTTCCGTAGCTTTGACAATGATCTCAAAAAGTCTTTCAGCTTGATCTTTTGATGCTCTTTTAATTTCTTTCATTTTTCACTCCTACTAATAATTGAGTATAAATTTTTTGTTATAAAGCATGTTCATTGATATTTTACAAGAGATGCTCCGGGACAGAAGAGCCA
>Ga0116183_1001391_pt1 | contig 27381 bp, 24 predicted proteins | sample AD_UKC078_MetaG_FD_89753 | JGI IMG/M metagenome (GOLD analysis project Ga0116183, IMG submission 89753) | Active sludge microbial communities of municipal wastewater-treating anaerobic digesters from USA - AD_UKC078_MetaG | ecosystem: Engineered > Bioreactor > Anaerobic > Digestate | place: USA...
CGGCGTTATGAAATACGGGTTGGAAGGATTTCTTGAGATCGTTGGTAAGAAATTAAGGATTGATAAGTTGAAAAACGTCTTTTTGGGTAAAATGACACAACTGTTAAATATGACTGCCCAAAAACAACTATTATACGCGCTCATAATCGAAAATTATCCCAAATACGTCTACTATACGTGAAAACCGACGGGGCGTAAAAATTAATTGGACTTAAGGATATAAAATAACAAACGAAACTTCTTTAATAGTCATAAATTTATCCAAGCAAATTCATATACATTTTTTCCATAGCGTCGGAAGTATTTCTAATGTCGTATTTCTCGGATAATTCCAACGAGCGTTTGGAAAAGGTTTCTCTCAAATTATCGTTTGATAATATTTCGTACATTTTTTCGGCAAGCGCCTCGGGGTCTTTTGGTTTAACGATAAATCCGTTGTCTTCGATAAGTTCCGGCACCCCTTTAGCGTCTACTCCGACAATCGGGAGTCCGAACATTATGGATTCCAATATCGTCATCGGCTGATTTTCCGAAGTACTCGCCGTAACGAAAAGTTTTACTTTTTTTAGTAGCCCGGATTCTAATAGGTCTTTATTTGGCAACATTCCGGTAAATATAACGTTATTCGAGATACCAAGTTCGACGGCTCGCTTCTTCAAATCGTCTATAGAAGGTCCGCCTCCCACAACTACTAAAACGGTATTCTTCTTTTTCTTAAGAAGTATCGCTAAAGAATCAAGTAAAACATCGATGTCTTTTTCCTGCGAAATTCTTCCGATATATAAAACGTAGTCAAATTCTTCATTATAACTGAAAGGTAATTTGTACGTATAATTAAAATTTTGATATTTCACACATTCCACGCCGTTTGATATGACTTGAATCGGCGTTTTAAGTTTGTTCTTTTTTAGTATCTCGGCGGTCGCTTTTCCGGGGCTTACGACTATATCGCATCTGTTAAAAAAATTGTTGGAATAAAACCAACCGAAGCTCTGTAAAAACTTATTATTCTCCATACCGATCAGTTTGAGATATTCCGGCTCGGCAAAAAAGGTATGAAAGGTGCCGACTACGGGCGTTTTTAATCTCTTCGCAATACGAATCGCCTGATATCCCAAAGTAAACGGCGCGTGAAAATGAATCAAGTCCGGTTTAAATTCTTTCAGTTTTTTATAAATTTTATTGTCAAAAGTGTAAGTAAATTTAAAATCGGGATAAAAATACGCCGGAAAACCGTCTTGAAAAATAATGTCGTAAGGAAAATAATCTTCGGGGTAGTTCTTTAAATCAAACGGTTTTGGAGCGACGGCTAATATTTTATGCCCTCTTCTAAACATTTCCGCACAAGTGTTTATCGACGAGGTTACTACTCCGTTGATCTGCGGATAAAAATTATCCAAGAAATAAGCAATGTTTAGTTTTTTCATATGCCGAACCTGTTATTTTTTTTGAAGAATATAAAACAAATTATTTAATATTATTGCGATCCTTAAGTTTAAGTACGGCTTGATCAAGCAATTTCATAGAATCTTTATTCTCTAAAGAGTAATTTGATCCCGTAATGCAGTTATACGCCGTTATGTAACGCTTTATTACCTCAGTTTTAATTTCTAACGGAATAACCGGCGGAGTTCCTTCCCCCTTAAAATTATTGTCCATTAGCCATTGTCTGAGATACTCCTTATCCAACGACTTCTGCTCTTTGCCTTCGTCAAACAAAGAGCTATAACTATCCAGATACCAATATCTGGAAGAGTCTGCGGTATGTATTTCGTCCGCTATAATAAGTTCGCCGTTATCCGACAAACCAAATTCATATTTTGTATCAACCAAAATAAGGTTGTTTTTATTTACTATCTCTTGCCCCTTTTCAAATAATTTAATAGCCGTAACCTCAACCTTTTCCATAAGGTCTTTTGGAATGATATTTTGCTTAATTATCTCCTCAACGCTTATCGGAATATCGTGTCCCTCGCTCGCCTTTGTCGTTGGAGTTAAGATAGGCTTGTCAAATTTAACGTTCTTTTTCAGCCCTTTTGGCAATTTTAAACCGCTTATTTCGCCCTTTTCCGCATATTCTCTATATCCGCCGCCGGTCAGATATCCCCGTACGATTATTTCGATAGGCAATATCCTACATTTTTTAACCAAAACGGCATTTGGATGTATAAGCTCTATAATATGGTTATCTATTATATCTTTTGTTTTCTCAAACCAAAAATATGATAAATTGTTCAGTATTTCCCCTTTAAAAGGAATTGTCGTCAAAACTACGTCGAAAGCGGATATACGATCCGTAGTAATGATAAGTAATTTATCTCCGAGATCGTAGACGTCCCGAACTTTTCCTCTATATTTTGCTCCGATATTATAGTTCGTCTCTTTTACGACCCAATCGAGTTGTTTCTCAATTACTTTATTTAAATTCATGTTTTATCCTTTAATGTATCAATACCCTTGTATATAATTTATCTTTATCCTCGTAAAATTTTAATAACTTTAAAATTGTTTTTGAAATGGATCTGTTTTTTTCGGCTCTTATTCCTATTCCGTAAACGCCCTCTTGTTTAATAAGATACTCTATATGATTAATCTCAATTTTACGTCTTCTATACTCCTTTAAGACGTAAAATTCGTCGATTAGGTAACTTAGTTTTCCGTATCTGTTGCTCCAGACGTTTGACACTATCGAATACCCCGCAATTTCATTTTCAAATTCAAATATATATATAGAACCGCATTGAGGAAAAGCGGTATAAAAGCCGATAGTGGACAAAACCATATCTTGAGACGGGGGAGTTATTTTATTCTCTTCGTAATAATATCTTACGAGTTGTTCAAATACATATCTGTCTGTCGCAAGGTATTGTCTAATTGTTATCATTTCGGATTTCCTTACGCTATATATATATTTTATATCTTTTTTTTTCAATTGTTTTTTACAAATATAAGTAATATTTACAATTATTTAAGAAAATAACTTTATATTTTTCATTAACTTTGGTAATATATACGATTATGGACTCAAATCGACGGCAGTCTGTTTTAGAGAAACTATTCTTCTATTTTTTATTTTGCTTTATTGGGAGTTTCGCGACTATTTACTGCGTAGTTCTTGATATGAACTCTATAGTCGCCTCTTCTCTGGTAAGCATAATTGCCGCTTTTTTTACTATAATTATTAAAGACGAAAATCACTACTCTTGGGCGACTTTTTGCGGTTCTTTTGCCGGAATGACCAGTTTTGAAATATTAACCATGAATAGCGGCGCGTCAAATTGGTCTCTTGATTTTCTTTTATATACGGTTACTTTGTCGACCATTACAAGCGTTATGTATATGCTTAGCGAAATACTCTCTCATAAATTTCCCAAACTCTCTTTCGACGGTTACGGAGGGAGACTCGGAACAATCGCTTTTATATCGGTTTTAATATATTTCTTCATTGGCAAATTGCTAAAATTAAACGCCGGAATAGAAATATTTTCAAGCGCGAAACCCACGTCTCTTTCCGACCTTTGGTTTTTGTTAACAATTGTCTCCGCAATAGCCGCCTCGTTAATTTCTATGGAGATAAAAAACACGGTATCGTCGTTGAACGATAACTATAAAGTTTTTACCGTAGCGACAACGGGCATAATAGGCGGATTAATTATTACAAAAATTCCTATATACGGATACGATTACGGACTCGCTTGGTACACGGGAGCCTTTATCGGTATGAGTTCTTATTATGTCTTGATGTTTAAGAGGCAATTTTTCCTCTCGGGGCTTATATCGGGCGTTTTCTTTATCTTAACAAAAAACGTCTTTATCGGCGTCGGCGGCAAACTTGGTTTTATCTCCTTTTTATCCATTGTCTTTCTAAAAATTTCCAGCGCTTTTTACAATAAGATTCTTCATTTCAGAAAAAAAGATCCCGAATCAATTATAGAATCTTTAAAAACCGGCGATATTTCAAACCAACCGGTCAACGACGATTACGCGCAAAAATTAGTCGAGTCTATTAAACTAGCTCAAGAGAGCGGAGAAGATATTGCTAAAATCGAGAACTCCGAATCGGGAAAATTTGTTATAGGCGAAAAAATCGATCTTGAGGAGTACAAACAATTTACTATCGATCATATCGTTAATTATGAATTTATGCCGGAAAATATAAAAGAAATTGCCGACTTTCTTAACGATATTAACTTAAAAAATTGGGCGTTTTTGCAAAAAATCGACGTCCTTTTTTCGCCTATGTCGTATCAAGGAATCGACGATTCTCGTATCGACAAAATCAAATTTAAAGAATCCGGCAATTTTATATCTATACTCAAAAAAGAACGTAGAGTTATCGCTTTTAGCGAAAAAGGGCTCAAACAAAATATTTTCTCCGAACGATTCTCAGAAAAAGACATATCCGATACCAAATTACTGATAATATTTCCGGTATTCGCAAAGATAGAGTTGTCCGGAGTTTTTATTATATTTGACAAAAGCGATAATATTAAAAACTCAAAAAACAATCTTAAATTAATTAAATCTTATTTTGTTAATATTTCTCAAACTCTACTCTATTAGCTTTTTATTTAAGACAAGCGTTACTTCGTTGCCCTTATCGTTATATCTGACTTCGTCAAAATAATTCTTAGTCATCATTATGCCTCTGCCGTGTTCTAATAAATGGTTCTCGCTTTTTGAGCAATCGGGAGTTTCTCTCCAATTAAAGCCGTTTCCTTGATCTTTGATTATATATAGAGCTCTTTTTTTTGTCAGAAGATATTTTATATAAACTTTTCTATTTTTAAATTTCGGAAGAGCCGAATATTTTTTTATAATTTCGTTAAGATCCAAACCGTTTCTCAACATTTCGCTTTTTTGCTCGTAAGTTATCTCAAGATTACCGTGTTCTATCGCATTAATTATCATCTCTTGGATACCAAATTTTACGTTAAAGAGAAAGTTTTTATCGACTATGCCGACCTGAACTAAATCTCTGGTAAGGTGCTCCGATATCGGCTTCATATACTTCAACGAATTAGGTATAACGTACAATTTTTTCTCAAACTTAACAAATCTTGATACTTCGATATTAATCTTTGTTTTCCTAAAAGAGCGTATATAATTGTCTAATATATACGCAATCCCGTCTCTTTCTCTATCTAAAGAGGTAACGCTCAACGATTCAAAAAATTTTATTTTTTTCCTTATACTATCGTTTAAATTTTCAATAAGCAGTAAAACGCCCCCTTTGAAATTTCTCTTTTTTATCTTTTTTAAGAGAGCTAACGAATTGTAGTTTGAAGAATCATAATCAATGATAATGTAGAAAATTTTATTAGCGCTAGCAAGCGCGTTTACGGCTTCGTCTTCATCTTTTGCATCGATTAATATAAAAGGCTTATTTGCCAACAACCGCTTAATCTTTTCAGATCTATCAAAGTTGGAAGAAACTATTAATATCTTATACGACCGACCGACCGCTATCATCAAATTTCCTTTGAAATTAATATAGCCTTTTACTTACAAATCAGAAATTTCTTCAGAAATATTAAAATTAAATTTCTTATCATTGCCGTACAAAATAAACGAATCTTTAAACTTCGAAATTTTATATTTATATATTTCTTTTTTTTCTATTTCATCGTCCATCGTTATTATCGACAATTTACCTTTATTAACTTCATATCTAAAACTTTTTTCTTCGCCTTTTTCAATCCAATGACCCATCCCGTTAAGGTAGAATTCCGCTTTGACGTCGTTTAGTTCGTCTATCCATCCCGAAATAAAGAATCCGGTTTTTGCGGGAATCTCTATCTCCATCTTGTTTTGATAAAACCGTTCCGCGCCGTTTATATCCGTTAGTTTTAATCTCTTCCCTCTATTGAATATCTCGTATTTATAGGTCTCCTCTTCTGCCAAAAAAGTTATGGAATCTTTTGAAATTTTATAATTTTTCGCGATTGGTTCGGCAAACATTATCTCCATCATATCCCCTTTAGCCCTAAAATATTTGCCGCCGCTCTTTATCGTAAGACTATCGATTATCCCGTCGCCGTACTCGTATTCCCACTTCCCTACGATCGAAGTTTTATCCATAAACCAGGTGCTAAACCATGGAACGTATGTTATCAAACCAAGCGATAACAGCGAAAGTAAAATAAACGGTACGGAAGCTTTGTATATCTCTACTATCGATTTGTTAAATCTTATGCTTGAGATGAATAAATTCATACCGACGGGAGGCGTTAGATAACCGATCTCAAGATTCGCTAAAAAAATTATCCCCAAATGAACGCTATCTACGTTGTAAGCCTCCGCTAAGGGTAAAATCAGAGGCACTATAACCATGAGAGCCGAAAATATGTCCATTATACAACCGACAATTATCAGAAATATATTCAAAGCGAGCAGAAACATAAATTTATTTATTATTATCCCTTTTGTCATATCAAACAACATATTGGGAATCTCTTTGTATATAATATAGTTTGTCGCCGCGAGCGATACGGTAAGTATAACTAATATCGCTCCGACAAGCTCCATACTCTCTTTTACAATATTTGGAAGATCTTTTATCTTGACGTCTTTCGTTAAAAATATCTCCGCAACAAGAACGTATAAAACGGTAAACGCGGCCGAATCCGATATCGCCATTTTCCCGGAAAATATTCCCCCAAAAAGCAGTATGGGCAGAGGCAATTCCCATTTGATATCCCATAGCGCCGCCCCCACCTCTTTCATCGAAAATTTGTTTTCGGTTTTAAACGAACGCCTTTTAAATATCGCATAAACGGCGATTGTTAAAATAATAATAATACCGGGAATTGCTCCCGCAACGTAAAGACTCTCTATACTTGTAGAGGCTATAACTCCATAGAGAATTATGACCAAACTTGGCGGAAATAACAAACCGACGCTTCCCGACGCCGTAACCAATCCCAAAGAAAAACGTTCGTCGTATTTATCGGATAACAACGCCGGAATAAGCAGTCCTCCCAAAGCCACAATTGTTACGCTGGAAGCGCCAGTGAATGCGGTAAATATAGCGCACGCTATAAGCGTTACTATCGCCAAACCGCCGGGCATCCAACCGAAAGCCGCCCCTGAAAGTCTAACCAACCTTTTAGACGCGTTAGATTTCGCTAAAATATAACCGGCAAACGTAAAAAGCGGGATACTATGCAGCAGCGCCGTATTAGTAATACCGGCCATCTCCTGAGGAACTACTAAAATTTTACCGATTCCAAGAAAATTTACTAAGGATATACCCCCTATGACGGAAAACAGCGGGGCGCCGATTATTGCTATGAAACAGATAATTATTAAGATTACAGACATTAATATTCCTTATGTATAGTTTCTTTTTCGGTTGAATACATTCGCTCTACGTCTCTATTTGTAACCGTAAAGTAAACCGATAAAATAGAAAAAACGGTAAATTTGACGCTCATCAATCCAAATCCAACCGGTAGAATAATCAGCAGTATCCATTTATCAATCCCAAGAAAAGGGGACGGATCGGTCGAACCGTATTCGATTTCAGCAATATATATAATGGAAACGATCGTAATAACGGTACAAACAACAGCTGAAAATAAATTTGTCGTCAAATTTACGATTGACTTCAATCTCCCCTTTGCAAACCTTCCTATCAAGTCTATTTTTATATGTTTGTTACTGTAAGTCGCTATACTCGAAGCGAGCATAGCTATCCACAAAACTAAATATTTCAATAACGAATCAAACCATATAACTCCCCTCGAAAAAAACGACAAAAATATCTGCGACGTCGCTACTAAAACCATAATAGAAAAGAGAGAGACTAAAAGTCCCTCTTCTATTTTTCTAAAGACGCCGACGAATTTCTTCAAAAAAACAACCATAAAGTTACCTTCTCTTCCGATACTCTTCAAGAGTCGTTTTTATCTTTGCGTAGAGCTCTGCCGAAAATTCTCCCTTAGTCAACTGCGCCGAAGCCCTTTCGCATGAATCGTAAAATATTTTCTTCTGATCGTCCTTAACCGGCAGTACTTTAATACCGGCTTTTTTAGTCAGCGCGTCTCTTGCAGATTCGTTATCCTGTCTGACTTTTTTTGTCAACTTACTCATATATTCGTTAAATAAATTTCTCATCGTATCTTGATACTCTTTAGGCATAGAGTAAAACAACTTCTTGTCTACGACTATAGCCCCTATCATAAACGTAATCGGGAAATCCGCCATATACGAGACCTTTGGAAACCATTGCGTAGCTAATAAGCCGTAAGTCGAGTTAAACACCGTTTCAACTCTTCCGGTATTCAAATCGGTCAGTATGTCCGACATCTTGGTTTGAACCGGCTTTATTCCCGCCTCTTTATATAGAGCTTCGCTAATTATATCCCCCTCCATCAAACAAGGCTTCCCGTTTTTTAAATCCTCTATCGACGCTACGGGTTTCTTAGAAAAAACGTATATAAACCCGACTTCCGTCCAGCCCAATAAAACAAATCCGTTCTTCTCAAATTCGTTTTCGAAGAAACCGCCCATCGTACTAACTATATAGTCGTACTCGTCGTAAGAGCGAAAAAGAGTCGGAAAGCCTAACACGCCAAAATCTTTATAGATCAATTGAGCGCCGCCGCTGCTGAGTCCCGCTCCGGAGAGTTGACCGATTTTAATTTTTTTTATTACGGAACTCTGATCTCTCATCGTCCCGCCGGCGTAAACTTTTATCTCCACCTCGCCGTTATATTTCTTTTGAAGCTTTACATTAATCTCTTCTATGAATTTGACCCACAAACTTCCGGCGGGAGCGTCCGTCGCCAATAAATAGTTATATTTTGCCGAAGATACCCCAACGGTTAATACCAAAACAAATAAAAATGTAAAAATCCTTTTTACCACGCTTACTCCTTAAATAATTATTATCATTCCAAATTTATAAACATTTCATCAACTTTTTCTATCATTTTTTCAGCTTGACTTTTTGACACAATGTTTAAAAGTCTTGTATCGGGATATTTCTCTATATCCATATCTATAATTTCGTTTAAAATTTTTTCAAACCCCTCTTTATCCCCTATAGCCGTTAAATAAAAAGTCGCGTAAAATAATTTAGTAGTTAAAAACTCCTCGCCGGATAGTTTTAAAGCTACGTCAAATTCTTCTTTGGCTTTTTTTAAATTTCCTCCGAAATTTTCGGGAAAGGCGCTGTAATATACTCCGTCAAAGAGATGCGGAGCTCCGTAATAAAAATCGCCGTCGATCTCCTTTATGCGCGTTACTATCTCTTTTGCGACGGGAAGCTCCAAAAAAGCGTCCATCGAATCAAGATTATCGATAATCCACATTATCCATGCGTTTGCCGCCCAAAAAACGTATTTGACGTCGTCCTTCTTCAAACCGGATAAAAACTTCTTAAAAGCGGCGTCTTTTGCATCTCTATCTTCTATATTCTCATAGTTGTCAAACAGAGGATAAGTCCTAAGCAGATCTAGAGCCCACCCTTTAGTTTTATCCGAAAAAATCTTTTTCCTCTCCTTATCGTCTACAAAAGCCGAAGAGTAAGCGGAGAAAGTCTGAATACCGGTAACTAATTGATTCTTATCGTTTGGAGAACTCTCTATAAAAGACTCGATTAGCAACAAAAACGCCGGCGCTCCGTCCTCGATCAACTTTATATCTTTCTGTTTATAAAGAGACTTCGTCAATCCTTCGGTAAGATTGCCGATAATCGACGAACAGGAAACAACCGAAGCCGCGACAATTATACAAATTAATAGTTTTATCCTTCTCATTATACAACCTTTAATCTTTTCTAATAATATATATTTTTTATTAAAATTTCACAACTAAATACTAAAATATTACAAAAATTTTTAATATTATTTACTCTATGACCGATATTACGTTGTTCAAATTATTCCACTTCACATAATTCATAAGAGACTGTATCTGTCTATTGTTAATATAATATATTCTGCCGTTAAATTTAATCAAACCGCCGTCCATTTCGGTAAATTTAAATTTAAAATTAACCCTTCCGATGAATTCCGTTTGCCCCCAATTATCGCAAGTCTTCAATTTCGGTATATGCCTCAAATGAGCCGCTTTTATTTTGTTGTCTACTATCGAATTTCTTAGAAGTTCTTCATACTTTAACTCCAACATATCCCTCTCTTTTCCCGTCGCTTTAAAAATATTAAAAAATTTATAGAATTGTGTTTACAAATTCCATTATAAATATTATATACTAATTTGCAGATAATTCAAGGTTTTTTTATGTTTGAAAAATTAGAAAACGCAGATTTTAAAAAATTCAGAGACTTAATATACGATTCTTCGGGAATTCATTTTACCGAGGTTAATAGGCCTATTCTGGAAAGCCGCCTCAAAGACAGGCTAAAAAAGTCCAACCTTAACACTCTTGGGGAGTACTATAATATTTTGATATCTCAGCCCCAAGAATTAAAAGTTTTACTCGACGCCGTTACGACCAACCTTACAAGTTTTTTCAGAAACGCGGTGCAATTTCACGCGCTTGAAAACGAAGTAATCAATCAACTTATGGCGTCGAAAGACGAGAAAGTTATCAAGGTCTGGAGCGCGGGGTGTTCTACGGGAGAAGAGCCGTATTCGATAGCTATGTCGTTGAAAGAAAAACTTGACCGTTCCTGGCGAATTGAAATAATAGCGAGCGATATCTCTTTTAACGTGTTGATGAAGGCGAAAGAGGGCTTCTATCCGGATAACAAAATCGCCGGAATTCCGCCGGCGTATCTGAATAAATATTTCGTCAAAACCGGCGGCGGATATCATATTATAGACGATATTAGGAAGATTGTAACGTTTGACTATCACAATCTAAAATATGATTCGGGATTAAGAAATTTTGACGTAGTATTTTGTAGAAACGTTATAATTTATTTTGACTCTAAAGCTCAAATGGAAGTAATAAACAGAATTTATGAATCGATGAATCCCAATTCTTATCTGTTTATAGGACATTCGGAGTCTCTTTTTGGGATGAATACAAAGTTTTCTTTCGTTAAATTAGGCGAAGCGTGTTTATATATGAAAAAATAAGGATAAAAATTGAGCCAGACAATAAAAGCTATGATAGTAGACGACTCCGCTCTTATAAGGAATTTGGTTACAAGGGAACTGAGCAAATCCGAAAGTATTGAGGTGGTCGGAACGGCTATGAACGGAAGATTCGCGCTAAACAAAATTAGCAAACTAAAGCCGGATATTATCATACTCGATCTTGAAATGCCTGAAATGAACGGTATAGAGTTTCTAAGAGAAAAAGAGAGGCTGGGAATAAACTCTCCGGTTATTATCCTCTCCGCGCTTGCCAAAAAAGGCGCTAAAATTACCTTAGAAGCGTTGGAGTTAGGCGCGTCGGACTTTATTTTAAAACCGTCGGAACCGGGGGTTAATCTCGCCGATATGGGCGCTCAATTAATTGAAATGACGCTGGCTTTGGCGAAACCAAATTCATATTACGAAAAAATCAGCCAAGTCAGCGAGCCGGAGATACCTTCCGTTATTCAAAGAATAAAATTTGATCTGGGTTCGATGCCGGAACTTGACGTTAATAAATATCTGCAACCGATCGCATCCGTTCCCAATATAGAGATAGTCTCCATCGGAATATCGACCGGCGGTCCCAACGCTTTGAGAGAGGTTTTACCAAAGTTTCCGGAAGATTTCCCTATTCCTATCGTCGTCGTGCAACATATGCCGCAGGGATTTACGCTTGAGTTCGCCAACAGTTTAAATAAGATTTGCAAATTACCGGTAAAGGAGGCGAGCGACGGCGATATCTTAAAACAAGGAAGGGTTTTGATCGCTCCGGGGAATAAACACGTAAAGGTCAAGAAAAAGCCGCTGGCAAACGTTATAGAACTTGACGAGTCGGATCCGGTTAACGGACACAGACCGTCGGCCGACGTTTTATTCGAGTCCGTCGCCGAAACGTACGGAGGCTCTTCCATCGGTTGCATTATGACCGGAATGGGAAAGGACGGCGCCGTTCAGATTGGCAAAATCCTAAAATCCGGCGGCGTAACTATAGCTCAAGATCAGAGCTCTTCGGTTGTATTTGGCATGCCGAAGGTCGCTATAGAAAAACAAAATATCCAAATTGTAAAACCTTTAGATAAAATCTCGGAAACAATAATTAGTCTTGTTTTAAATAAAAAAATAATATAGTATAAAAATATGGAAAACATTAAAAATTTCTTCAATAAAAATTTTCTTACAAATTCTTTGTTTTGTTTTATAATTATTATTTCGGGAATAATTTGGGGGATAGGTCAATATCCGGACTTTTTTTTTATCAGATACTTTGGGCTTATACCCTTTATATTTATCGTTATCAACAGACGGCGTTATATAATAGAATCGATATTATTCGGCTCCGTCGCTTACATTATGAATTTTTATTGGCTCTACGTTACTTTCAAAGAATCCGGTAAGTTGCCGGTAGTTTTAGCCGTAGCGCTTCCCGCCGTTTTATCCGTTTATTACGGATTACAATATCCGATAATCGCCTTTATTTATAAAAAATTTTACAGTTTTAATAAAAACGTTTTATTTTACTCTCTCCCGTTTGTTTTTGTTTTAGTCGATTCGCTTTATATCAAAATTTTTAAGCACAGCATAGCGGATAGTCAGATAGGATTTAATATCTTTGTCCAGAATATCGATATAACGGGAATGACCGGGCTTATTATTACTATTATGCTTTTGAATTTAGGACTATTTAACTTAATCGATAAAATTCTAAATAAAAGTAGAGTTAAAATTGCGCATTTTTTATTTTTAATCCCGTTTCTCCTCTCTCTTGTTTACGGCTCGTTTAGACTGTCTTATTTGAATAAACAAATACCCAAATGCGAAACGGTAGTAGGGGCGATGATACAGGGCAACGTTACGGGCAAACAAAAACTCGACGAAAATTATTTTAAAACCAACGTCGAACGGTATAACGAACTTACCAAATCGGCGTCTAAAGGGGACGAAACGGTAGACCTGATTATATGGCCTGAAAGTATTTTCAACAGAGCGTACCATGGAAGGGACGATTTTTTGAGAAAAGTTATTACCGATAATTATCCCCCGCTAATACTCGGGATAGTAGTATGGCTCGACGAATCAAACATTACAAATTCCGCTTTATTGATAGAAAACAGAAAAAAAACGGCTCAATACGACAAGGAAAGATTGTTGATGTTCGGCGAATATATCCCGATGGAAAAAACTTTCCCCTTTCTTAGAAAGTTGACCCCGTTATCCAAAAATTCAAGCCCGGGCAAGACCTCCTCAATATTTACCATCAAAAATGTTAAAGCGTCCATTAATATCTGTTTTGAAGAGATATTTCCCGATCTGATAAGAAAAAAATGCGCGGAAGGGTCAAATCTATTGATAAATCTTACAAACGACAGCTGGTTTGGAAACGGATTGGGACCTCTGCATCACTCGGTATTGGGACGGCTCAGAGCGATCGAGAATAGAAGATCTTTTTTCAGATGCACCGCGACGGGACTTACTACGGCAAGCGATTTTACCGGTAAAATTATAGCAAAGGGGTCTATGGCGACGGCGGAAGTGGTGAAAGCCGAAGTTCCGTTATACGAGAAGAGATCGATTTACAGCTATATCGGCGAGATTTTTACTAACGTGTCGATTTTTATGGTAATTATTACGGCTTTATACATAATCAGAAGGCGGTACGAGATGAAAAAGATTTTGAGCGTCGTTAAAAATAGAGACGATTAATTTTTTTATCGCTTTTCCGATAAGCCTTTGACGCTTTTAAAAACATTTTTTATTACTTCAGTTTCTTGGCTATCAAGTTTTGCTCTGGATAATATTTTTTTGATGAAATTTTGTATTATCTGAGGCGATTGATTGGTAAAAAACCGTAAATTATCGAGCGTAAGAAAAATTTGTTCAATCATACCGTTGAATTCCTCTTTTGCCGCAGGTTTAAAAAGGGCTTTTTTTGAAATTTCCCGATTTAGTTCATACAAAGTCAGCGCAACCGCATGAGACAAATTCAGCGAAGGGAAATCGTCCGAAGTCGCGACGGAGCATATCTGACTGCAGAGATTAGCCTCGTCGTTAGTCAAACCGCCCTCTTCTCTCCCAAAAACCAACGAAACTCCGGAGCGGTTGTAACCGGATAAATATTCGGGCAACTCTCGTAAAATCAGATCCCGCCTTCTCCTCGCGCCCGTTCTTCTCGACAAGGCTATAGAGATTTGAGATTCCGCTAACGCGCTCTCAAGCGAGCCGTATATTTTCGCCTTTTCGACGACCGAAAACGCTTTAAGAGAATATTTTTTTACATTATCCGAAAGATATTGACATCTGGGACTTACTAACGCCAAAGATTTTACGCCGAAATTCGCCATAACTCTACAAACGGCGCCAATATTCTCCTCCCCTTTCGGTTCTACCAAAACGACTGTTACCATAAAGCTATTTTAAGTTTGACTCATTCTTATAAAACATAAGAGTATTTGAGCCGTAAGTTCTTTGATCGTATCGGACAAACTTACCGATTTTAGGGCTTATCTCTTCTTTTTTAAAAACATGCAGAACCAATATCCCGTCGTCTGAGAGCATATTTCTATCGCCGATAAGTTCTAATAACTCCTCTTTCTTATCCCATACAAAAGGGGGATCTAACATAATAAAGTCGTATTGTTCGGAGCAATTTTTACAATATCTCAACGCGTCCGATATAACAACTTTGCATTTTTGAAAGTCGGCGTTTTTTAGATTCTCAAGAATAACATTTTTCTTGGATACGTCCGCTTCAACGATAACGCACTCTTCCGCCCCTCTGGAATACGCTTCAAGAGTTATAGAACCGGAGCCTCCAAAAAGGTCGAGCGTTTTCATTCCGCTGCAATCTCCGATAATATTAAAAAGCGCCTGTTTGACTTTAGAAGTTATCGGACGAATTTCTCCCGGCGGACGAAGAATTTTCTGCCCCTTTATTCTTCCCGCCGAAACGTACATAGTCTTTTTTTTATCAATTTTCATTTGATTTTCCGATTGTTTTACGACTTGTTACATATATCAAAATAAAAAATAATTATCAAATTTAAATTTAATAAAATTAATTTGAATTGTTTTATAAATGGTTTATAATTCAATGAAAGATTGTTTGCAATTTTAAAGATTTATTTTTAACGCTTGGAGACTTTTATGAAAGATACCATAACTTTAATTTTAGGCGGCGGTCAAGGGACCCGGCTATTTCCTCTAACAAAAGACAGATCAAAGCCCGCCGTCCCGATAGGAGGAAAATACCGTCTCATCGACATTCCGATAAGTAATTGTATCAATTCTGAAATCAACCGGATTTTTATTTTAACTCAATTTAATTCGGCTTCCTTAAATAAGCATATAAATCAAGCGTATAGATTTGATAGTTTTCACAAAGGATTTGTAGATATATTAGCGGCGGAACAATCTATGGAGAACAGAGATTGGTATCAAGGCACCGCCGACGCGGTAAGGAAAAACCTCAAGCATATATTAGCTTTTTATAATATCAAACGCGTTCTTATACTTAGCGGCGATCAGATATACAAGATGAATTTTAAAGAACTTTTCGAGCATCATGAAAAGATCGGCGCCGCTTGCTCTATACCGGTTCTTCCCGTTACAAAAGAAGAAACGGAGGGGTTTGGCATAATAAAACTTCAAGATAATCTGATAGTAGACTTTGTAGAAAAACCGAAGGACGTAACAAAATACGACGGTCTTAATTCAAAGAATTTTATAAAAGAAAAATTCCCCGATATAGAAGATAATAAAGAGTATCTCGCTTCTATGGGCATATATCTTTTTAACATTGAAGTTCTTTTGGATTTATTAAATACCGATTTTAAAGATTTTGGAAAAGAGATAATTCCTTATGCAATTAAACACCAAAAAGTCGGAGGTTTTTTATTTAACGGATATTGGGAAGACGTCGGAACTATCAAATCATTTTTAAAAGCAAATTTAGACATCGCCTGCGCCAACGCGCATTTTAATTTTTACGATCCTCCTATCTACACAAACGCGCGGTATCTCCCCGCTTCAAATATATTAAATTGTTCTGTAAATGAAGCTCTGATTTCCGACGGAAGTTATATAGAAAATTCGTCGATAAAAAAATCTATAATTGGTATCAGAAGTATATTGAGAAATAAGACCGTTATAGAAGATTCTTACGTAATGGGGGCGGATTACTATGAGTCCGACGAAGGTTTTAAATATAACAAGTTGCATAATATCGTCAATATAGGCATAGGGGAAAATACTATCGTTAAAAATGCAATTATAGATAAAAATGCCAGAATAGGTAAAAATTGTAAACTGTTAAACTCAAAAAAAATCGACAATTTTGACGGTAAAAATTATTATATCAGAGAAGGAATAATTATCATTCCTAAAAACTCCGTTATCGAAGACAATACCGAGATTTAAAATTTATTTTGGAATATCTTATAAACAAACTCAGATAATCAATAATTTATCAGGTTATATTTCTCGTGCATTTCAAAATACATCGTTTGAATTCTATCTTTTAGAGCGTTAGTAAAAAGTTCGTCGTCGTTGTATTGAGAATATTTTATCGGCTCTCCCGCTTTTATATAGACTTTACGCCAAATAAGTTTTTTCTCAAACCTTATTTTATCGTCAATCCCATAAAGCGCGATCGGGACAACCGGTTTATCGCTAGCTTTTGCGAGTTTTGCTATACCTTTTTGAAACTTACCGATATGGCTCTGAACAATATGTCTTCCTTCAGGAAAATATAATATTGATACCCCTTTTTCCAGTTTATTAATCATAGAGTCAAAAGCGTTTTTAGAAGTAAGGGTTTCGTTCCTTTCAATAGGGATAAAGCCGACTTTCCATGCCATAAATCTAAAAAAAGGGCTTTTAAATACTTCCCTTCGGTATACTAATGTGAATGGGTTCTTAAGGAGCGACATTACCATTTGCGAATCAACAAAACTCTTGTGATTTATTCCGAATATTACCCCTCTATACGAATTCAAGTCCGCCCCTCCGAGATATACCGGTTTTATTTTAGCGGCAAAAAGATATAAATTTAGAAATATCGGAAATAAAAATCTGTATTGAAATCTTTTTGGAACAAATACTGCGAAAAAAAAGAAAACAGTCCAAAATATCAGAACGGCATACATTCGAAATACTAAAGTTTTATTAATTTTCATTTATTATTACCTTTTTAAATAATTTTAAAATATACAAACGATCTTTAAGAAAAATTAAATTTCCTTTATTATGCAAAAACGATCAATAAAATCTTAGAGTTAGTATAATAAAAATATCAAAAATGTCAATTTTTTTGAAAAACGCTCGAATAATCCGTCGGTTTTTTGGGGGATAGAAAATAATTGTTCCATATGTGTCAAATTTATTTTGACACATATACGTCCCGATGAAAATTGACACATATGGAGCTATATGCCCCGCGCCGCTCCTCGAGGGAAATTGACACATATGGGTCAAAAAAAACACATATGTGTCAAAAAAATAAAAAAATATTTAAAAATAAAATATTATCAAAAAAATATTGACAACAAATAAATTCTAAACTAGAATATTCTAAATCTTCCGGCGAGGAGTCCGAATGTTCGCAGAGACAAGAGACAAGAGACAAGAGACAAGAGACAAGAGACAAGAGATTATAAGGATTTTCGCCTAATTGTCAAGAAATTTTCGCAAATATTTTCATTTCTAGCATTTATCATCAATTTATATTCAATAAGAAGTACAATAATCGTTTATTCTTCGCAAGCGTATAGCCGTCTTGGACGGTTTATATAGATATAATTATTTTTTAGGAGGAAAAAAATTGAAAAAAATCAGATTTGTTTTTTTTATTAAGATTATTATTGTCGCGGCAATGATAGGGATGATCTCTTGTTCTCAGGGGCAGACGACGGAGGATGATAAAGATACTTCCGAGGTAGATGCGTCTGCAAATATGAAGATCATCCCTTCCGCAGTATTTTCGACGAAGGAGGTTGATATCTCTCCGAACGCTATAACAAAATTGTTCTCAAATATTTACAAAACAAGAAGCGGAGCAAATATTTTAGACACAAAAACTATTGGCAAACTGTTGATGCCTTTATTTACGGGGATAAAACAGGTCGATAAGGCGTCGAAAATTGAAACGACAAAAGAATCGGACGGCTCTTTTACGATAAAAAGACATTTCGGCAAGTATATGTCGTGGCCCGTTCTCGTAAACGTAAATCCGCGTAGTTCCGGGACTGTGATAAAATATTTTCAGGATTCTCAACATCCTCTTGTTATGAACAATACGGACACTCTCGTTGGAGAAGTTACGGTTTCGTACTATGTTAATAACGATTCAACCGCGGGAAAATGGGAATTGAACCAATCTATGACGAGTAGTTTTGAGCATACGATTTTTTCATTGACGGCCGCGGGGATTTACGGACCTTCGGATTATACCGGCGGCGGAAGATTTGATATAACTTCAGATAATTATACGGGCGCCGGTCTTGTAAGTTGGACGGAGAATTTGATTAAAAATGAAAAAATAATTTCGGTAAGCGACGGAAAGATTACTCCTACGGATGAGTCAAAATTATCTGATTATATAAAAATAACAAATATAGACATAACGATCAAGATAAACTCTACGACAAACGCCTCTACCGTTACGGAAGTAAATGAAACTGAATTTTATGAAGCGGGGGTTAAAAGAAAATATGTAAAGAAAACTACGATTACAAATAACGATGAAAACGGCGGTATTATAAGCGCCACCTGGACGATATATTCGGAATATTTTGAATCCGACGGTATAACTAAAAGCTCTTCAGATACCGCGTATGGAGGTTATCCCGAATCATCTACGACCACGACTACTACGATAGAACCGTCTACTACTACCACAACAACGACAATTACTCCGTCTACTACTACAATCGCTCCAACGACAACGTCGTCGACAACGACAATCGCTCCAACTACTACGACCACGACGACTACGACCTTAGCAACCTATACGATAAGCTACGCTCTCAACGGCGGGACGGCTACTAATCCTACAAGTTATACGGTAGAATCCGAGGATATTACTCTTACCAATCCTACAAAAGCCGGTTATAGCTTTGTCGGCTGGAGCGGGACTGGTTTAACGGGGAATAATAATACGACTGTAACAATTACGCAGGGGTCGACAGGCGGTAGAAACTATACCGCTAATTGGTCTGCCATAAATTACAGTATTACCTACAAACTCAACGGCGGGACGGCTGCTAATCCCACAAGTTATACGGTAGAATCCGAGAATATTACTCTTACCAATCCTACAAAAGCCGGTTATAGCTTTGTCGGCTGGAGCGGGAGCGGTTTAACGGGGAATAATAATACGACTGTAACTATTACAAAGGGGTCGACGGGTAATAGAGAATATACCGCTAATTGGACGGTCAATATATATACTGTAACGTTTGACAAGCAGGGCGGTAGCGGAGGAACAAATAGCGTAACCGCTACATACGACGCGGCTATGCCAATCGCGACCAAGCCGACTAGGACGGGCTATACCTTTGGCGGATATTGGGACGCCACAAGCGACGGGACGCAGTATTATACCGCTTCAATGGCGAGCTCGAGGAGTTGGAATAAAGCGGAAAATACGACTCTATACGCAAGATGGACGGTCAATATATATACCGTAACGTTTGGCAAGCAGGGCGGAACCGGCGGTTCAAACGACGTAACGGCGACTTATGGGTCTGCAATGCCGACTGCGGCGGCTCCGACAAGAGAGGGCTATATCTTTGGCGGATATTGGGACGCTACAAGCGACGGAACGCAGTATTATACCGATGCTATGGAGAGCGCTAAGAATTGGGATAAGACGGCAAATACGACCCTATACGCAAGATGGATAGTAGATCTAAAAGCTATGGTCGCCGTTCCGGGGGGGAGTTTTATGTGGCATGATAGCTCAAGCGTTACTCTCACTCCGTTTAAGATGGGAAAATACGAGGTAACTTATGGGTTGTGGAATGAGGTAAAAACTTGGGCTACAACATACGGCGGTTATACCTTTGCTAACGCCGGACAGATGGGATATGGCGGAGGTAATACAAGTAGCGATCCTGTAGCTTATGTTAGCTGGAGAGACTGTATAGTATGGTGCAACGCCTATACGGAGTATTACAATCTTACAAACGACCCGGATCTTACCCCCGTTTACTGGACTAACTCTAGTTTTACGACTCTGTTGAAAAAGTCGACTAATACGGAGAGCGTTAATACTACCCCCGGTAGCGAGGATAATCCTTACGTTAAGTGGGCTGCAGACGGATTTAGACTGCCTACCGAAGCTGAGTGGGAGTACGCCGCGCGGTATCAAACCGGGTCAAGCTGGACTCCGTTAGATTGTTTTTCGGGCGCATCCGCTAATTATGACAATGCGGCGGCATGCGACGAAGTAGCGTGGTATACCGTTAACAGCGGTAACGCGACTCATAGCGTTGGAATGAAGAAGCCGAATCAGCTCGGCATATACGATATGTCGGGAAACGTCTGGGAATGGAACTGGGACTGGCATGGCGAAACTCCGAGCGGACCAGACCCGATAGGTCCGGAAAGCGGATCTTACCGGTGCGTTCGCGGCGGAGGCTGGAACTGTAATCCTTTCGATTGTCGAATCGGTTACCGGGACTACGGCATCCCGTGGTACATTTACTATGCCGTGGGTTTTCGCGTTGTGAGGCGGTAGGGGGTACTCCTCGTCGGGTTTCGCCCTAAAGGGCGCAAACCCGACGAGGAACCGGGGGATTTTATTGAGCGGCGCATATGCGCCAATTTCCCAAAAAAACCGGCGGGTCGCGCGAAATGAGTTTATAAAAAAAGAGGCGGTCTTTTGGGACTGCCTCTTTTTTTTACTTATCTAAAAGAATTTTTATCATTCTTCTAAGCGGTTCGGCGGCTCCCCAGAGTAGTTGATCTCCTACGGTAAAGGCGGTCAAATATTCGGGACCCATCATCATTTTATGAATCCTTCCAACAGGAATAGTAAGAGTCCCGGAAATTGCCGCGGGCGATAAAAATTTTAGAGTATCCGGTTTGTTGTTATCGACAACTTTAACCCATTCGTTAGAGTTTTTAATCATATCGATTATTTCGTCTAGAGGCGCGTCTTTTTTTAATTTTATAGTTAGAGCTTGACTATGGCTTCTCATCGCTCCGACTCTAACGCAAAGCCCGTCTATGGGTATGGGGTTTTTTGTATTGAGTATTTTATTAGTCTCCGCGTAACCCTTCCACTCCTCTCTGGTTTGGCCGTTTTCAACTTGCGAATCAATCCAGGGTATAAGACTGCCCGCCAGCGGGGCGCCGAAATTCTCTATAGGAAACGACGCGTCGTTAATTGTTTTTTGAACGGTTTTATCAAGCTCTAAGATTGCGCCCGCCGGATTTTCGGCTAAAGACTTAGACGCTTGCCAAATAGAGCCCATTTGAAGAATCAGTTCGCGCATATTTTTAGCGCCGGCTCCCGAAGCCGCCTGATAGGTCATTGTGGACATCCATTCGACTAGATCTTTCTGAAATAGGACTCCTATCGCCATCAAGGCTAAGCTGACCGTGCAGTTACCGCCGATAAAATTTTTAATCCCGTCTTTTAATCCTTTTTTTATTACGGGCATATTTACCGGATCAAGAATAATTATCGAATCTTTGTCCATTCTTAAAGAACTAGCCGCGTCTACCCAATACCCTTTCCAACCGGAGTTTCGTAATTCCGGAAAAACCTGTTTGGTATAATCTCCCCCTTGGCAAGAGACAAGAACGTCCATATCGGATAATTGTTTTATATTTTCAGCGTCCAGTAATTTAGTCGTTCCTTTACCAACGTCGGGACCATCTCCGCCCGCGTTAGACGTTGAAAAAAACGTCGCGTCTATATAATTAAAATCCCCTTCCTTAATCATCCTATCCATCAGGACAGAACCAACCATTCCTCTCCAACCTATAAATCCTACTTTCACATCCAACCTCCTGAGAATTCAAGTATAAATATTAAAGAAACAGATAATCAAAATTTTAAAATAAATCAAGAAAAATATTAATTCTTAATGTATATGACAAGTACAAGCGAGATTAATATTTGGTATCATAACTATAAAGATGAAAAAGGCAACGAAGTTGCTTTTTACTCAACAAAAGAAGAATTGATTATACTTGACGAGTCCGGAGACGTTATTAGATGAGAAAATCTTAAAGCCGGCGTAAAATCTGGCTTTATTTTTTTATTGAAATGTTGTATAATATGTTAAAACTTGTATATCGGGAGCGTTATATGAAATTATTTATGATTTTACTGTTAAGTCTATCCGCCCAATTTTTAGTCTTCTCATCGGATACCGATAAGGAGGCAAAAAAAATCCGGGAACAACGGGCTAAAAATTATATATATATAATAAAATCCGGCGATAGGGATATGAAAAACAGTATTCTTGAAAAAATCGACGCGGAGTTTGATACTTTGGGTTATACCGAAAACGACGTTAAACTCTTAGAAGTTTTAATCTACTTATCGCAAGAGGGAACTACGAGAAAAAATTACAGATATATGTCTTTAATAAACGATTTTCCGGAAGTAAGGTCAAAATCCGCAGAAATTCTGGGACGCGTCGGAGGGGATATTGCCAGAGCGGCGTTAGCAGACATGTTAAAAAAAGAAACTAACGTAGACGTTATGATAAGCGCTATTAATTCGTTAGCCAAAGTCGGAGACAATTCTAACGGAGACGCTTATTACGCCTTAATGATATCTTATTCAAATATGTCTAATCCAACGGCGGACTATCTTATCTCTTTTATGGACGCTTTAAAAATACTGGTACAGTACAACTCGAAATTTTATAACGACGCGCTTATCTTGCTAACTAAAATTCAAGGTAGCGAATATTCGGCGAGCGTTAAAAACAAAGCTGAAGAGATAATAAATTTCTTGGCGAGCGAAAACAGATAATTATTTATAATCTTCCCATACGGCGTTATAAGCTTTAGGAAAATACTCTTTAATTCTTACCCCCAAAAAACTGTTAACCATAAAAAAGTAAAATATCGGGACGCTAAGTTGTAAGCGGGTTATAAACGATACCGCTGAAGAGACAATAACTATTGCGAAAAACAGACTAAACATAATAATAATATTTTTCCCGGATATTCTATCTATAATCGCATAGTTAAAAAAAACTATAATAGGTAGAGCTAAAACGATTAAGTCAAAATCAAACGTATTTGGGTTTGCTAATACAAGAGATAGTATAATAGTCGTCCAAAACGAATTTCTGCTAAAATTGCTTTTATGGACGATAGAATATAGAATTGGAAATATTATAGAAGTTATTCCGACTATAAGACCTACGGCGGATAAGACTTTACCGACAGATCCGGTACTATAGAATAGATGAAAAAAACTCTTAACGCTATGTTGTCTATAAAGCATATTTTCTTCGAGCGAATAAATATTATGAAACCTCGATAATAACGAATAATCTATCCACTCTTTCCATAAAACGAAAGAGTCAAATACTCCGGAAACTATAATCAACGAAAACGAGCCTAGTACAAAACCAAGTAAAAGTTTTGGTCTGAAAGAAAACAGTATAATAATAAAAATTATTATATAAAAATTGATTTTTAGCAAAAGCGCGGAAAGTAATATTCCGGATAAAAATATCTTATCTTTTTTTGAAAAATAAAAAGATAGCGCGAATATAAAAAGCCAAATAACGGAAGGCTGTCCTGAAAAAAACGAAATTATAAACGGAGGAAATATAATCGACAATAATAGTATTAAAAACCTGTATTTGAATAATCGTCTGAAGGTTTTTATCAACAAAACAATTGAAACCAAGTATAAAATTATTAAAAAAGACGCATATATAAAAAGAGAGAGATTAAAACTAAAAATCGAAAAAGGAACAAATATATAGTAAGTTAAGGGATTATAAAAAATATATTCGTTTTTGGGAAGTTCAACCTCTTTATACTTATCGGCGATCTCTTTTTCAAAAAATGATTTATCGTATAAAAGAGTTCTATTTTTAGACGCAATAATTTTACCGCCGTTATAAAAATGTATATAATTAGCTCTTTTCAAATTCTTAAAAGCGCAAACGTCGTTTTTACCGGTCAAAAGAAAAAAATAAATTGAAAAAAACGTTAATACCGCCGTTAGCGAAAGAATTATCCAGACAAAAACAGGCGCTTTGCAAACGTCTTTTCTACTAAAAAAAGTCATATTTAATCCTTAATTTTTATTTTCTTAATAATTTGCGACGTTACGACATCCGGATCTTTAGAAGCGTCTATAATTTCCACTTTATTGATCTTTTTATAATACGATAAAAGAGGTTCCGTCTGTCGATGATAAACTTTAAGTCTTTCCACAATCGCCTCTTCTCTATCGTCCGGTCTTATTATCAACTTTTCTTCATGATCGTCGCACATTCCCTCGATTTTAGGCTTTGCCGTATCGATATGATATATTCGGCCGCATTTTGGGCATATTCTTCTACCGCAGAGACGGGTTTTAACCTCTTCGTCTTTAATATCAAAAAAAACCGCAATGTTAATTGGCGCTAAATTTTCAAGTTTTTCCGCCTGGATCAACGTTCTAGGGAAACCGTCTAAAATATATCCGTTCGAGCAATCCTGTTTGGCAATACGCTCCTTTATAACTTGAATAGCTATATCGTCGGAAACAAGTTTTCCCTCGGCTATAATTTTTGCTATCGCGTCGCCTAGTTCCGTTTTATTTTTTATGGCTTCTCTAAATAAATCCCCCGTACTTACTTGAGGTATCTTATATATGTCGTATAACTTTTTTGCAATTGTGCCCTTACCGGCTCCCGGCGCTCCAAAAAAAACAAGTTTCATTCTTAATCTCCTAAAAAAATTATAAAAAAATATCGTTATCTGCTACCGCTTTTGATTTTGGCAAAATTTCTTTTAATTGAAAAATTATTGAGATAATCGAAAGCGAAAACAATATAATAACTAAAATTATATTGAAAAAAAGCTCGGGGATCTTATAGTGTTTTAATAAATTGCTTATTAAAAAATTATTGTCAAAATCCTGCAATAAAAATAGACAAATGAATAAGGCTATAAAAATGTATACTCTGGCTCGTTTAACGTGATAAACAATGAAAAAAGAGATATAAGCGCTTAATATAAGCGAGAATAAAATTAATAAAATAAATTTTAGAAAATTTTTTGTTAAAGAAAAATCAAAAATATTTGATAAATATAGATATAGCGTTAAAATCAAAGTAACTATAATAAATAATACAAAATAAATTATAAAAAATTCTTTTAAATACTTCATAGTAGATCGTTTGATTCTATTAAAATACTCTCGTCGGCTTCGTTTATCGATATAACTTTTTTTGAAAGATTTTGCAAAACTTCAATGAGCTGCTTGTCGTTATCGTTTTTTTCGCAAACAAAAAGCGTTTGAGAAAACGAATCCGGCTTATCCTGATGAGACGTTGATAAAGCGATAGGATTGGCAAAATTCATCGTTTTAAGCAATCTCAACCAACCGTTTATATCCAGCAAAGGGGAATTCGGCATTCTAAGTTCCGAATCAACGAAATCCCGCCAACCGGCTAAAAGCCCGAAGGTTAACGTTGTAAAATCTTGAACGGCCGTTACTTCGTTTAATAAAAAAAATCCCTTCTCTATAAGAAGAGACTTAACGTTGCTTAAAGTCGTCGATAAATTTTTAGTAGAATGAATGACGTTAGATCCAACGACAAGATCAAAACTGCCGGTTTCAAAACCTTGTTCGTTTAAATTCCCTTCAATATCGAGTTTTTTAAAAACAACGTTTGGAAATAACGGTTTAAATTTTTTTTCGCAACTTCTAGTAAAAACTTTCGACATGTCGGTGAAAAAATATTCTATTTTATCGAAGTTTTTTACGCTCTCCATAAGTTTTACGCTAGTTCCGCCGGTTCCAGCCCCAACTTCGATTATTTTTATAGTTCTATCCGGACTGCCTTTTCTGATCTCCTTGATATAATTAACGGCAAAATCTGAAATGAGATCGTTGAAATAATCGGCAAGAATATTACCTCGGAATATTCCTTCAACGAGCTCCATAGAGTAGACGGGAAACATTATTCCGTCGGGGCTTTTATCCCCCGATAAAATGTTTCCGTAGTTAGAAATACAAATTTCCAATAGATTGAAATGAGAAGTCATATCCGGATATTTGTTTATAAGGTTTTTTTTAAAACTTTCTGCGTTGTCCAGATCATTTTTTAATTTTTGAGACTCCGCCTTGTCCGTTGTAGTAATAACATTATTATCGATAGTAATAATATTTTCTTTTTCGAGAATCAGCAATAGCGTTTCAAATAATTCTGAATATTTGTCGTCAAGCCTGATTTTAGTTTTAATAGCGCCTTTGTCGACGCGTTCTTTAGATTTAAGGAAAAAGCCGTTATCTTGAAAAAATCTTAACAGTAATAGTCTGCCAAAGTATTCGACGTTTGAAAAAAGAGCGCCGCTATCCTTAATGTTTTCTTCGTTATCGTTGATAAAAGGCGCGATTGTCTGAACTATTTTTTTATATATTGGATTATTAAACATTATAGTATCATCTTTAGATAATTTCTTTAAAGCGTTTATACCTTCGTCGATTGAAATTGTATTGGTAAAAATATTTTCTAAAATTTCTTTTTTATTCATTCTTATCTCCGTTTTCCAGATAAATGAAGTATATCATTGATTTTTAAAAAAAACAACAGAAAAACTTTCGGCTAGCATATTTTAGATAAATATTATAGCGCTCCGTCGGGTTGGTGGAAAATGACGTATATGATGTTAAGAATAAATTGACACATATGGCGTTGGGAATAAAAATCGACGCATATGTGTCAAATTTTTTTAATTAGTAAATTATTTGTCATTTTCTAAAATTTATACAAGTTTTTGTAAAGAGTTTTCTACTTTTAGGTGTTATCTATATTAAAGAAAAGGAGAATATTTTATGAAAAACAAAAAACACTTATTCCATTTTATAGTATCAGAATCTATGAATACTACTGTCATAGATTTTCTACTAAAAGAGTTCAAAATTAATACGTTCAGCAAACTGTTTGAAACTATGTTTCGCTTCGTTAACAAAAAAATCCCAAAAATGAAAGGGATAATAGGAAATCAGCACTCGGAATACGCCGTTATAGACAATACAGACGATAAAAGGCTGGATAAATACCTTAGAATCAGCGAATCGGATTATCTTCGGATAAAAAGATGGCATTCCTTGTATAACGAATTTGGTATGGC
>Ga0116183_1001393_pt1 | contig 27381 bp, 29 predicted proteins | sample AD_UKC078_MetaG_FD_89753 | JGI IMG/M metagenome (GOLD analysis project Ga0116183, IMG submission 89753) | Active sludge microbial communities of municipal wastewater-treating anaerobic digesters from USA - AD_UKC078_MetaG | ecosystem: Engineered > Bioreactor > Anaerobic > Digestate | place: USA...
GCAACTTGCAACTGCCAATGACACCTATGCGCTAATGCAACAAGCATTCCCCGAGTTAAACATCGGTTTAATCCATGGCCGCATGAAACCCGCCGAAAAACAAGCGGTGATGGCGCAATTTAGTGCAAACAGCTTGCAATTGTTGGTGGCCACCACGGTGATAGTTTCCCTAGACGATAGTTTTAGGATGAAAACATGTCATTAACTAAAACTCCTAAAGAAGTAAATATAGGCAGACTAAAATATGCCGGTATAGAGGATAGCTGGCAAGTTCCTTTATATTTACCTACCGCATTTATGGACTGCAGAAATGTCATTGAAGATTTTAGTCTGATTCATAGTTCTGGTTCAGATGCGGTTTTTATCGGTAAATACAGTGGTGATTTGCAGACAGAGTGGAGACCTGGTCGCAATGGAGGTAAACGGGTTCCATATAACAAAGGATCAATATCAGATTTTAACAATGTAAAAGTTAACTTTTCATTTTTTGGAGAATCGAAAAACTTCAAAGCCATATTGGAAAGTTCACCTGATAGAGTTATTATAAAAGCAACTATTTCTAATGTTAATGGGCGACTGTACTTAAATGAGCCTATTTTACTAGAAGATCATTTTTTGAATAAGTTAGTACCAATATATCCTGGAGTAGCAGGTCGATTATCACCAGATAATGCGCGAAAACTTATCTTTGATCTATTGCCAGAAAGCGTAACTGTTGCCTCGGAGCATTTACGTGATATTTTGAATATAGTAGTTTCAAAAAAGAAGATTAGAGAGGTGCTGCAATGCCCATCTATGACATTAGAAGAAATACTGATGAAGGCACATTATCCAGAATCAGAAGAAGAAGCATTAACCTCGCATAAAGTTTTAGAGCGTGTAGCGGCTATTATTTCTGTATATCACTTAAGGAGTGCTTCAAAGTTACCGGAGATTTCTAGAGCTGCTATCCAATGTCAATCTTGGCGTAGTTTACTTAAAAGTATTCCATTTGGATTAACTGAAGAGCAAGAGGCTGGAATTGTGCATTTGGTGAATGCTTTTTCTAAACCATATACATCGACTACATTAATTAATGGTGATGTAGGAATGGGTAAGTCAATTATTTATCAAGTTGCCGTCGTTGCCGCATACAAGGCGGGAGCTAGAGTTGCTATTTTGTTACCAAATGAAAGATTAGCGTTGCAGGCACATGAGGAGCTTGTGACTATGTGGCCTGATGTACCTGTGTTATTGGTGGGTAAGAAAACTCAAAAGAATTTAACAAATGAAAATATTTTAGTAGGAACGACAGCTCTACTTTTCCGGGAAATTGGGCACCTTGATATTTGTGTGGTTGATGAGCAGCACCGGTTTAGTGTTGATCAAAGAAAATTTTTAGCTAATGATAAGACTCATCTTATTGAACTGAGCGCAACGCCCATTCCTAGAACACAAGCAATGTTAAGTTATGGATCAGTAAATGTTATTAAACTAACAAAAAGGCATTGTGTTCAAGATATCAATACATATATCGTTAATCGTGAAGCCGCCAAAGAAATGGTGAGGCATGTTAAAGAATTAGTAAATTCAGGAAGTAGCCTCTTAATTGTTTGTCCACGAAAAGAGCAGAAAATAGATTTGGAAGATGATATATACCCAATGCCTTCTGTCCAAGAGGTCGCAGCCAAATGGGAAAAGCTGTTTCCAGGTAAGGTTCGTATTATGCATAGTGATACACCTGATGCAGAGGCAAAACAAAGTCTGGATGATATAAAAGAAGGCAGGGCTAGCGTTATGGTGTCTACTACCGTTCTGGAGGTAGGTTTGACAATCATTGGATTGAGAGCTCTTATTATTGTCCATGCCGAGCGGTTTGGAGTCGCACAGTTGCATCAGCTACGTGGGCGATTAAGTAGACATGGTGGCTATGGTGTTTGTTACTTGTATGTTCCTTTACCGATTAAAGAGAATACTATGTCAAGATTAAGCGCGGTGGCAGCTACAAATGATGGACTCAAACTCTCAGAGCTTGATATGAAATTGAGAGGCTTTGGTGATTTGTCATTAAAGGGGGCTAAGCAACACGGCAGCGCAGATAGCATAATTTATAACAAAGAGGTTTCAATAGATTTGCTTCAAGAAATGATTGAGTTGCTGCCAGAATAGCCAGCATGTGCAGCCTATAAACAAGAATCACCTGCTCATCAGCTTAACGCTAGCTGATTTTGCGAATTGGATGTAAGTGTTGCAAAATTGGGTGATGTAAATTATCAACCTAATGTTGTTTAGACTCTAATGAGTATTTCTAATTTCTTCTAATTCTGAAATTACTTGCTTAATTAACGTCGTTGCATCATTTTCCTTATTCAAACACAAATACGACAAGGTCATCAAAGTTAAGGGGTGAATATTCAAAACTGAAGCAAGTTCGTTAAGTTTATCTAAGGTTATAGATTTTAGGCCACGCTCCAGGCTACTTATATAAGTTCTACTTGAGACAATACCAAAGTCCTCCTGGGTAAGCATCTTTGCGACCCTTACCGTTTTTAAAGCCAACCCAAAAGCTTTTTTAGTGTCCATATGATTTCCTTAAGTAAGAAACCATATATAGCCAAAATGAACACTATAGGACTACAATCTATAGTGTTCATTTGAAGGATTAATTAGATGTTTATTACATCAGAAAAAACTAGAGTTAAAAACCCATTTCTTGAAGTGGATCAGCATGGCTGGTCAAAAGTAGATTTGATGCTTTATGCACCGTTATATTTTTGCAGTTACATAGATTATTTGGAAGGCGGAGAATTTAGGACGACATCTCTTTTATCAAGGATTATTCAACTTCGTGATTTATCAAAAATTTCCCATGTAACTATTGAAGGTATATATTTAATTAGTCCTGGGCACAAAAATAATGCCAAGGGCTGGGTGATGGATAAAGTTTCCAAAATATTTGTATCTACAGATCATCAATCTAAGAATGTTCCACCTGTATATAAGATCATTAAAAATGATGGGACTGAGATTTTCATTGATGAATGTTTCGAAGTGAATGACGAACAGCTTAATTATGAAATGATTTTAGATATAGGATGAGATTCTTTTAGCTTGTAAAAATCACTGCAGCAGCTATGGTGATATTTATGCGGCAGGTGGCTTAGATCGCCATGATTAAAATAGTTGAGTCAGGCTAATCCGAGTTCTCTGAAGCTAGCCAACCCATTCTATTGGCCTTTGCATCGTCTAGCGCGTGATGTTTTCTCAGTCCTCTGGCATAAGAGTGTTTAACAGTCTCAAAAAATAAATCTGCATCTTTAACGTAGTTTAAGTTGAGTAGTAGATAATCATTTGAAAGATTAATAGGCCACACGGGCAACAACTCAATAATAAATGGCCAATCCCATTTAGCGCTGTCTGTAGCCAATGTGACTTGGCAGTCGAGTGACTCAATCCAAGATTTCAGGAGTATTTTAAGTTCTATGTGAGTGTTTGTAAATTTACCGCCCATGAGCAGCGGGACTATATGCTCTCGCGTGAAGTCGCTCAAGTCATCATCGTGATAAGTATCAGATAGCTCTGCATAAAACTCACTTCCATTTTCCGCCACGAGACCAATGCTGATTATCTTGGGATTATCAGTCAGGCCGGTAAACTCAGTATCGAAGAATATTAGCATTGAATAAAACTTATCAAGTTATAGCAATCTTATGTAGGCTTACGCAAAACACATAATATGCCTTAATTTTGTTATATTTGATCATTGAATTATTATTTTTATGTGAGCTATTCTTTTCATCTAGATGGAGGTTTTTCCTGCAGCTAGCTCTGAAGACAGAGTCTAAAATATTGTGATAATATTTATCCATGACTAAATCAGAGCTTATTACGAACATAGCTGGTCGATTAACGCAGCTAACTCACACAGATGCTGCGCTGTCGATCCAGAATATACTAGATAATATGTCTAAAGCTTTGATAAATAATGATCGTATTGAGATTCGTGGATTTGGTAGTTTTAATGTCACTGTTAGACCACCAAGAACGGCACGAAATCCAAAAACTGGCGAACAAGTTGAAGTGGCAGCTAAGCATGCACCACATTTTAAACCTGGTTTGGATTTAAAGAAGCGGGTAAAGTAGCTTTAAAGGTTAAGTAATTAATCTTCAACTTGCTTGATTGAAGTTCCGTTTTGCTCAAATTAACATCTCACCTCCGTTAATCGTCCTTTATAGCACTCCAAAATTGTTTTTGCCCAAGGACAAAAAAGCACAATTGTCCTCGGCTATATTCATCATGACTATCTAGTCCGAGTTATTTGAAATGAATAGTGCTTAATATTAACTCAAATAAAAACCTAAAATAGCTATGATAATGTGAAGTATATTTCTTTTTAATCAATGAGTTGAATTTAAGTTAACCACATTGTAAGCTATGGTTTATAGTTGGATATAACGAATAAAATAATGATTCTCTTTCTTGATTTCGACGGCGTTTTGCATCCGGATGCAGTATACCAAGTTCCCAATAAACCCTTAGAGCTACGTACTGAAGGTGCCCTAATGATGCATGCACCACTACTTGAGGCGATATTGGACGAATACGATCCGCATAGTCATATCAGAATTATCTTATCCACTTCATGGGTTCGCAGTTTAAGATTCAGTAATACTTTGAAAAAGATGACACCTGGACTAAGAAGCCGTGTAGATGGCGCTACGTGGCATTCAGGGATGGCATATTCGGATGAACTTGTCCCTCGCCGAGAAGCAGATCCATTCATCTGGATGACGCGATGGCAGCAAATTGAGTGGTATGTAAATCGTCACACAGTGCAACATTGGATAGCCATTGATGACCTTCATTCGGGAAGGGAAGCTTGTCCAGATTATTTGCGCGATCACCTTGTCTTAACAGATGGTAATAGTGGCTTAGGGTGTCAAAACATTCAAGCTGAACTTAAAATGAAGCTAAAAATATTAATGCAGAATTTTTAGGTACAAGTTCATAGCGGATGAAATTAAAATCTAATTTTCTCTAATACAACAATTTTTTGAATTCTTGATTATTGCATCTATCAGGATAAACTAAAGATTGACTAGAAGTGTCTTAAATTCAATACATTTACAATGAAAAGTAAGCTATAACATACAAATGGACAAATCAGACTCAATCGGAAACTTTAGCCACAGCCTCGTAGAGGCCAGAAAAAGTCTCAAGCTGAGTCAGACTGTGCTTGCCAAAAGAGTTGGGGTTAGTCGAGACCTTATCGTAAGAATGGAACGCGGGGAAAATGTTGGAATTCACCATGTGATAGCTGTCGCCAATGAGCTAGGTTTGATCTTAAAGTTAAGTGTGGATGCAGAGATTGTTACGGGCAATTTTGATGAGTTTTACGAAAAGCGATTTGGGCAATCATTAAGAGATGATTTGGATCCTAACTTACCTTTTTCTAAAACTGCTGCATTATTCAGACCAGAAGATAGATTAAAAATAAAGGTTAAAAGTTGGAAGAATTCCACCAAAATTAAACTTTAGAGTTTATTTAAAACATTCAACTACACATCATTTATGAAGATCCTTTTTAAATTATTCACTACGTTAATCATGAATTTAAGGAGTTGATTTGAAAACAGCCAAGTTATTTAATAAAGGTAATTATCAAGCGGTACTTTTGCCCAATGAGTTCAGATTTTCAGGGGATAAAGTGGCTATCAGGTGCTCTGGAAATACGGTAATCTTAAGCTCGCAAAATCTTACTTGGGATACTTTAGTAGAAAGTTTGGACAAATTCAGTTCTGACTTTATGGATGACCGTGACCAACCGCAAAATTAATAGGATGCATTATGTCTTCAAACCCTCGTTACGCAAGAATTGAATTTAGAACATCTGTGGCCACTAAAAATCTATTAATGCAAGCTGCAAGCTTAAATGGCGTCGATTTAACTACTTTCATACTTGTATCCGCAACTGAGAAAGCTCGCCAAGTAGTCAAAGATAACACTAATATCAATCTTTCAGCTCAAGCTCAGTTGACCCTTGCGCAAGTTCTAAGAAATCCGGGGCAACCAACTTTAGTGATGAAAGAATTGTTTGCGCTACCATCTTTTGAAAAAGTTGATACGTGAGTATAAAGCTTGCGCTTAATTTAAGTTGATCAACCTTAATATTTACAAAAAAGTAGACTGTGGCAATGCACACACTTCAAATAAGGATAAGCTGATGTTTCTCAGTTGATTGAATTCTAGGAATTTATGGCCAAACTCTTTAACTCCTTAAATTTAACAGTCAATTTTTTTATTACGCTATTATCAATACCAATATTCTTTTGACAAACTACTAACCTATCAAAGAATGGCGGAAACTCATGGGTAGCATCATCAATCGCTAACCACAGCCCATCATATTTCTGCAGCTTTATCCAAGTCATGATTTCCTCGTAACGATAATAATTAATCTCTTGATCGATCGGAATAATTGGGCATGCATCAACAACTCTATGACGCAAATCCTCACTGAAAATCTCTCTCAAAGCCTCCATTCTCATTATCTCTCGCCAAGAGGACGAGATCACGATATTCACTTCAGGATACTGACGAAGCCAGTTTTCAAGAATTGGTAATTTTATGAAGTCATCTGAATGGCCTACCGCATTGAGTGCAGAATGAAGCACGCCATCAAAATCAAGAAATAGGATCACAATTATTTACCTGAATTGGCTTGAGCAGGATATTCTTCAAACCAATTCACCCGACTATATCTAAATTGATTAAAAGCTTCATCAATGCCAATTTCATGCTTAAGAATTCTTTTAACTATGATTAATAATGCCGCGACATCATCAACAGAACGAATCTCAGCTGGCGCGCATAAAGAGACAGATTTACCATCTTTCCACCTCTCACCACAATACTTGGTTTGACAATAATGTCTGTCTCTTTCCTCACATTTTCTTGTGCGAGCTTCAGAGCTGAAGCGAAAGCATCACTATTTATTTTTGATGGAAGGGTCAACCATCCACTTATTTGTTTGCGAGATTTTCCTAGCTTTTTATAAATAGGTACAACTGCATTCAAAATTGCGTTATTGGGTTCAGCATTCGAGATAATCTTCGCTTGTATACATGCTTGACTAGTGACTGCCTCTTGAAATGCCATGCGTGGGTGTTTCAAATATACGGTAATGTAACAACCATTTAACAGAAAGCTAAAGTCTGACCACCAGGTTAAGTCAGTAGGTGCTATCTCGATAAACGAATGGTCGCAGAAGATTTTATTTACAAACTCGGACTTTGAGGGTGGAGCACTTTTGAACGCACGCCTGATGTTTTCATAACATTAGTACACACGAATAAAAGTACTAAGATTGTAATTTTTTTCATTTTTGACTCCTCAATTGAGGTGATGTAGCTGAGACCATGCCTCTAAACATTAATTCATGCTTGAAGTAGTCAATCTTTGAGTAGGCAGATTAAAAGCTAAAAGATTAGATATGCCTCGGTGTGAACATAATAATACCCCTTGCGAGTAGTTTCTGAGGATCACTTTCAATTTTCGGATGTCACTTTCTCTCTCGCATAGTTCGGAATAGAAATCATAGTTGATGGGCATCTAAAGAACTATAAGGAAAATTTATTGCCGAATAAATTAACAACGCTGAATTTTTCGGGAGATTTCCATGAAACAAAAACACATAAACTTCAAGTTCCACAAACCACTTCTATTCATTATCGGACTAACCGCAATGTCCTGTAGCTTCGCCGGTGATAAAGGCTTAGCCTACGTCTCCAATCAGGATGGAGCTGTAACTGTTATCAATCTTGATACCATGGAAGTCAAAGCCAATGTAGACATCGGAGCCAATGGTCCGCGCGGCATCGGTGTAACTGCCGATGGTAAATGGCTAATTACAGCCAACAAGGATGACGGAAATGTTTCCATCATCGATACAAGTGGTGCAAACACGCCCAAGCATGTTTCTATAGGGAAAAATCCAGAGTTTGTCCGCGTTTTTGGCGACCTGGCGTATGTAACTTACGAACCAAGCTCAACTTCAGGGCCTCCATCGAAGCCAGACTCCAAGGAAACTGAAAAGGATGAAGAAAAGACTCCAGGACATATAGCGATTGTAGATTTGAAACTAGCTCAGGTCATCAGGGACATCATTGGTAAGCCAGAAACGGAAGGCATTGAGTTTTCTATGGATGGCAAAAAAATGATGGTGACTAACGAATCTGACAATTCAATCACAGTACATGACATGAATACGGCCGAGTTACTTGATACCATTCCTGTCGGCAAATATGGCGAGCGTCCGCGTGGCATCAAGGCTTCTCCAGATGGTAAGACTGTGGTGGTAACTTTGGAGTTATCAAACAAAATGTTGGTATTGAATGAGAAGCTTGAGGTAATTAAGGAGGTTGCCACTGGCAAGTCACCATACGGTGTATCCTTTGATCGTAAAGGAGAGCGCATTTTCGTAGCAGCTAACAAGGAAAAATCTCTGCAGGTATTTAATGCTAAAACCTATGAAAAGATTAAGGATATCCCTACAGGCGAACGATGCTGGCATTTCAGTTTTACTCCGGACGACCAGCAGATACTGTTAGCCTGCGGTAAATCCAGCGAAGTGGTGGTAATAGATGCTAATAAGCTAGAAGTGACCAAGCGCATAGCTGACAAGGAGATGCCTTGGGGTATTGTCACTTACCCCAAGTCTATGGGTAGCATTGACCGTCCTTAATGGTTCTTGCGTCTAAGGCTCTGAGGTCTTCATGCGCATGGGGTTGCGTCGAGGATGCCGTAACCCCATGCGAACGAGTCCTAATAAAGTAGTAATTCCAAGTTTCTCTCTAAATTTTTTGAACTTACTAATGTAGTCAATATCATAAATTTATGTAACAATGAGAATGAATATCATTTATAAAGTATTGCTTGAATAATACATATTAAATATTATGCAAAGGTTCGATTATGTTTGAAACGCTGATGATTTCTTTTAGAGAAGGGCTTGAGGCCTTTCTGATAGTTGCGATCGTACTTGCCTATTTGGCTAAGACTGGTGGTGAAAAATTGATTCCATCTGTCCATCGCGCATGTGTTCTAGCCATCTTAGGGTGTGCGGGCCTGGGTTTTGTCTTTGCGAAAATAGGTGCTTTGACGCCATTCTGGGAAGGCACGTTAGCATTAACGGCGGCAGTGCTTGTGATTAGCTGTACATTGCATATGCTAAAAATGGGCAAGCATATGAAAGCTGATATTACTGGAGCTATTGACCGCGCAGTGCAGAATCCAGGTGGTGGCGCAAAGCTTGCTATTTTCATGTTTGTATTGCTGATGATAGGCCGTGAAGGACTAGAAGCGGCCACCATGATTGCTTCATTGGCGCAAAGCAATGATAGTCTGCACCTTGCTTTGGGTGGTGTAATGGGTATAGGGATTGCTGGATTAGTGGCTGCAGCATGGAGTAAGTATGGGCATCGTATTAATTTGGGTCTATTTTTTCAGGTAACAGCGGCATTCATGGTGATATTTTCTATTCAATTAGTAATATATGCATTTCACGAATATACCGAATCTGTTGAAATTGCAAGTTTAGGTCTCTTTGATAATGCTTATTGGCACGCTGCAACTGAAGCCTATGGTCCACAGGGGCAAATAGGCGCATGGATTTCTTATAGCCTTGTATTAGTGCCTGTGGCGTTTCTTGTTTACAGTTTTATTAAAAGTCCGCAGTCAGTAAAAATGCGGACTTCTAATAATTAATTTTCGGCGATTTAATATCTTCCATATTGCAATTAATCAAAATGAGATATTATTCCTAACATGTATCAGGTTAAAAAAAGACTATTTTCTTTATTCGTTGCTTTTAGCGTAGTGTTTGCTTCGCTATGGGCAATGAGTCCAGATGCTATCGCTGATGCTATTAAAGAAGATGCTATGGTGTATTTTAATAAACATGACCAACAGCAAATAGCTCAAATTCAGCATGATCAAGATAATGCTGCACAAAATCAAACATGCAACCATGGATGTCATATGGCATTTCATTTATTAGGTTTTGCTGCAACTACTACAACGAATGTTTTTGCATTTAACGAATCGCCAACTGTATTCTCCTACGCAAATCTTCTTTTAGATAATCCACACCTACAAGGACCTTACCGTCCACCGCTCACACTCTCTCTAGTTTAGTTTTTAGACTTTTCCTATCTGGTTTTTCGCTGGGTAGGAAAATGTACAAACGAATGAGAGAGGGTTTATCGTGTTACACACATCACATTTGGTTAAGCATAGCCGCAGTCCGTGGCTACTTCTTAGCTTTGCATTTTTTGGCTTCATTATTACATCAACCTATAGCTATGCTGAGTCATTGACGATTGAGTCAGCGTTAGCATTAGCACAACGCAACAATCCTGATATTCAAAGAGCCACAGCAGGCCTTACTGCGGTTAAGGGTGAACTAGCAGATGCTAACGCACCATTATTCAATAACCCTACCCTGAATGTAGAGGGTGGTCGTCGCAAACTCTACGATCCAAGTAATTCCGATTCAAGACGGAGTGAATGGAATACTGGCATTGCACAAACATTTGAGTTAGGTGGTCAGCAAGGTTATAGACGCCAAACTGCCAATGCAAAACTCATAGCACTCCAGCAAGAGGTTGATGAGGTGCGCCATCGCGTGAATGCTGAAGTTGAAGAGCGTTTTGTGCAAGTATTAGCATTGCAAAAGCGTATTGAAACCGAACAACGTACCTTGGAATTAACTGAGCGTAATACGGGCTTGGTCAGCAAACGGGTTGAGGCTGGCGAAGATAGCAAACTTGAGGGTAACTTAGCGCTTGTCGATAATGAGCGTGCCCGTAACCAGATTAGCGTACTACAAGAGCAACTGACAAAAGCACGCGCCCAGCTATCCTTAGTGCTGCAATTACCAGAGCAACAATTACCAGAGGTTCAAGGCGAATTGCAACCGCCAGCGAAGCCTTACACTTTGGATGATTTGTTAGCTTCAGTTGCTAATCGTCCAGCAGTCAAAGCCCTATCTTTGCGAGAACAATCAGCGCGTAGCAATCTAGATTTTGAGCGTGCGGCACAACTACCTGACCTAACAGTAAGCTTAAGTTATGGGCGTGATGCGGTGGTTGGTGGGCAAGATAGCGTCACCACGCTGGGTTTATCTTTACCACTACCCTTATTTCGTAAAAACGCCACTGGTATTGGTCGTGCAACGAGTGAGCTTAATCAAGTTGAAATCGATAAAAACACTGTATCGCGCGATGCTAGATCTACAGTCATTGCCTCTTGGCAGCGTCGTTTAAGTCTACAAGACCGTGTTCAAAGACTGACTATAGCTGTTTATCCCAAGTTAGAGGAAAACCTCAAACTTTCTCAGATTGCGTTTAAAAGTGGTGAAATAGCTTTACCAGAGTTACTCATTGTCCAGCGTCAAGTTATCGATGCACAACGCGATCTGATTGAGGCGCAACTTGATTTACGCCTCACACAAATTGAACTTGAATATGCAGCAGGTTGGCCACCAGCAGCAACGCTTGCCAACCCACAATAAGGATAATGCCATGCAACTATCAAATCGTTACAAAATACAATTACTGACTCTAACAGTCAGTTTTCTATTGATGAGCTGTGGTGTTTCTAAATCACCAGAGGCCACACAAAAAGATGCCACTGAACAACCAGATCGTATATCGTCTGATGCCAAATCAACATCTGAAAAAAGCTCATCAGAGAACAGAAAAGGTGAAATTCAATTATCTGCCGAAGAAATACAGCAATCTGGCGTAAAGGTCACTGCCATCCATTCCGAAAAAGTATCTGACCAGTTAACACTTAGTGCCAACATCACGGCCAATCAAGATCGAATTGCCTTCGTCGCCCCACGTGTAGAAGGCAAGTTGATCAAGGTCACTGCGAACTTGGGTGATCAAGTCAAGGCAGGACAATCGCTTGCTGTGGTAGATAGCATTCAGATGGGAGAAGCCCGTGCGGAATATCGTCATGCTCAAAGCGAACTTAAACTCGCTGAGGCTAATTTCCAACGGATTGATAAATTATACAAAGAAGACGTAGTGCCACAGCGTCAGTGGCTTGAGTCCAAAAATGCATTTGAACGTGCGCAAACCTCTGCAAAAGAAGGCGCAGATCATTTGCATATTTTAGTCGGCTCATCTGATACTGGTATTTCTACATTTGTTATTACAGCGCCATTCTCTGGTGTTGTGATTGAAAAAGATGCAGTGATGGGCGAGTTGGCCAAGCCAGAAGGCAAGCTTTTTACTATTGCTGATTTAAGCACTGTCTGGATTGAAGCAGACGTTTCAGAAAAAGACTTGGGCAAACTGGCGATTGGATCAGCTGCAACCGTTACGGTCTCTTCGTTTCCAGATGAGTCGTTCAAAGGTAAAGTAAGTTATGTTTCAAGCATCTTTGATAAAGAGACGCGTACGATCAAAGCGCGAATTGAATTGCCCAATCCCGACAGAAAACTCCGCATCGATATGTTTGCGCGTGCTGTGATTGATTTAACCAGTGCACGTGAGGCGATAATATTGCCGCAAGAGGCGGTATTGTTAGTGCAAGGTCAATCAACTGTGTATGTACAAACCGAGAATGGTTTTGAAGCTCGTGCTGTTGAAGTTGGAGAGCAACTTAACAAAGGCATTGTCATTACCTCGGGACTGAATGCAGGTGAGCTGGTTGTCACTGGTGGTGCGTATGCACTTAAGTCACGTCAATTGAAGTCGCAAATTGGCGATGCGGACTAAGGGGATAACATCATGCTAAATTCAATCATAGACGCTTCATTGCGTTACAAGCTACTTGTCATTATTTTATTTGTTGTCGTTGCTGGCTTAGGCATTCGTGCATGGCATAAGGTACCTGTCGATGCCTTTCCTGACGTGACACCAGTACAAGTTAATATTTATACAGAGTCGCCTGGACTAGCTTCGGAAGATGTTGAGCAACTGCTTTCATTCCCTATCGAATCGGCGCTGGCTGGCTTGCCTAAAGTACAGGAAATCCGTTCGGTCAGCTTGTTTGGCTTGTCCTATGTCGCTGTGTATTTTGAGGATGACATGGACATCTACTTTGCACGACGTTTAGTTGCTGAGCGATTGCAGGAGGTTGCTGGCCGATTGCCAGCAGGTTATGGTGTCCCTGAGATGGGCCCAAACACTTCAGGATTAGGGCAGGTGTTTTGGTACACTGTTGAACGTGCTGAAGAAAAACTAGAAGATGTGAAAACGAAAGCCGAGTCACTGAAATCTGCACCTTCTGATATGGAGTTGCGAACCTTACAAGACTGGTCAATCCGTCTGATTCTGCGTACGGCGCCAGGCGTGGATGATGTGATGTCATGGGGTGGTCAAGAGCGACAATATCAAATCGTACTAGACCCACAAGCCTTTGCTAAATATGGCCTCACTTTCAAAGAAGTGTTAGAGACGGTGGGTGTGAATAATCGTCAAGTCGGTGGGCAGTACGTGGATATTGGCCAAGAACAGTTTCTAGTGCGTGGTTTAGGTTTGGTCAAAAACGAAACTGAGCTAGGTCAAATAGTTGTTAAAACCGTCAATGGCACACCTGTCTATTTACGTGATATTGCCAAAATACAGCAAGGCGGCGCATTACGTACTGGTGCAGTTACACGTGATGGTAAAGAAGTTGTACTCGGCATGGCACTTTCCCGTGTTGGTGAGAATGCTAAGAGTGTGGTGGATGCGGTTAAAGCTAAACTCACTACGGCCAAACAAGCCTTACCTGAGGGCGCAACTATCAGAACGGTCTATGAACGTACTGACCTAGTGAATAAGGCAATTGATACCGCTATCCGTGCGCTGGTCGAAGGATCCATACTGGTAGCTATTATCCTATTCCTTTTCTTAGGAGAGGTGCGTTCAGCGTTAGTTGTTGTCGCGGCTTTACCACTGGCTATGCTAGCAGCCTTTATCTGTATGGATCAAGCTGGACTCTCTGCCAACTTGATGTCGCTAGCAGGTTTAGCGATTGGTATCGGTATGATGGTGGATGGCGCCGTGGTGATGGTGGAAAACTCTTTCCGTATCATGGCAGAGCGGCTTGAGCATGGCGGCAAAGTAAACCGAACTGAAGCTGTCCTAACAGCTGCAAAAGAAGTTGCTAACCCAATGGCATTCGCTATTCTCATAATTATCGTCGTGTTCTTACCACTCTTCAGCTTACAAGGCCTGGAAGGCAAGATGTTTAAGCCGATGGCTTTTAGTATCAGCTTTGCGATGGCTGGTTCGTTGATACTTGCATTAACGCTAATACCTGTGCTTGCTGCATTATTCCTGAAGCCAAAAGCTGAAAGAGACACGCTGTTGATGCGCGTCATCAAACGTCGTTACCTACCACTTTTGGATTGGGTGCTGTCACATAAAAAAGCTGTCGGCATTATTTCCGGAGTGTTGCTGGTAGCTAGTCTTGCCTTGTTCCCATTTCTGGGTAAAGAGTTTATGCCACAACTGCAAGAAGGTTCAATCATGTGGCGCGTGACTTCTATTCCGTCTACTTCGCTGGATGAATCAATCGCTATTTCCAAACGCATTGAAAAGTCACTCAAAGAGTTCCCTGAAGTGAATACCGCTATCGCCATGATCGGTCGCGCTGAAAAAGGTGAAACAGCCGATGTCAATTACATGGAAATCTACACCGAGCTTAAGCCAAAGGAGGTATGGACGAATGGTCGGTCGATTGAACAGTTAGCTGATGGTATGCGAGAGAAATTAGAAAAAGTCGCCCCCAACTCAGTCATCGCCTTTACCCAACCGATTCAAATGCGCGTAGAAGAGTTGATTTCTGGTGTTCGAGCAACGCTGGCTTTGAAAGTTTATGGCGGCGACCTTGCTACTTTAGATAGGCTATCTGGACAATTAAAAGAAGTGGTCGATAAAGTGCCAGGTGCAACTGACGTCTCACTTGAAGCTAACATAGGCAAACCACAAATTCGTATTACAGTGGATCGTGAAAAACTTGCGCGTTATGGCATGAATGCAGATGATGTATTACAAGTGGTGCGCTCAGGTATCGGCCAAGAACCTATCTCGACATTGATTGATGGTGTGCGCCGTTACGATATTGCGTTCAAACTGGAAGGTAGCGCAAAAGCGAGTCCCGCTGCGATTGGCGCAATCCCCCTACGCACACCTACGGGCGGCATGATTCCGCTTGCAGAAGTCGCAAAAGTGGATGTGGCAGAAGGCTATTCATTTATTCGTCGTGAACAATTACAGCGGTATGCCGTGATTCAGTTAGATGTAAAAGGTCGTGATGTGGATGGGTTTGTGAAAGAGGCTGAAGCCAACATTAGGAGCCAAGTCAAACTACCGACTGGATACTGGATTGAATGGGGAGGTGCTTTTGAGAATCAACAACGCGCACTGACTCGGTTATCTATCATCGTACCATTGACGATTTTCTTCATCTTTATCTTGCTTTACACCGCATTCAATTCATTTAAGTATGCGGCGATGATTTTAGCCAACGTGCCTTTTGCAGCAGTCGGCGGCATATTGGCACTTTTCATCACGGGGCAATATCTATCAGTACCGTCTGCTATTGGCTTTATAGCCGTATTTGGTGTGGCGATGTTGAATGGTATTGTATTGGTTAGCTTCTTTAATGAGTTACAAGACAAAGGTTTGTCAGTAAAAGAGGCTGTTAAGCAAGGTGCTATGTTGCGGCTAAGACCCGTGCTGATGACTGCCAGTGTGGCTATTTTAGGTTTAGTGCCGATGTTGCTCTCAAGCGGTGTCGGTGCCGAGACGCAGCGTCCACTTGCGACAGTGGTGGTGGGCGGATTGATTACCTCGACATTACTTACCTTGCTTTTACTGCCTGTCGTTTACGAGTGGGTTGAGACAAGGGCAGCTCGCAAAATAGACAAAAATGCGGCTACTTTAGAATCTATTTAAGGACAAAATCATGAGAGAAATTAAAGCGTTTATCCATGCTCACCGTGTTTCTGATGTGTTGCAAGCACTCAAGCAGGTAGATACGGATGGGGCGCAAATTAGTAATTTCGCTGTTTTCCCTGTTCAAGCGTTACTTCATGACACAGAATTGAAGGAGGCTAGGTATTCAGTAAGTTTGGGTGAAACTGTTATTAATGAATTTAAAATCGAAATATTGTGTCATGAAGAGGCAGTTCCAAACCTAGTGGAAGTCATACAACGCATCGGGCATGCAGGTGATCACGAGGAAGGCTGGATTATTGTGACGGATGTTTTATCTGCTGTGCCAGTTGGCAAAGTTCACAAATAAGGAACGGTTATGCAAACTGCTCAAAGTGTAATCGTTTTTGCGCTCTATCCTGCGGCTGCTGTAATAGCAGGAGGAGCCATTGCACTCTGGCGCACGATGCAACCCAGACTTATCAGCGCAGTGCAGCACTTTGCAGCTGGAGTGCTGTTCTGTGCGCTTTCTACTGAGTTATTGCCCGATCTCGTGCATCGCAAGATGCCATGGGTGACTTTGCTAGGTTTCACCCTTGGCGTCATCGTCATGCTAATGGTTAAGCATTTTGCCGAAAAGTTCGGACAGAAAGGTTTGATTCAATCGCAACAGCCAACCAGTCTGATCGTGATACTAGGTTTAGACATAGCACTGGACGGCTTGCTAATTGGGTTAGGTTTTGCCGCAGGTCAAAAACAAGGGCTATTGCTGACGATTGCATTAACGTTGGAAGTGTTATTTTTAGGCTTGTCTGGAGGTGCTGCACTCCAAAGTTCAGGTGCCAGCCGAAAACGTGTGCTCCTTATCACGGTAGGGTTTGCCTTTACACTAATCGCTGGGGCTTGGGCAGGTGTCATATTCCTCGCTGGTGCCTCAGATATGTTACTTGATGCTGTGCTAGCCTTTGGTTTAGCGGCATTACTTTATCTTGTCACTGAAGAGCTGCTGGTAGAAGCGCATGAGGTGCCTGAAACGAGCGCTCAGACAGCCATGTTTTTTGTAGGATTCATTTTACTCTTAACGATTGAAATGTTTATTTAAGGTTTATCAGCAGTAAGCTTAGGGAGAAAAGACGTGTTTGAAATAAAAACCATCACATTATTCATAATCACTGCAATAGCAGAAATAATTGGCTGTTATTTGCCTTATATGTGGCTAACTCAAAATAAAAGTATTTGGTTGTTACTACCTGCAGCCATATCACTTGGACTATTTGCTTGGTTACTTACCCTCCATCCTGCCGCTGCCGGTAGAGTTTATGCTGCATATGGGGGCGTTTATATATGCGTAGCAATATTTTGGTTATGGATTGTGGATGGTATAAAGCCTACTGCTTGGGATTTATTAGGCGTTGTTGTGGCTTTATTAGGCATGATGATCATTATGTTCGCTCCACGGAATATCTAAATCAGTAATGACATTTCTGATAGTCACATTATGCATTCAAGTTTTTCTAGGATTCATTTTCCTCTTAACGATTGAAATGTTTATTTAATATTATTGAGAAAAGAGTGAATTTTATGAGTGAAGAACATAACCATATTGACGATTTACCTGAAAATATAGGGCTATCTACAAAAATGATTTCCGAAACACTAATACTTCGCATTGAAAAAATGGATTGCCCAACAGAAGAATCCTTGATACGAAAAAAGCTTGAAGGAATGCAGGGAGTTGAAAGTCTGGAGTTCAATCTAATGCAACGAAGATTGACTGTAAGACATCATTTGCAAGACCCTGAGCCAATTATTGCTGCCGTCGCAGCACTCGATATGCAGCCGGTCGTCGAAAGTGTCTCTAAGGCGTTACCAGGTAGCTCGCAAGCTATTTTTATCATCGATAATATGGACTGTCCAACCGAAGAAGCATTAATTCGTAATAAGTTATCAGCAATGGATGGTATTACAGAGTTAGATTTCAACTTGATGCAACGTAAGCTAACGGTGACACATACTTTAGGTAAGCTTGATGCCATCAAGCAAGCTTTAATTGACATTGATATGCACGCCGTTTCATTAGTAGCAACAGCAGTAAGAGAGCGATCAAATGACATAGCTCTGCCAAATTCACATAACAAGTGGTGGTTATTAGGCATTGGTGGTATTGCAGCCATCTTAGCTGAAGTGACTGCATGGACTGGTGGTTCGGATAAGTCTTGGCCTGTAGTGGTGCTTGCATTTTTTGCTATTGCAGTCAGCGGTACAGGTACCTACAAAAAGGGCTGGATTGCCCTCAAAAACTTCAATTTGAATATCAATGCATTGATGGCAATTGCAGTGACTGGTGCTATTTTAATTGGGCAATGGCCAGAAGCGGCGATGGTCATGGTGCTATTTACACTGGCTGAGATGATAGAAGCATTATCGTTGGACCGCGCCCGTAACGCAATCCGTGGCTTAATGGAAATGACGCCCGACAAGGCAAACGTCCTACAAGCTGATGGCACTTGGAAAGAGATAGAAGCCGCAACAATTAGCGTTGGAATGATTGCCCGTGTAGCGCCAGGGGAGCGTATTCCATTAGATGGAGAGTTGACTAAGGGGCAGTCTGCAGTTAATCAGGCGCCAATTACTGGTGAAAGCATACCGGTCGCCAAATCTGTAGGTGATAAAGTTTTTGCTGGCACTATCAATGAAACGGGCTCTTTTGAATACCGCATCACCGCCTTACAAACAGACTCCACATTGTCGCGCATTATACGTGCAGTCGAGGATGCACAAGGCAGTCGTGCACCGACACAACGTTTTGTGGATAGCTTTGCCAAAATATACACGCCTATCGTGTTTATTGTCGCCTTGGGGGTTGCAGTAGTACCGCCACTCTTATTTGGATTGGCATGGATGCCATGGATTTATAAGGCACTTGTATTATTAGTGATTGCTTGCCCATGTGCGTTAGTCGTCTCAACACCAGTTACAGTTGTGAGCGGCCTCGCAGCAGCTGCGAAAGCTGGGATTCTCATTAAGGGCGGCGTTTATCTTGAAGAAGGCCGTAAACTTAAATCATTGGCATTGGATAAGACAGGAACGATTACACAAGGTAAGCCGGTTGTAACCGACATAGTGTCTTTAAGTGGTGCAGAGAGTCAGGCAATTACAATAGCAGCTACATTAGCTGGTCGCTCAGACCACCCTGTGTCAGCTGCACTCAGTAATCACTTTAAATCACAATCCACATTGGTTTTAGAAGAGGTTGTCGATTTTGAAGCGATTACTGGGCGTGGTGTTAAAGGTCGCATAGGTAACCAATGGTATTACTTAGGTAATCATCGCCTAGTTGAAGAGTTAGGCATATGTAATGAAGCTACAGAGGTTGCATTGAACAAATTAGAGGCTGAAGGTAAGACTGCAGTCATTATAAGCAATGAAACTGCGCCGCTTGCTGTAATTGCTGTCGCTGACACTGTTCGAGAATCTAGTCGTCAAGCGATTGCTGAATTACATGCCTTAGGTATTCGTACCTTAATGCTTACTGGAGATAACGAGTTGACAGCAAAATCCATCGCTAGAAGTGTCGGTATTGATGATGCTAGGGGTAACTTACTGCCTGAAGACAAGCTCTCTGTCATTAATGAAGAGTTAAGCAAATACGGTACCGTAGGCATGGTAGGTGATGGCATTAACGATGCACCTGCGCTAGCCAAATCCAGTATTGGTTTTGCTATGGGAGCTGCGGGTACTGATACCGCTTTAGAGACTGCGGATGTTGCATTGATGGATGATGATTTACGAAAAATTCCACATTTCATTCAATTAAGTATTAAAGCTGCAGGCATTTTAAAACAAAACATTATCATTGCTTTAAGTATTAAGGCTGTATTCTTAGTGCTCGCTTTTATGGGCGTTGCGACTCTCTGGATGGCGGTATTTGCCGATATGGGAGCAAGTCTGATTGTAGTCTTTAATGGTTTGCGCCTGCTACGAAATAGTCGAACTGTTTAAATACCAAGTTGGTTTTACACAATAACAACACATAAATACCTTTAAGAAGGAAACACTAAATGTCAGGCTCACATGCACACGGTGCAGGAATATCCAGCAATAAAATGTGGTTCGCCACAGCCATTACATTCACCTTTTGTTTAGGTGAAGCATTGGTTGGATATAAATCAAATAGCTTGGCGTTGATGGCAGACGCTGGGCATAACTTTGCTGATGCTTTTGCCTTAGCACTGTCAGCATTTGCTTTATGGATAGCGACTAAGCCCGCGGATAATAAACGCACATTCGGTTATCACCGTGTTGGTATTATAGCAGCATTAGTGAATGCAGTAGGTTTAGCAGTCATGGCAATTGTTATATTCTGGGAAGCGATACAACGCTTACATACGCCTGAACATGTACAAAGTAGCCCGATGATATGGGTAGCGTTACTCGCCATTGTTTTGAACTCTGGTATCGCATGGTGGTTAGCCTCAGCGGCAAAAGAGGATTTGAATATTCGTAGTGCTTATTTGCACATGCTAGGTGATGCAGCTGCTTCGTTAGGTGTTGTGATTGCGGGTATTGTCATTGCTCTTACAAGCTTATTTATTGCGGATCCTGTCGTTTCTATTATCTTTGCATTACTGGTGTTATGGAGCTCTTGGAGAATCTTTACAGAGTCAATTCAAATGCTCTTAGAGGGCATACCTGTTGGTATGGAGTTGGATGAAGTCGAATCATCAATCCTGAATGTAAATGGCGTACTCAATGTGCATGATTTACATGTATGGACAATATCATCAGGATTGATTGCTTGTACTTGTCATATTGTAGTCTCTGAACAAACTCTGAGCAGCGGACAGAAGATACTTAATGACGTGGCGCACCTGTTAGAGCATGACTTCGAAATAAGTCATTCAACGATTCAGATAGAGGTCGAAGATTGTGGTGGTCATGACCATATCACGTTAAGTAATAACGAGCACGAGCATAGGCACAATCATTAATTTAATGATGCAGCATATAAAAATTCATTAGAACTAAGTCAGCTATTCATGAGAGGATTTATCATGTATTTATTTCCGTATAGTAGCAACGCTGTTAGCAATAGCATTAACTGGATGCGCTCATAAAGTGATTTTACAAAACCCAGATGGTCAAATAATTGGAACCGCATCTTTTGAAAATAAGGGCTACAATTCAGGTAGCCTATCACTTGATCGACATGGTGAAATCTATCAAGGCAAGTGGAGTGCTTCTAAGATCGATGAAAGTCGAATGATAGCCAGTACCTACGGGATAGGAAGTAAAAGATATAAAGACAACATCCGAGGGGCAGCCAGCCACCTAAAATATGGGAAAAGCTCACTAAAATTGGATAACGTCAATATACTAGAATGTGAATTTACATTTCAGAGATACTACCACCAACTTACGTGGGTCATGCAAGTCTGAGACTGAAGCATTTGAATTTATGGACCAACCAGATTGAAAGTAAAGTCCAGACGACTTAACTACATTATCAATTTCATTTTCATACGTTAAATATTACACTTGTTCATTAATCAATACTTAATAATAGCCATGTAGCGACCATATAAAATTATGTTGAAGTCGCACTACAAAGTTCCAAAAAGATTGATTAGTAATTAGGAAATGTAACTTCAAATCTGGTCAATCCTTTTGAAGAAAACACCTGAATATTTCCTTGGTGTGCTTCTATAATCGATTTCGTAATAGCAAGTCCAAGTCCAGCGCCATCAGAGGCTTTCTGCCGGGAAGGATCAACTCTATAAAAACGGTCGAATAATCGAGACTGATGCTCCGTCGCTATAGTTTCACCAGAATTTTCAATGGCAAGTTTCGTTGCTTCAGGACTGGAGTGATCAATGAATACGTTAATCGATCCGCTGTGAGGAGTGTGCCTAATGGCATTTGAGAGTAAGTTGCTTATAGCCCTGCGGAGCATTAACCGGTCACCACTAACGGTGCCTTCTCCTGTAAGAGTCATACTTACGCCTTGTTCCTCTGCAATTGCTTCATAGAAACCAAACAGTTCTCGCACTTCTTTAGCTAAGTATACTATTTCGCTACTTGGTATGATTAATCCATTATCAGCTTTTGCCAGGAAAAGCATATCAGCAATCATACGTGCCAGTCGCTCATACTCTTCCAAGTTTGAATATAGCACCTCTCGATACTCGTCTGCCGATCTGTTCTTGGATAAAGCCACCTGCGTCTGAGTCATCAAATTGCTGATAGGTGTTCTCAACTCATGAGCTAGATCAGATGAGAAATCTGATAAACGATGGAATGAACCCTCAAGGCGCGTCAGCATTTCATTAAAGGCAATCGCTAGATTAGCTAATTCGGGAGGAACCGAGGTTGATGATAAACGATCACTTAAATGACTTGCCGAAATGCCCTTTGCTACATTGGCCATTTGACGAACTGGAGCTAATCCTCGTCGAGCAGCAACCCAACCTAACAATATGGTTAGTAGAATACCTGCGGCAATTGCTCTCCACAAGTTATTGTGGAATGCCTTCATAAACGCTTGGTGATGCTCGATATTAATTGCTAGTGCGACTGTGGCCGATGGCTGTTCAGCAATTCCAGTTTCTGCATTCGCATAAATACCCCGATAAATTTGTCCTTTTTGTTCCCACATCACGGTACTTGATTCACTTTTGCTAGATGAATCTTTACTTCTTTGTTGCTCAAGAAGATATGTAGCAAATGTAGCATTTGGCGTTGTGAACAATACATGATGGTCTGGCCCAAGGATTGCGACCGAAAGGTCTGGATGCCCAATTAGAGCGTCTGAAAGAACCTGAGGAACGGTCGTGAGTTCTGTTGGAGTTTTGACCTTAGCCAGTGCATGGCGCACAAGTTCTAGCTTACCATGAAGCTCCATCAGATCTTGTTCCTCGAAGTGCGATTCCACCAGAGAGCCAACCAGTAAGCCTACTACCAGAAGTACAAAGGTCGACGCAGTCGAAAAAAACAGCGTCAAGCGGGAAGTGATCGACTTCGGATTCATCACGATTCTGGGATTTCCAGTACGTAACCCATACCCCTAATGGTCTGGATGAGTTTAGGCTCAAAATCATCATCTATCTTCGCGCGTAGGCGACGCATTGCGACCTCAATCACGTTAGTGTCACTATCGAAATTCATGTCCCATACCTGTGATGCAATCAGAGAACGGGGCAGCACCTCTCCTTGGCGCCGAATGAGTAATTCGAGCAGAGCGAATTCCTTGGCGGTGAGGTCGATGCGTTTTCCCGCTCGTGTCACTCTGCGCCGCAGGAGATCCAATTCCAGATCGGCGACCTGTAGAAGCTCCGGCTCATTGGCCTTGCCACGGCGTAACAACGTACGTACCCGTGCCAACAGCTCCGAAAAAGCAAATGGTTTGACGAGGTAGTCGTCGGCACCAAGCTCCAGTCCTTTTACCCTATCCTCAATCTGGTCGCGAGCTGAAAGAAATAGCACGGGCATATGCTTTCCACCTTGTCTGACCCGCTGCAGAACCTGCCAGCCGTCTAGCTTAGGCAGCATGACATCAAGTACTACAAGATCGTAGTCGTCAGTTAATGCTTGATGCACGCCATCGAGACCATCACGCACTAAATCAACTACAAAGCCTGCTTCGGTCAAGCCTTGCTTCAGATAATCGCCTGTTTTCTGTTCATCTTCGACTATTAAGATTTTCATCTTTTTCTCTTCAGAAATTAACCAACATGCTAATTGTTACACGCACCAAGGCTAATGCACCCAACATTACAAAATTGTAATGTTGCGGTCAGCTTTAGGTAATGTGCACACCATGATAATGGTTTTCGTAAAAAGGGTGCAAGTAGCAACCATTACCTTTTGGCTGACTGTCATTGTAGTGCTAATTGACATTTCGCGGTTTTAGTCAAAAAAGGCCCTAGTTCTGGCTGAGGCGTCTAGGCCGTCCGCAATTTGATCGGCAACACTTGTCAAATGTGTTCCGAAAGAAACGTAAGCCACGTAAGAAGCGATGATCGGAGTTGCAATCGGCAATTGCAGATGCTAACCAAGGGATACAAACGGTTCTGTACTAGGTAGCGATCGGTCAATCAACTAGATCATTCTATTCATTCTTCATTCAACGGAGGTATACATGGCAAACATTCTAGGACTTTTTAATGTTCCTTTGAGCAATGTGGATTCACCTGTGAAAAGGGAGGCCAAACCCTTAGCCTCTCTTGCAGGAACGTTTTCAGAGGCATTGGCACGGGTTAAGGATAGAGAGCCAACTACTACTCCTGTCGACGGATATAAAAACTTTGCGCCAGTTGCTCCAGAATCACCCCTATCAACTAATGTGACACCTGGTCATTTTCAATTGCCCAGCGCGCGAGCGGCTGAGGAAGATAGTCTTAACGAGCGTGCATTAGGGCTTCGAGCATATCGCCAGGAATTACTTGCGTCAAATATAGCGAATGCCGACACGCCTGGATATAAGGCGGTTGACTTCGATATCAAGGAAGCACTCCGCACAGGAAAAACGGCAAAAACAGTGGAAGCCAAATATGTCATCCCTAGTCAGGGTAGTGTTGACGGTAACACCGTTGAGATGGATGTCGAGCGGGTCAAATTCGCAGAAAATGCACTGATGTATGAGTACCACGTAGACCGCGTACGTGGACACTACAAAGACATGGAAGAACTGCTCAAAAATACTCCGTATTGACCAAAACACGATAAGCCGATAGTAACAACTTGAGCTTTCCTGAACCGACTCCAATGCTAATTCCATTGACTATAAAAGGTCCGTTCACTAAGCAGAAAAATCGTATGCAATTACACCCAACATTACAAAATTGTAATGTTGCGGTAAGCAATTAGTAATACACATATCATGATAATGGTATTCGTCGAAAGGGTACAAATAGGCATTACCTAATGGCTGACATCTGTCAATTTTTTAGTTTTATTAATTTTAGTTAGGAGTTTTCATTATGAACAAATACACGATCCACAAAATGATTGCTATCGTGGCAGTTAGTAGCATTGGTTTTCTTTCTGCATCCGCTTTTGCCGCGCAGGATAGTACTCAACGGGATATAACCCTCAATATTATCAAAGCTAAGCAGAAACTGCAGCAGGCAGAAGCTGCCAAGGGGGCTGAACGCAAAAAACTTATTAGCGAGCACACTCAGATGATGAAAGAAGATATGGATAAATGTCGAACAATGAGACCGAAGGAGGGATTGTCGGAGAAGGAGCGTGAAGAGTGGTATATCGAGCATAATAAGATTATGCAAGAGGTTATGGATCAGATGATGCAAGAGAATCAAATGATGCATAAGATGGAAGATATGCCTATGGATTCAGGTGACGCGCACAAGCATTAATTAAGTACTGGGCGGATTAACTTTCGCCCAGCTTCTAGCTATATCTTATATGTGGCTAATAATTTGCAAGCAGTGTAAATATGACAATTGGTTTAATAATAAGTCGCATGCTGATGGCGCGACGCTCCTTTAGCGAATTTGATATAAAAATATGAGGATAATATGTCATTTTTACGATTAATAGCTGTTGCCGTTATGGCAACAGTGGTATTTCCGATAGCTTCAGTGCAGGCAGAGACACTGCATGAAGCGTTGGAGTCTGCTTGGAGCAGACAGCCAGCACAACGTGCTGAGACTGCACGCCTAGGTGAGCTTGAAGCCAAACGACAAGCCACAACCAATTTAACGCCACTACCTAGCTCTATCTCATTGGGGCAGCGTACCGACCAAATTGGCAGTAATGTAGGTCAACGCCAAACCGACATTGAGTTTTCTGCACCATTATGGCTACCAGGTCAACGCGATAGCCAACGAGCCGTTGTGGAAGCAGAAACTAACCGTTTTACCAGCACACAAACGTATACCAAATGGCGTCTTGCTGGGGAGGTGCGTGACTTGTGGTGGAACACACGACTTGCACAGTCTGAAAAAGACCTCGCTAACCAACGTGTTTTAAGTGCGCAAAAATTACTTGCTGACGTTGAACGTCGAGTCAGAGCAGGTGACTTAGCTAAAGTAGATGCGAATCGTGTCAATGTAGAACTACAAACCGCTAACATCGCGCTAAAAGATGCAGAAGCACAGGCTTTCCGTGCGCTGCAACAGTTCACTGCTCTCACAGGTATAACTAGCTTGCCGCAAGAAACTGAGACGGTAAGCCAACAAGTCCCTGAAAACCACCCGCAAAAATTAGCCACGCAATCTCTGTTGTTGGCTCAAAAACGTTTAGATTTAGTACGTTCTACACCAAGGGATGCTCCAGAGTTGTCATTAGGGCTGACGCATCAAAAGGATATAGCCAACGACCCTTATAATAATAGTGTGTCTCTGAAGTTCAAAATACCTTTTGCCAGTGATGCAATCAATCAGCAACGATTAGCCTCCGTGCAGGCTGAACAGGCCGAAGCAGACGCTGAGCAAGGTTTAGAAAATTCACGTATTGAGGCTGAGATTGCCAGTGCAAATTTTGAGTTTGAGCAAGCCAAAACAACTGTCACCATTGCTGAATCAAGATTTAATACTGCGCTCGATACCCAGCAATTATTAGATCGTTCATTCAATTTGGGTGAATCAGATTTGCCTACACGACTATTAGCTGAAGCAGCCCGCTTTGAGGCTGAACGTAATTTGGTCAAAGCACGTTTAGAAGCTGGCCGTGCCATCTCAAAAGTTAATCAAGCATCTGGAGTATTGCCATGAAATTAATCTCGACCTTATTTGCCCTAGGTCTGTCTTTGTGTGTCTTTAGCACAATGGCAAAAGCGCATGGTGACGAAGACCATGGTGCTGCTCCTACAACCGTTGCAGTAGGTGGCGCTCCTCGTATTGTTGTGAATTCCGATTTATTTGAATTAGTCGGCGTAGTCGAAGCAGGGGCGATGACGCTATATCTTGATCGATATATTGACAACTCTCCGGTTACGGATGCCAAGATAGAAGTGGAAGTGGGTTCAGAAAAAGGTGTAGCCACTGCCAATCCAAATGGTACATACCATTTTTTAGCTAAAGCCTTCGCCAAACCATCTGAAATTCCTATCACTTTCACTATAAGCGCAGGTAATGATACCGATTTATTGGCGGGCGATTTAGTCGTCGCTGATGATCATGCCGATGAGACGAATGACGTAGCAACGCCTTTCGCTAACAAATGGTTGATTGGTGGTTTAACTGTGTTAGCTATTTTAGTGCTGATAGCAGTATTCGTTATCCGTCAACGTCGTCACCAACAAGTAGGATCGTTCAAATGAATAAAAATATTAAACACGTATTGTTGAGCGCATGGCTTTTCACTTTACCTAGCATGGCTTTATTACCCAGCATGACCTTTGCGCATGGCGATGAAAGTCATGATGTAGCCCCTGCTGTGGCGGTTGGCAATAGCCCGCAACGATTACCCAATGGCAGTGTATTGCTACCCAAGCCATCACAA
>Ga0116183_1001402_pt1 | contig 27292 bp, 22 predicted proteins | sample AD_UKC078_MetaG_FD_89753 | JGI IMG/M metagenome (GOLD analysis project Ga0116183, IMG submission 89753) | Active sludge microbial communities of municipal wastewater-treating anaerobic digesters from USA - AD_UKC078_MetaG | ecosystem: Engineered > Bioreactor > Anaerobic > Digestate | place: USA...
ATGACGCCCGCTACGAGGCGTCCTACCTCTGTGAGCACCCCGGCTACTACCTGACCGGGGACGGCGGCTACGTCGACGAGGACGGCTACCTCTTCGTGATGGGCCGCATCGACGACGTGATCAACGTTGCGGGACACCGGCTTTCCACCGGAGCGATGGAGGCCGTGCTGGCCGGCCACCCCGCGGTCGCCGAGTGCGCGGTGATCGGGGTGGCCGACGAGATCAAGGGGCAGGTGCCCCGCGGGTTCGTGGTGCTCAAGGCCGGGGCCTCGGCCGAGGGCCTGCCGGAGCAGTTGGTGAACCTGGTCCGGGAGGAGATCGGCGCCCTGGCCTGCCTGCGCCGCGTCGACGTCGTCCCCGCGCTACCCAAGACCAGGTCCGGCAAGATCCTTCGCAAGACCATGCGCGGGATCGCCCACGGCCACGACGAACCACTGCCGTCGACCATCGAGGACCCCGGCGTCCTCGAGACGCTGCGGCCCATCCTGCGCGGCTGAGCCTCGGTCACGCCGCGCTGTGGTAGCGCCACTGCCGCTCGTAGGTCTGCAGGGCCTCCGGGTTGTCGCGATGTCGGCGGACCATGGCCCGCTCCCGCATGATCACCGCGCGCATCGTCAGCGCGAGCAGAAGCACCATGATGACAGCTGGCACGATCATGAAAAGCGGGGCGAAAAGCGGATGCTCGAGGCCGATGTTGATCATGTCCGATCCCCTTCATTGGCTAGCGCGGTCGACGCCTGCGGACGCTGGCGATATCGGGCATTCGTGGCCGGAGTCACAGTGGATCGGGTGCCAAATATGACCGAAGTGTGACTACGGCCAGGTGCCCCGGGGGCCGACGCGGGGCGCGGGGCCGGCGGGAGGCACCGGCCGCAAGGCCGCGCCCGGGACGGGGCGTAGCCCGCCCAGACAGAACCCCAACCGCCAGCAACCGGCTTGGCCGCCGATGATGATGCTCGGCCCCCAGCCCCCGCCATCCCCGCCGCCGTCCCCATCGTCGGCCACCACTGTCGGAGCCGACATCAGAACCCCGGGGCGTCTGAGGCCACCGGCGCGGCAACAGCGAGGTACAGCACCGCCAGCACGAAGGCGCATGTCCTGATTCGCCCTGGGATACCGGGATCCTAGTCCCGCCCTACCGCGGTGATTCCCACCTGACCTCAGCCGGTGACTTGTCCGGGCGCAATCCCCGCCAACTGGGATGCCGCAACCGACCGTCCGGCGTCCGCTCCCCGTAGCGGACCTCGCCGACCAGTTCCGGACGCACGAACGTTACACCTCGGAGTTCGGTTCGGGGAAGAGGCGCACTGAACGGTGAATCGTCGCTCCGCAGCGCGGCTAACACCTCTTTGAGGTGCGCCAGGTCGCGCTCGGTGAGCCCGGTGCCCACCCGGCCGACGAAATCCAGACCGGCATTAGAACCGGGGATTCCCATCAGCAGTGCGCCGATGCCCGAGGAGCGTCCACCCGAACCCTGCCGCCACCCGCCGATCACCACTTCCTGGGTGTTCCAGTTCTTATCTTTGACCCAGGCTGCCGACCGGCGGCCCGGTTGATACGTCGAGTCCCACTTCTTCGCGACTACCCCCTCCCACCGGTGCTTCCGGGAGAAGTCCAGCGCCTCGGGCCCATCACCGTCGATCAGGGAAGGTACGGTGAGACATGTTGCGGCGGATAGGGTTTCCAGTACCCGCCGGCGGTCGCGATAGCTGGCACGCAGCAGCGAACGGCCGTCCAGGTACAGGATGTCGAAGGGCCAGAACTGGATTCGGCCGGCTCGGGACCGGTTCTGGATCTCGTGAAAACTGGGCACACCGTGCCCATCAAGAGCGACCACCTCGCCGTCGAGGATGACGTGATGCTCGGCGAGGTCCTCGGCCAGTACCTGCAACAGCGGGTACTCCGCGGTGACATCACGGCCGCTGCGGGACTGCAGGCGCAGCCGGCCGTGGTCAGCCTCCACCAGCAGCCGGAACCCGTCGTGCTTTCCTTCGAAGGCCCATTGCGCCGTCGTCAGCCGGTCGACGGAGCCGGGGGTGGCCAGCATGGGCTCGATGTCCTGCACCCGGGATCCGCGACCGTCGGGTTGACCCTTCATCCGGTGCGCCAGCCACTGGTCGCCGTCGGTCTGGATCAGGGCGTAGCGGCCCGATATCCGTTGTCCGCGAAGGTCGACGATCACCTCGCCGTCCTCAGCACCGCCGATGCGGAACTTCTCGGCCGTGTAGGTGCCCGAGTCCCAGATCGCCACCGTGCCAGCCCCGTACTCGCCCTCGGGGATGGTCCCCGCGAAGCGGCCGTACTCCAGTGGGTGGTCCTCGGTGCGCACCGCCAGGTGGTTCTTCGACGGGCGGTCGGGGAGATTCTTCGGGATGGCCCAGGAGACCAGCACACCATCGTGTTCGAGACGGAAGTCGTAGTGCAGCCGACGGGCGTGGTGCTCCTGAATGACGAACGCGGGGCCGCCGCCGGCGGCGGATGTCACAGCCGGGATCGGCGCGGATGTCACAGCCGGGATCGGCTCGGGCGTCTTGCCGGCATCACGCTTTCGGCGATAGGTGCTCAACCGGTCGGCGCGGGGCGGGTCGCCGTCGAGTCCGTCCAGCAGGTCACCGTGTTCGGCCACCCGGGCCAGCACCTCGTCGTAGCGCAGTTGCCGAAGATCCGCCGCGCCGATCTCGGCCCAGGTGCGGGGCGCGGCGACGGTCGGAAACTCTCGGCCCCGCATCGAGTAGGGGGCAATGGTGGTCTTGGCGGCATTGTTCTGACTCCAGTCCAGGAAAACCTTGCCGGCCCGCAGGTTGCGGGACATGGTGGCGGTGACCCTGCTGGGCATGGCCAGCTCGAGTTGCTCGGCGACCTGCCGGGCCAATATCGCCGCCCCGGCGCTGCCGACACCCGAGAGCCGCGCGTAGAGGTGCAGACCCTTGCTGCCGCTGGTGAGCGGATACACCCTCAGGCCGATGTCGGTCATCAGATCGCGCACCGCGTGGGCCACCTCGCAGAGCTGCGACATATCGACACCTTCGCCCGGGTCGAGGTCGAACACCAGCCGGTCGGCAGGTCCCGGGGTGCCGTCTGCGGCGAAACGCCATTGCGGCACATGGACTTCCAGGGCGGCCTGCTGTGCGATCCAGGCCAGCCCGGCGGCGGTGTCGATGATCGGATACACGGTGGTTCGCGAGCGGTGCGGCAGCGATCCGCGGTGCAGCCAGGCGGGTGCGGATGCGGCCAGCTGCTTTTCGAAGAACGACGGCGCGTCGACCCCGTTCGGCCAGCGTTTACGGGTGACGGGCCGTCCGGCGATGTGCGGGAGCATCACCTCGGCGACGGTGGTGTAGTAGCGGAACACCTCCGACTTCGACGTTCCAGTCGCCGGGTAGAGCACCTTGTCGGGATTGGTCAGGGTGACCAACGGCCCACCCGTCGCGCCCGGCGGCGATCCCTCGTTCACCATCCCAGTTCACCAGAACCCAGTTCACCAGACTGGCGCATCACCCGCTGTTAGCCTTGGTCAGTGACCAGATTCGCGGTGTCGGTGTGCGCGGTTGCGGCAGCGTTGCTCACCGCCCCGTCCGCCGGTGCCGACCCTGAGGATCTGTTGCCGGACTGCAGCAGCGGACAGGTTCCGCAGGCCGGCGCATGCAAGGCCCCGTCCGGCACGGGTCACGGTGATGCGCCCGGCGCCAACCCGGAGATCCCCCTCGGCCTGAACCCGGAAAGTGTGCCGGCGGTCTGAGCCGACCGGCCGATTAGGTCTGCCCACGCTGGGCATACTGACCACATGCGTTCCATTTGGAAAGGCGCGATCGCGTTCGGGCTGGTGAACGTACCGGTGAAGGTGTACAGCGCGACTGAGGACCACGACCTGAAGTTCCACCAGGTCCACGCCAGGGACAACGGGCGCATTCAGTACAAACGGGTGTGTAGCGAATGCGGCGAGGTGGTGGAGTACCGCGACATCGCCAAGGCCTACGAGTCCGACGACGGCCGGATGGTGGTGATCACCGACGAGGACATCGCCGCCCTGCCCGAGGAGCGCAGCCGCGAGATCGAGGTTCTGGAGTTCGTTCCCGCAACCGATATCGACCCACTGATGTACGACCGCAGCTACTACCTCGAGCCGGACGGTAAGTCGACGAAATCGTATGTGCTGCTGGCGAAGACGCTCGCGGAGACGGACCGGGTGGCGATCGTGCACTTCGCGCTGCGAAACAAGACGAGACTGGCGGCACTGCGGGTCAGGACTTTCGTCGGCGGCGACGGATCGCGCACGGTGATGGTGGTGCACACGCTGCTGTGGCCGGACGAGATCCGCAACCCGGACTTCCCGTCACTGGACGCGGTGCCGGAGGTTCGGCCCGCGGAACTGACGATGGCAGCCCAGGTGGTGGAGTCGATGGCCGCGGACTTCCACCCCGAGGAGTTCACCGACACCTTTCAGCAACAGTTGCGCGAACTTGTCGAAGCGAAACTGGAGGGCGGCGAGGCGTTCACAGCCGAGGAAGAGGCACCCCGATGGGACGACACCGAGGACGTCTCGGACCTGCTGGCCAAACTCGAGGCCAGCGTGCGGCGTCGCCGCGAAGAACGCGAGGACATCGCACGCGAGGGAAGTGGCACGGCCCCCGCCACCGCGACATAGCCACAGCGACATAGCCACCGCGAGATAGCGGCCGCCAAGAAATAGAACGTGTTCCAGCCAAACCTGTTAGAACTGATGGGGTGATCCTGGACAGATTCCGGCTTGACGGGCAGGTGGCGGTGGTCACGGGGGCGGGCCGTGGCCTGGGGGCGGCGATCGCCGTGGCTTTCGCCGAGGTCGGCGCCGACGTCCTGATCTCCTCGCGCACCGAATCGGAACTGGAGTCGGTGGCCGCGCAGATCGAACAAGCCGGTTCCCGCGCCCATATCGTCGTCGCCGACCTCGCCCAACCCGACGCGACCGCCGCGTTGGCCGCCCAGGCGGTCGCCGCTTTCGGCCGGTTGGACATCGTGGTCAACAACGTCGGCGGTTCGATGCCCAACACCCTGTTGACCACCACCGTCAAGGACATGCGGGACGCCTTCACCTTCAACGTGCTGACCGCGCACGCCCTGACCGTGGCCGCCGTACCGCTGATGCTGGAGCACGGCGGCGGTTCGATCATCAACATCAGTTCCACGATGGGCCGGCTGGCCGGGCGTGGCTTCGCCGCCTACAGCACCGCCAAGGCTGCGCTGGCGCACTACACCCGGTTGACCGCCCTGGACCTGTGTCCGCGGATCCGGGTCAACGCCATCGCACCGGGTTCCATCATGACCTCGGCGCTGGACATCGTGGCCTCCAACGCCGCGCTGCGAGAGCCGATGGAGAAGGCGACGCCACTGCGCCGCCTCGGCGATCCGGTCGACATCGCCGCAGCCGCGGTCTATCTGGCTTCGCCGGCCGGGAGCTACCTGACCGGGAAGATGCTCGAGGTCGACGGCGGGCTGACGGTCCCCAACCTGGATCTGCCTATCCCCGATCTCTAGACCCCCGATCTCCAGACCCCCGATCTCCAGACCCCGACCTGTCCACCCCAGCCGATCGAACCGAAGGAGTCCGAATGCCCATCCGCGTCGCCCAGATCGGCACCGGCAACGTCGGTGCCCACGCCTTGAAGGCACTGATCACCAACCCGGCCTACGAACTGACCGCGGTGTGGGTGTCCTCGGAAGCCAAGGCCGGCAAGGACGCCGCCGAACTCATCGGCCTGGACACCGTCACCGGGATCACGGCCACCACCGACCTCGATGAGGTGCTGGCCACCAAACCGGACTGCGCGGTCTACACCGCCATGGCCGATAACCGGCTGATGGAGGCCCTTGAGGACTACCGGCGCATCCTGGCCGCCGGGGTCAACGTGGTGGGCAGCGGTCCGGTGTTCCTGCAGTGGCCGTGGCAGGTGATCCCCGACGAGATGGTCGCCCCGATCGAAGATGCTGCGCGACAGGGAAAGTCGAGCGTTTTCGTGAATGGCATCGACCCGGGTTTCGCCAACGACCTGATCCCGCTGGCCCTGACTGGAACCTGCCAGAGCATCCAGCAGGTGCGCTGTATGGAGATCGTCAACTACGCCACCTACGACAGCGCGACCGTGATGTTCGACGTGATGGGCTTCGGCAAGCCGATGGACGAGATTCCGATGCTGCTGCAACCGGGTGTGCTGAGCATCGGCTGGGGATCAGTGGTGCGCCAGATCGCCGCCGGACTCGGCCTGGAACTCGACGGTCTGGAGGAGATCTACGTCCGCGAACCGGCCCCCGAGGCGTTCGACATCGCCTCCGGCCATATCGCCGAGGGCACCGCCGCGGCGTTGCGGTTCGAGGTGATCGGCCTGGTGGACGGCGCCCCGGCCGTGGTGCTCGAGCACATCACCCGACTGCGCGACGACCTGTGCCCCGATTGGCCGCAGCCGGCCCAGGAGGGCGGCAACTACCGCGTCGAGATCACCGGCGAGCCGTGCTACGCCCTGGACCTGTGCCTGTCGAGCCCCAACGGCGACCACAACCACGCCGGGGTGTTGGCGACCGCCATGCGGGTGGTCAACGCCATCCCGGCCGTCATCGCCGCCGAACCCGGCATCTGCACGACCCTGAAGCTGCCCTTGGTGACCGGGACCGGCTTGTACGCCGCCCCTTGAGGCTACGCTGCCCCTTGATATGAGGGCCCCTTGATATGAGACTCCTTGCCGCATCTCTGGCATGGGTGGCTGCCGTCGCCCTGTCGACCCCTGCGGGTGCGGTACCCGACTGCTCCAACATCGGACCCCACACTCGGATGTGCAGCACCCCGGGGCACGCGGCCATCGTGACCTCGCCGGACCCGGCGTTCACCAACCCCTGGCCCGGTTGGGGCTTCGGCACCCTGGGAATCCCGGCCATCGGCTTCGGCGGTGGCGGGCTCTGGATCGGAATGTGACCACCACCGCCCGTCCGATCCGCTACCTGCTCGGCCCGGCCTTCGTCGCGGCGATCGCCTACGTCGACCCGGGCAACATCGCGGCCAACGTCAGCGCCGGGTCGGAATTCGGTTTCCTGCTGGTGTGGGTGATCGTGGCCGCCAACGCGATGGCCGGCCTGGTGCAGTACCTCAGCGCGAAACTCGGCCTGGTGACGGGCCGCACGCTGCCGGAGGCGGTGCGCGACCGGACCGGCACCCCGGCCCGGATCGGCTACTGGGTGCAGGCCGAACTCGTCGCGATCGCCACCGATCTCGCCGAGGTGATCGGCGGAGCGATCGCCCTCTACCTGCTGTTCGACCTCCCACTCCTGCTGGGCGGGGTGATCACCGGCGTGGTGTCGCTGCTGCTACTGGCTGTCGGCGACCAGCGGGGCCAACGGGTGTTCGAGCGGGTGATCACCGGCTTGCTGCTGGTCATCACCATCGGCTTCCTAGCCAGCCTGGTGGTCAATCCACCGGCCGCCGCCGATGTCGCGGGCGGTCTGGTTCCGCGTTTCGACGGCGTGCAGAGCGTGCTGCTGGCGACCGCGATGCTGGGCGCGACGGTGATGCCGCATGCGGTTTACCTGCATTCCGGTCTGGCGCGCGACCGGCACGGGCACCCCGCCCCGGGTGCCGAACGGGCCACTCTGCTGCGGGCGACACGCTGGGATGTCGGCCTGGCGATGCTGGTCGCCGGGACGGTCAACCTGTCCCTGCTGCTGGTGGCCGCGACCAACCTGCGCGGCCGCGAGGGCACCGACACCATCACCGGCGCGCACGCCGCGGTCGCCGACACACTCGGCCCGGCGGTGGCGCTGATGTTCGCGATCGGCCTGCTGGCCTCGGGCCTGGCCTCGACATCGGTGGGCGCCTACGCCGGGGCGATGATCATGCAGGGTCTGCTGCGCAGGTCCTTCCCGCTGCTCGTGCGAAGGCTGATGACCCTGCTCCCGGCCCTGGCCGTGCTGGCCGCCGGGGTAGACCCCACCCGCGCACTGGTGCTGTCCCAGGTTGTGCTGTCGTTCGGCATTCCCTTCGCCCTGATCCCGCTGGTGCGGCTGACCAGCGACCGCGCCCTGATGGGCGCCGACGTCAACCGGCGGCTCACCACGACGTTGGGCTGGACGGTCGCCGGGCTGATCACATTGCTCAACGTGGCGTTGATCTACCTCACCCTGAGGTAAGTGACGCCCGTCACACAACCGGCACCCATCCGCGGGGCGCGCTGCGTCGAATGCAGGGTGTGAAAGCTGCGTTGTACCCCACCCGGGTCACCCACCTGCATCGCTCACCCGTGCGCCACTACGCCGAGCATCGCAGCTACAGCTGGCTCGTCGACCTCGACGACCTGCCCCGGCTGCCCCGCCTGCTGCGGCCATTCGCCCGGTTCGAGGCCACCGACCACTTCGATGGCGCGCCGAACGACACCCTGCGCCAGCGGGTGGACGCGTTCCTGGCCCGCAACGGGGTGTTCCTGCCCGGCGGCCGGGTCACCGCGCTGCTGATGCCACGTGTTCTGGGCCGCGCGTTCAATCCGCTGAGCCTGTTCTGGTGCTACGACGCCGCCGGCACGCTGCGCGGTGTGGTGGCCGAGATGCAGACCCTTGCCGGGGAGCGGCGCGCCTATCTGCTGCCGCCCTCAGACGGAGCGCCGGTGGCCGCCCTCGGGGCGGGGGGCGGATTCGCCGCCAGAGAGCCGCTCTCCGGCCAGGGCGGTTACTTCCTTGTCCGGGCACCGGAGCCGGCGGACACCCTCGACCTGACCGTTTCGCTGCACCGCGACAACAGCGCTGCGATGGTCGCCACCTGGCGCGGACGGCGTCGCGCCGCCACCACCGGGCGCGTCCTCGCACTGCAGTTCAGCGTCCCGTTGGCTCCCCTGACGGCCGAGCTGAGCATGCGCTGGCAGGCCACGATGCTGCGCCTGCTGGGTGCGCCGAAGCCGGCCAAGTCCCTGAAGCCGGCCAAGACCACGGCCGCCGCCCCCGGCCCCGCTCATCGCGCCGCTTCGGCTGCACCCCATCGCGCCGCCCGCAGCGCCACCACCGCTGCCTGGAGCGCGAAAGGCCGTACCTGGGCCCCATCGTGACGCAGCTTCTGGACCGGCCGGTTACGCTTCGCAACGATGCCACCGACAACCACAGTCACAGGTACCGGCCGGTGACCGCAGACCTCGACGCGCTGCTGCGCCGGGTCGCACAGCGGGACCGGGACGCCTTCGCCGCCTTCTACGACGCCACCCGCTCCCGGGTCTACGGCATGGTCGTGCGCGTGTTGCGAGACCACGGGTACAGCGAGGAAACGACCCAGGAGATTTACCTGCAGGTCTGGCGGACTGCAGAGAGTTACGACCCCGCCGCCGGCAGCACCCTGTCCTGGCTTTTGACCCTGGCTCATCGCCGCGCCGTCGACCGGGTTCGATCCGAACAGGCGGCAACCCAACGCGACTCGCGCTACGGTGCCTCGACCGTGGACCGCGACGTGGACCACGTCAGCGACGCGGTGATATCCGGTGAGGAACGCCGCCGTGTGACCGCCTGCCTCGGCGGGCTCACCGACGTCCAGCGCGAATGCATCGAACTCGCCTATTACCAGGGGCTGACGTACGTGCAGGTCTCCGAGAAACTGTCAGCGAACCTGGCCACCATCAAGTCCCGGATGCGCGACGCGCTCCGCGGTCTGCGCAACTGCTTGGGTGTGGGGTGAATCGACGGCGATGACACACTCACACCGGCCCCACGATTCCGGCTCCGACCTGATCGAGCTTGCGGTGCCCTACGCACTGCACGCGCTCCCCGACACCGAACGCGACGAACTGGAGACGCTGCTGGCGCACGCCGGCCTGGTCACCGCCGACGCGTTCTACGACGAAGTCCGCGCGATCCGCGAGACCATGGCCGTGGTGTCCGCCGCCACCGCCGCGGAGCCACCGGACACGCTGCGCGACCGGCTTCTGACCGCCGTCGCCGACGACAATGTTCGCAACCTGGTTCGCAGCCGGCCGAATCGACGTGGTGGGCGGCGCCGCACCGCGTGGCTGTCGGCGGCCGCCGCGGTCGCCATCGGCTTGGGCGCACTCGGCGTGGGCCTGTCGCTCCGGCCGCCCGCGCCGCAGCAAACCACCGCCCAGCAGGTGTTCTCCGCCCCCGATGTGCACACCGTGTCCGGCGCCATCCCGGCCGGTGGCACCGCCACCGTCGTCTTCTCCCGGGACCGCGACGCCGGGGTACTGGTCATGAACGACGTTCCCCCGCCGTCCCCAGGGACCGTCTACCAGATGTGGCTGGTCAGCGACGCGGGTGCGACGTCGGCAGGGACCATGGACGCCGCCGCGGTGGCACCGTCGACCACCGCGGTGCTGTCGAATCTTGGCGGCTCGACCAAACTGGCGTTCACCGTCGAACCGGGTTCAGGATCGACGAAACCGACCGGCGCACTGATCGCTGAACTACCGCTCAACTGACCCCCCGGGCGGGGCGGCGGCGTGGACTTTGCGCCGCCACGTTCGGCGCGCACCCGGCAGGCGAGCACGGATTTCCCGCTGCGGGACTATCATGGTGGTTACTTTGCGCAGGTCGCCGACGCGCTGCGGTGACTTTCGGAGCCGAGTTGTGCGGCCTGCGCCCGCCCGGGAAACCGCCAACGGTGCCCCGGGAGCGACGCGAAAGGCGGTGACCACCATGCACCGACGGATCTCCGGCGCGGTGGCGACACACAACAGGATGGCCTCCTGGATCCGCAGGGATTACCCCAAGACAGCGCCCGACCGCGGGCACTGTTACCTCATCGCACTCTGCGGCGTGGACCGCTGAGACCGGGGAGGTCGTTGGCCGGCGGGTAAGCTGCCACGGTCCGCCCTCGTAGCTCAGGGGATAGAGCACGGCTCTCCTAAAGCCGGTGTCGCATGTTCGAATCATGCCGGGGGCACGTCAGACGTCATTTGTTGGCCTCGTACACCCGCCCCGAGCGCGGTGTCGGCCCAGTAGACTCTCTTAAACCGCAGATACCTGCGACGCGGTCGCGTACCGGTTGGAACGAAGTGAGCGAGAGTCGGCGTCTTGGTCTCGGATGCGATACAGCCCGAACAACTTGATCCCGAGCTGAACGATGGCGTCGCCCCGGAACCCGAGGCAGACGAGAGCACCCAAACAATCCTCCTGGTCGATGACGATGCCCGGTTGCGCAACCTGCTGCGCACCGTGCTGCTCCCGCTGAACTGCACGATCATCACGGCGGGTTCCGGCGAGGACGCCCTCACCGAACTCCTCCAGCACAAGGTCGCGGTGATCATCCTCGACATCAACCTGCCGGGGCTGAACGGTTTCGAAACCGCCCAGTTGATCCGTGGAACCGAGGAACTGGCGTCGACGCCGATCATCTTCCTGACCGGCGATGCCGCGGCGGGCAACGAACTCCAGCGCGGCTACGACCTGGGCGCGGTCGACTTCCTGATCAAACCGGTGTCCCGCCACGTCCTGTACGCGAAGGTCAAGGCTCTGCTCGAACTCGACCGGTCGTTCGCCCGGCTGCGGAGCGAGGCGGCGAGACTGCACCAGCAACAACTCTTCGCAGCGCGGGCCGCCGAAGTCCGGCAGCGGCAGGAGTTGGCGTTCACCCGTCGCCGGGAACGGCTGACGAACATCTTCGCCGAGGCCAGCATCGACTTGCCGTCGCTGCAGAAGACTGTCGTCACCGAGTTGAGTCAACTCTTCGATGCGGATTGCGTCCTGCAACTGTCGTCACCCGGCCACGACTGGCACGATTCGCTGTCCCATGCCGAATACCAGGGCGGCCCAGACCAGCTGGAGGCGTGGCTGGCCGCATACATGGCTGATTCGCATCCACCGACTCCACATCCACCGACTACAGGTCCACCGCCGAACCCCTATCCGGCGGTCCTAGTCGAGGAGTTGACCGCCCGTGGTGAACGCGTCGGTGTCCTCTGTGTGGGCCGGCCGACCGGCCCGGCATTCTCCGAGTCCGACGAAGCGTTGTTCCGCGGCGCCGCGGCGGCGGCCGCCCTGGCGGTCTCGAACGCGACGCTCTATCGGATTCAGGCCGAATACGCGACGGTCATTCAGGCCACCAGCGACGCGATTCTCGCCGTGGACGCATCGGGTGAGATCCGCAACTGCAACAACGCCGCCACCTCGCTCTTCGGAGACGACGGCGACACCCCACTGGGGCGTTCCATCATCGAATTCGCGATCGACACCGACCGGGAGACATTTCGCAAGCGGCTCGAATTCACCCTGGCTGAGCAGCGGGAGACGTCGCTGGAGATGACCTGCGAGACCACCGCGGGGCGCCGTATCGACGTGATCGTCACGCTGTCACCGATCGGCGATTCCGCCGACCTTCATGCGGCCGTGGTCATGCACGACGTGACGGAGATCCGGCAGGCGCAGGAGGAGATCCGACACCTCGCGAGCCATGACCCGCTGACGGGTCTGTCGAACCGGCGGCAGCTCACCGACCGCCTCGCCGACATCATCCGCCAGCACGGCACCCTGCGCGATACGGTCGCGGTGCTGTTCCTGGACGTCAACAAGTTCAAACATGTCAACGACACCTACGGCCATGACGTCGGGGACGAGTTACTCCTTGCGGTGGCCACCCGACTGCGGGCGGCGGTGAGCCCGGAGACGCTGGTCTGTCGCGCCGGTGGCGATGAGTTCGTCGTCGTGCTCGAACACCTTCCCGGTGCGGACCGGGCGGTCGCCGAAGCGGATCGCATCCTGAAAGCCATTCAGGCTGAACCCGTTCGATGCCGTGACGCAACCGTGCACCCGTCGATCAGTATGGGTGGGTCCTACCTGGGCGCCGAGGCCCGTACCCCTGAGGAGTTGCTGTCCCAGGCCGACTTGGCCATGTACGAAGCCAAAAAGCAACGCATGGAAACGTGCGTCTTCTATACCGACCTGATCGGTTCGCGGCACAAAGAGCAGACCCACCTTCGGGCTGAGATCACCGACGCCATCACACGGTCGGAGCTTCGCATGGTGTACCAGCCGATCGTGAACGCCGCGACGGGCGAACTGTTCGGACTGGAGGCCCTGGTGCGCTGGCGGATCAAGGATGAGGAGGTGCCGGCCAGCCAGATCATTTCGCTGGCCGAGGCCGCCAATCAGACGAATACCCTCGGACGATGGGTGCTGGACCGCAGCTTCGCGGACTTCAGGAAGCTCGGCGGACACGGTCTGCGACTGCACCTGAACATCTCCCCCGATCAGGTGCTGGGCCCAGAGTTCCTCGACGGACTCATCACCGCTTCGAAGGCCGCCCACGTTCTCCCTGCGCAGGTCTGCCTGGAACTCACCGAATGCGCATTCACCGGAAGTGCCGCGCCGGCCTACGAGGCGTTGAACCGTGCCCGGGATCTCGGTTTCGGCCTGGCCATCGACGACTTCGGAGTCGAGTACGCGAGCATGACCAACCTGATGCAATTGGCCGTCGACTGCCTCAAGATCGACCGCTCGTTCATCGCTCAGATCCATGTCAACGAGCGGGCACAGCGGTTGGTGGAGGGCCAGATCGCGGTCGCCTCGGCGATGCGGGCAACCCTGATCGCCGAAGGCGTCGAAACGCAGGAGCAGGCCGACTGGCTTCTGCAGGCGGGTTGCGATCTGCAGCAGGGATTCCTGTACGCGCCACCGACCGAGACATCCGACCTGGCCACGGTCTTGGCGAACACCGAAACAATGCTGCGACAGCCTCCTGTCGACGCCGAAACCGAGGTGCCATGAAACTTGCGACCCGACTGACGATCCTGTCCGGATCGGCGCTGCTGGCAATCCTGCTGAGCGCGGGCGTCTTCAGTTGGCAGACATCGCGGATTTCCGACCTCTACGAGCAGCGCTTCGAGGCCAGGAACGCGCAGAACGACGCCCTGGCCGTCGACCGCGATCTGCACACTCTGCTGACCACCATCAACCGTCTGCTGTTCGTCACCGACCCCGCGCGCGTGACGCAACTGAATACCCGCCTGGCCGAACTCGGCACGAAAATCGACGTCGACCTGCGCCGTGCCGCTGACGAATCGCAGGGCCGCAGCACTAGCCGCCAGTACGAGCCACTAGTCGCGGCGTGGGAGAACTTTAAGGCGTCCTACGAGACCGAACTGACCAACGTTCGCCGATCCGGCGATGCGGATGCCGCCGAGGCCAGGCTCGACGATCAGGCAGTGCGCTTGGAGAACCAGATCGCACAGATCACGACGGACACCGAACCCATCGTCGAGCGGGCGAATCAGCGCGCCTTGGACGCGATCAGAACAAGTCTGATCATCATCTGGACGTCGTCGATCACGATCGTCGCCGGGCTGGGCGCCTTGCTGTTCCTGACCAGCCGCAACATCTATCGCACCGTGACTGCGTCGGCGAACGAGAGCGAACGGGCCCGCCGGACGGTGGAGGTCCAGGCGAGCCTGATGACCGAGATCCAGGGGGAGAACGATGTGGTTGCCGCCTGCGGCATCATCGTTTCGCGCACGGCGCAGGCCACCGGAGCCAACCACGGCGCCCTCTACCTGAGGGAGCAGACGAATGGGCGTCGCTTCGCGCTGATCGCCTCGTACGCGTTTCACCGGCGCAAGGACATCCCGACATCGTTCGGATTGGGCGACGGACTGGTCGGCCAATGCGCGTTGGAGGGCAACAGAATCGAGGTGAGCGGCGCACCCGCCGACTATGTCGAGATCGTCTCCGGCCTGGGTAAGACCCAGCCCGTATCGCTGATCCTGGTGCCCATCATGTTCGAATCCGAGGTTATCGGCGTGCTCGAATTGGCCGCGCTGAAGACCTTTTCGGATGAGAACACCGAGCTTCTGGACGCACTGGCGTTTGGGGCCGGGGTTGCGATCAGCGCGATCCAATCCGGCCAGAAGACCCGCGAATTGCTCAGCATGTCGCAGGCCCAGACCGAGGAGCTTCAGGCACAGGAGGAGGAGCTTCGGGCGGCGAACGATCAACTGATCCAACGGGAGAACCTCCTGTCCACCCAGAACGCCGAATTGGAGGAGACCACTGAGGAACTCCGCTCCCAGCGGGAGGCCTTGAGGTCGAGCTCGGAAAGACTCGAAAAGCAGGCCGATGCTCTGGAGGCCAAGAACCAGGAACTGCACCGACTCAGCGAGTCGCTGGAGGCGAAGGCCGAGGAGCTGGCCGTGTCCTCGAGGTACAAGTCGGAGTTCCTGGCCAATATGTCCCACGAGCTGCGGACCCCCCTCAACAGCATCCTGATTCTCGCCGGCCTGCTGCGCGAGGCCGCGGACCATCCGCTCACCGAACAGCAGCGCGAGTTCGCCGAGACCATCGAACAGTCGGGCCGGGACCTGCTGAACCTGATCGACGAGGTGCTCGATCTCGCCAAGGTCGAGTCGGGTTCCCTTCGTGTCGAACACGAGACCATCGAGATGGGGCAGCTGACCAGCTTCCTCGAGCGGACGTTTCGGCCGGTCGCCGAATCCAAGGGGCTCACCTTCCGAGTCGTCGTCGCCGACAGCACCCCGAAGGAGTTCATCAGCGATGACACCCGGGTGAAGCAGATCGTGAAGAACCTGGTGTCCAATGCGCTCAAGTTCACCGACGAGGGGTCGGTGACCGTCGAGTTCTCGGCGGCCGACAACGCCGAGAACGGCGGTCGGCAGTTGGTGATCGCCGTCGCCGACACCGGTATCGGAATCGACCAGAAGGACCACAATCTGGTCTTCGAGTCCTTCCAGCAGGCCAATCAGGGAACGACCCGGGAGTACGGCGGTACCGGACTCGGGTTGTCGATCAGCCGCGAACTGGCCCGGAATCTCGGCGGGGAGATCACCCTGAGAAGCGCTCCGGGGCAGGGCTCCACGTTCACCTGTTATCTGCCCATCGGGGACAGCCAAACCGCCGGGGCGGCCGACCGCGAGGTCGCCGTCCCTCCGGTGGTCGCCGCGGTATCCACTGCCAACGACGCCGCCGACGGCACCACTCCAGTCGTTCCCGATCCCACCGAGGGCCACTCAGCGACGCGAATCGACGACGTCGACATCTCCGGAGTCGACTGGCCGCAGGGCACGAACCCGGTCTTGTTGCTCGTCGAAGACGACCCGACTTTCGCCGGGGTCTTAGCCGGCCTGGCCAAGGAGGCCGGCTTCGATTCGGTGATCACCGCGAGCGGCCGAGCGGCGTTGGCGCTGGCCAAGGAACATCAACCGGCAGCGATCACGCTGGACATCGGCTTGCCGGATATGGCCGGCTGGGTCGTCCTGGACGCCCTGAAACATGATCTGGCGACGCGGCACATTCCTGTCAGCGTCATCTCCGGATCGAATGATGACGGCCGTGGCCGCCGGATGGGCGCCATCCGCACCATGAAAAAGCCTGCCGACGCCACCGCACTGCGGGCAATGCTCGCCGCCACCGCCGACTTCCTGAAGCCGGGATCCCGGCATGTGCTGATCGCCGACGACGATGCCCAGCAACGCGCGGCGATGGCGAACCTGATTGCCGGTGAGGATGTTTCGATCACCGGTGTCGGTACCGGTCAGGAGGTGCTCGCGGAACTGGCGGGATCCACCTCCTATGACTGCCTGGTACTGGACCTGGGCTTGCCCGATATCGACGGGATCGACCTCATCGAACAGATTCAGGACCAGGTTCGCGAGAAGCAACTGCCGGTCATCGTGCACACCGGCAGGGAACTGACGGCAGCCGAGACGGAGCGACTGGAGGTGCTGGCATCCGCCATCGTGTTGAAGAACGCAAAATCACCCGAACGCCTCCTCGACGAGACGGCGTTGTTCCTGCACCAGGTGGCCGATGCGATGCCCGATGCCGCGCGCGCGATGCTGTCCAGCACCCGGCGGATCGACGAGGCGCTTGACGGTTACACCGTCCTGCTCGTCGATGACGACGTTCGCAACGTCTTCTCCCTGGGGAGCGTGCTGAAGCGTTACGGCATCACGGTGATACCGGCCCGCAACGGGCAGGAGGGAATTGACGCGCTCACCGCGCATCCTGAGGTGGACCTGGTGCTGATGGACATCATGATGCCCGTCATGGACGGTTACGAGGCGATGCGCCGGATCCGCAAAGAGATTCGTTGGCACAACCTGCCCATCGTCGCCTTGACCGCTAAAGCGATGAAGGGTGACCGGCAGAAGTGCCTGGATGCGGGGGCTTCGGATTACGTCACCAAACCCGTCGACATGGATCAACTGACCTCCGTGCTCAGAGTCTGGCTGGCACATCAACCGCGGCGAACGCGCGGAGCATCTGAAAGCCCATGATCCCGCCGGGTGGGGAATCCATGTCAGGCCAGTCTCGGGACATGGCCCAGATCGAAGCCGAGGCATTCTTCTACACGGTGTTCGAGCATCTCGGCTACGACTTCCGGCACTACAGCGACGCCTCCCGGAACAGGCGACTGGCCCGCTTCGTGAGCAGCCACGGGTTCGACTCGATCTCGGAGGCTCAGGGAAAGGTATTGCGGGACAACACTCTGCTGGCAGAGTTCCTCTCCGACATGACGGTCAACGTGACCGAGATGTTCCGGGATCCCGAGGTGTTCCGGACGATTCGGGCCGACGTGGTGCCCAGGCTCGCAACCTATCCACGAATCAAAGTGTGGGTTGCGGGGTGCGCAACGGGCGAAGAGGCGTACTCCGTCGCGATCCTGCTCGCGGAGTCCGGCCTGTTGGACCGCGCCACCATCTTCGCGACCGATATCGACGCAGAGTCGCTGCGGGTGGCGACGTCGGCGATATACCCCGCGGACACGATGGCCGGCGCCACTCGCAACTACCAGGCCAGCGGTGGCGTCCGGCCCTTCTCCGACTGGTACGTGGCGAAGTACGACCGGTCCATTCTCAGCCCGGAGTTGCGGCCGCGCATCGAGTTCTTCTCGCACAACCTCGCCACCGACAGCGCCTTCGGGGAGTTCAACCTCATCCTGTGCCGGAACGTGTTCATCTACTTCGAGCAGACACTGCAACGCCGGGCCGAGCGCATCTTCTGGGACAGCCTGACCAACTTCGGCAATCTGATCATCGGGCCGCGGGAGAGCCTCACGAGCGACGGAGCGAAGTTGTTCACACCCTTGGACCGCAGGCTCGGCATCTACGTAAAGAACCAGCACCGGCATGGCCGGCCCTGACGTCGTCGTCATCGGCGGCAGCGCCGGCGGCCTCAAGGCGTTGCGTGCCATCCTGGATTCCTATGGCACGGTAGGGAACACGGTCGTGGTCGCGGTTCTGCACCGCTCACCCCAGAGTTCCCCGTTGGCCGAAGTCCTCCAGGCGCACAGCACGATTCCGGTTCGCGAGCCCACCGACAGTCCCTGGGATTGCCCGGTGGGCGGACTCACCCTGGCTCCCGCCGGGTACCACCTTCTGGTCGGCAACACCCGGACACTGCTCACCGAGGCGCCGACACCGGTCGCCACCTACAGAACCGGACACGGTGTCCGCGCCCACCTGACATTGGACGCACCGGTCTGCCACTCGCGGCCGTCCATTGACGTCGCCTTCGCCAGTGCCGCCGAACTGGTCAATCCGGTGACGGCCGTCCTGCTCTCCTGCGCGAACGAAGACGGCGTCCGGGGATGCGAGATCGTCAAATCGGCGGGCGGCAGAGTGGTGTTGCAGGATCCGGCCTCCTGCGAGGTTCCCACCGCGGTCGAAGCGGCACTGCGAAAGGTCACCCCGGACCATATTGCGGATCCGGCGGGGATCGGTCGTTGGCTGTCGACGATGACCGGGCAGGAGTCCTAGGACCAGCAGGCCCGATAATCACTCTCTTAACTGTAGTAATCTCGGCGCGGTGAGCGGCAACGTCTGGATTCTCGGCGGCTATCAGAGCGACTTCGCGCGCAACCTCACCCGGGAGGGTCGCGACTTCGCGGATCTCACCCGCGAGGTGGTCGACCTGACCCTCGCCGAGGCGATGGTCGACCCAGCCGATATCGAGGTCGTCCACGTCGCCAACGCGTTCGGTGAGTTGTTCGCCCGGCAAGGTCACCTCGGGGCGATGCCCGCGACCGTGTGCGACGGCCTCTGGGACATTCCCGCCAGTCGGCATGAGGCGGCCTGCGCCTCCGGCAGTGTGGCCGCCCTGGCGGCGATGGCCGATCTGCGGGCCGGGAACTACCGCACCGCCCTGGTGGTCGGCGTGGAACTGGAGAAGACCGTGCCGGGCGACATCGCCGCCCAGCATCTCGGGGCGGCCGCATGGACCGGGCACGAGGGCCAGGACGCCACGTTCCTGTGGCCGGCGATGTTCGCCGAGGTGGCCGACACCTATGACCGCCGGTTCGGTCTCGACGACGCCCATTTGCGCGCCATCGCGGCGATCAACCTGGCCAACGCCCGCCGCAATCCCAACGCCCAAACCCGGGAATGGCAGGTGCCCGACCTGGCGGCCGTCGGCACGGACGACGCGATGAACCCGCCCGTCGAGGGCCGGATCCGCCGTTTCGACTGCAGCCAGATGACCGATGGTGGCGCCGGTGTCGTTCTGGTCAACGACGACTTCCTCGCCGAACATCCCGGCGTACGGCCGATCGGCCTGATCGAGGGCTGGGGGCATCGCACCGTGGGCCTGGGCCTGCGGCAGAAACTGGACCGGGACGCCGAAAATCCCTATGTGCTGCCGCATGTCCGCAATGCGGTGCAGGACGCCTTCGGCCGCGCCAGAACCGGTCTCGACCGCATCGACGGTTTCGAGGTACACGACTGCTTCACCCCCAGCGAGTACCTCGCCATCGACCACATCGGCCTGACCGGACCGGGACAGTCCTGGCAGGCGATCGAGTCCGGGGACATCGAGATCGGCGGCAGACTGCCGATCAACCCCAGTGGCGGACTCATCGGCGGCGGACACCCGGTGGGCGCGTCGGGTATCCGGATGATGCTGGATGCCGCCAAACAGGTCAGCGGTCTGGCCGGGGACTATCAGGTTGACGGAGCACGTCGCTTCGGCACCCTCAATATCGGCGGAAGTACCGCCACCACAGTCAGTTTCGTCATCGGTTCACCTCTAGCAGCGTGACACGATCAGCCGCCTGACATGAGTTGCCGCCTGACACGAGCCGAAATGGAACCCACACATGGACGTTGAGATCGTCGGCAGGTTCCTGTCCACCCTGCCCGAGGACGACGACCACCCCTACCGCACCGGGCCGTGGCGTCCGCAGACCACCGAGTGGCGCGCCGACGACCTGGTCGCTGTGGAGGGTGAGATCCCCGCCGACCTCGACGGTCTCTACCTGCGCAACACCGAGAACCCGTTGCACCCCGCACTCAAGACGTATCACCCCTTCGATGGCGACGCCATGCTGCACATCGTCGGTTTCCGGGACGGAAAGGCGTTCTACCGCAACAGGTTCGTCCGGACCGAGGCCTTCGAAGCCGAACAGGAGGCCGGGGGTCCGCTGTGGCCCGGCTTGGCCGAACCGCTGGCACTGGCCCGAGCCGACCACGGCTGGGGCGCCCGCACCCTGCTCAAGGATGCCTCGAGCACCGACGTCGTGGTGCACCGCGGCACTGCGCTGACGAGCTTCTACCAGTGCGGCGACCTCTACCGGGTCGACCCCTACACCGGAGAGACCCGAGGCAAGGAGACCTGGAACGGCGCGTTCCCGTTCGACTGGGGCGTGTCGGCGCATCCCAAGGTCGACGAACGCACCGGCGAGATGCTGTTCTTCAACTACAGCAAATCCGCGCCCTATCTGCACTACGGGGTGGTCGACGCCAACAACGACCTGGTGCACTACGTCGATGTTCCACTCCCCGGGCCGCGACTGCCGCACGATATGGCGTTCACCCGGAACTACGCCATTCTCAACGACTTTCCGCTGTTCTGGGATCCAGATCTGCTGCAACGTGACCTGCACGTCCCACGATTCCATCGGGACATGCCCTCCCGCTTCGCAGTTTTGCCGCGGCGCGGCGGCGCCACCTCTCACCCGGGTCGCTCCGCTCCTGCCCACCGGGACCACGTCCGGTGGTTCGAGGCCGACCCGACCTTCGTGCTGCACTTCACCAACGCCTACGAGGACGGCGATGAGATCGTCCTGGACGGCTTCTACCAGGGCGACCCCGAACCCGCCGACGACGGCTCGGGCAGTAAGTGGCAGCGGGCGTTCCGGTTCCTGGCGCTGGACCGGATGCAGGCCCGGTTGCACCGCTGGCGACTGAACCTCACCACCGGGGCGGTCACCGAGGAACCGTTGTCGGAGAGCATCTCCGAGTTCGGGATGATCAACGCCGCCCACGGAGGTGAGCCCTACCGCTACGCCTACGCCGCCACCGGCAAGCCGGGCTGGTTCCTGTTCGACGGACTGATTCGCCACGATGTCCAGACCGGAACAGAGGAGCGCATCAGCTTCGACGAGGGGGTGTACGGGAGCGAGACCGCGATGGCTCCCCGGGTGGGCAGCAGGGCCGAGGACGACGGCTACCTGGTCACGTTCACCACCGACATGAATGCCGACGCCTCGTACTGCCTGGTGTTCGACGCGGCCCGGCTCGCCGACGGCCCGGTGTGCAAACTTCAACTGCCGGAACGGATCTGCAGTGGCACCCACTCGACCTGGGTAGCCGGTGCCGAGGTGCGGCGCTGGCAGGAGACCGACACCGCAGCCGCGGCCATCGGGCTGTAGGCACGTCAGAGCCCGATGCCGGACACACCCACCGACCTGGAACCGGGCGGGGTCAACCCGATCGGCCGGATGCTGGGCCTGCTCGGCGACGAGTGGAGTCTGCTCATTCTCCAGCAGTCGCTCACCGGAGCCGTCCGCTACCGCGACTTCGTGGCGCGACTGCCGATCTCGAACTCCGTCCTCACCAACCGCCTGGGAACGCTGACCGAGTCCGGCCTGCTGAACCGGCGCCCCGTCGACGGCACCGGCCGCACCGCGTATCTGCCGACCCGCCGCGCCAAGTCGCTGTGGCCGGTGCTGCTGTCTATCTGGGAGTGGGAACGCACCTGGGTCACCGGCCACACCGGCCCGTTGCCGGCCATGCGGCACCACCGGTGCGGGCAACAGTTCACCCCGGTGCTGCGCTGCCGGGCCTGCCGAGGGACGGTGGCCTCCAGCGACGTGCGGATCACCGCAGGACCCAGCGGTGACTGGGACCGCTCAGCGCCACAGTCCAGTACCCGCCGGCGTTCGGAAACACCCGGCCCGGCCCGCCATGCCGGCCTGTTCCCCGAGACCATGGCGGTGTTCGGCAACCGATGGTCCGCTGCGCTACTGGTCGCGGCGTTCCTCGGTGCCACCCGCTACACCGACTTCTCGAGCCGGTTGGGGATACCGCCCAGCCTGCTGGCTGAGCGACTGCAGACGTTCTGCTCGATCGGTGTGCTCACCTGCTCGCCGGCCGAACCGCACGCGGCCGACCGGGCGCCCTACCTGCTGACCGAGAAGGGCCGCGCGCTGTTCGGGGTGCTGGTGTGCGCCCACCAGTGGGCACACGCCTGGTTCCGCGCGCCGGAGGGTCCCGCGCTGGCCCTCACCCATGAGGCGTGCGGGAATCCGTTCGATGCCGAACTGGCCTGCGGGTGGTGCGGGGAGCGGCTACGCGGGGCACTGGTGGACGTCATCGCCGACGCCGCCGCTGCTACCGCAGACGCGGACGCGGGTGTCAGCCCGACGGCAGCAGCTGGAATCCCTTGAGGATCGTTTCGGCGTCCTTGACGTACGTCGGGTTGTCCGCCTTCACGCTCTGCACCGTGACGGTCGCCACATAGGTGACGTCACCGGCGTTGTAGACCGCTCCCAGCGAGGTGGCCTTGCGCGGCGGGATCGGCGGAATCTTGGGACTGATCTTGACCTCGGGGGCGGTGTAGCTGGTCGACATCGCCGGCGCGCCGCACACCTGCGCCGGGGTGGAGTTCATATCGGTCACCTTGAGCTTCTTGGCCAACTGCTGGTTCTGCGCCTCGAGGATCTGCTCCGGTTTGCCGATTCCGGAGGCCACCTTCTGCAGTGTGACAACGGCGTTCGGGGTGAAACCGTCGGCGGCCAGTCCCTGGTTGCGGATCGCGAACCGGATGTTCTCCGAATCCATCTTGGTGCTGCGCTCCCAGCCCTCGGGCACCGGAAGGCGCATCGTGGGCTCCTGGTCGGTCCGGGTCGGGATATCGGTGAGCGGCGCCGACACGCTCTCGCATTTGTCCGCACTGACCTGCTCACCCGCGCATCCGGTCAGCGTCAGGGCCAAGGCAGCCGCCACCGCAGCCGGCACCAATCCGGACAATCTGCTCACCCTGACTCCTTCAGTCCGCAGGAAGCCTACCGCCGGGCACTCCCCTGCAGGATCGACACCAGCGCCCACACCGAGCAGGCCAACCCGGCGACCGCGCACGCCGCACCCAGGTAGAGCCCATACCCCGCCGCCACCGGCGCGGCGACGTTGGCCCGATAGAACCACCATGTCAGTGCCATGACCAGCAGTGAGATCACCACCGCCGCGACGGCGGCCAGTCGCGGCGAGATCTCGCGCGCGACCAGCGCACCGAGTGCGATGAGCACGGCGGCGAGCAGAACGATCAACTGCCCGGGGCCGAAGTGCGGCGGCAGCGTGATACTGCCGAACGTCCCGCCGATCGCACTGGCTCGACCGCCACCTCGCGCCGACGTGGTCAGCCAGGGCAGCCAGGCGCACACCGACAGCGCAAGGGCACACAACGACACCAGCCAACCGGGACGCAGGCGGGTCATGGCCGAAGACTAGCGCGCAAGTAGCGTTTGGCCATGCTCAAGCCGCTGAACGAGGAGAGTCACATCATCGTGTTCGGCGACGATGCGCTGACGATGCGGATCATCGACGAACTCAACGACGCCGAGGTCAGCGTCGTCAGGCTCGCCTCCGCCGCCGGACTGCAGGCCGCCGGAGTGGGGCACGCCGCGGCGGTGATCGCCGCCTCGAGCGACGATTCGTTGAACCTCGAGGTGGCCCTGCTCGCGCGCCGGGCCAACGCGCAGGTGCGGGTGGTGACGCGACTGTCCAACACGGTTCTGCGCCAAGCGATGAACGCGGGCGAAGATCAGTGCACGGCTCTCGACGTCGCCGACCTGGCGGCTCCGTCGGTGGTGGAAGCCCTGCTGGAGCGACCGGTGCACACCATCCCCGTCGGGGATGTGGATTTCGTCATCTCCGGGGCCGCGGCCCCCCGCGACGGCACACTGCGGGACATCTACGGCCGGTTGGCACCCGTCGCCGTCATCCGCGGGGACAACTCCGCCAATCCCGGCGAGGTGATCACCTGCCCGCGTCTCGATCTGGAGGTCTGCCGGGGCGACTGGGTGACGATGATGGGCCGGTCCGGGGAACTCGCCGAACAGGGCATCCAACCTCCGGCAGCGGGGGATGCCGAGCACCGGCGACGCTCGCCGGTGGATCGCCTGCTCGACTCGGTGCGCGCGTTCACCGACGACATCAACCCGACGTTCTACCGCGCCGTCGCGGTCCTCGGGATGCTGCTGATCGGTTCGACGGTCATTCTCAAGTTCCACTACCAGCAACCGGGTATGTCGTGGGTGGATGCCGTGTACTTCTCCACCGAGACCCTGGCCACCGTCGGCTACGGCGACTTCAACTTCCTCAATCAGCCGGTGTGGCTGCGACTGTGGGGCGTGGTGATGATGCTCGGCGGCCTGGCTACCACCGCGATCGTGGTGGCGTTCGTCGCGGATGTGCTCCTTTCACGACGTCTTTCGCAAGCCACCAGCCGGCAACGGGTCAGTCACCTGAGGCGGCACTTCGTCGTCGTCGGGCTGGGTGCGTTCGGCATCCGGGTGGCCGGCCTTCTCAAGGACGCCGGCTACGACGTCGCGGTGATCGAGTACAACGAGGAGAACCGCTACCTGTCGACGGCCGCCGAACTCAACATCCCGGTCATCCTGGGCGACGCCACCCTCAAAGCCACCCTGACTGCGGCGCAGGTCGAACGGGCTCGCGCACTGGCGGTGCTGACCGAGGACGACATCGTCAACATCGAGATCGCGATCGTGCTGCGCGAGATCGTGGGTCCCCGCCGCACCGAGGACGCCGACGGTCCCGCCCCCTCAGTACGGCGGGGGCCGATCGTGCTGCGGATCTACGACAAGACGCTCGGGGCGGCCGTCGGACATCGCTTCGGCTTCGAACACGTGCGCTCGACCGTCGACCTGGCAACCCCATGGTTCATCGGCGCGGCGATGGGACTGGAGGTGCTCGGCACGTTTTCGGTGGGCCAGCGTTCGTTCATGGTCGGTGGCGTTCTGGTGGAGCCGGACAGCGAACTCGACGGAATCACCGTCGACGCGCTGCTCCCGATGGCCCGGGTGATCGCACTGGCGCGCAACCACCAGGTGACTGACTTGTACCCGCGACGCAGCACCGCATTTCAGGCCGGCGACACCATTCACCTGGTCGGGCCGTACCACGAACTGCTGGAAATCCTGCGCAAGGGCCGGCATCCCGCCGGACCGGACTAGCGCCTGCCGACGGGCTGACCGCCGAGGGTCCGGCTAGACCGGCGAAAAGACCGTCACGAAACGGTCGAGAGAAGCCTTGATATCGCCGCGCAGGGCCGCGGCGACGACCATGCCGATCGGCCCGAACAGAGCGGGGCCGCCGAGGTGGACTTCCATGGTGACGACCGAGGCGGCGGCCCCGTCCTGCTCCCCGCCCTGTTCTTGGGGTCGGGCTTTCTCGTTAGGGCGGACCTTCCCGATCAACTTCACTTTCACCCCGCCGACACCGACACCGTCCAGTGTCATCGACTGCGGGGGTTTGAAGTTGACGATGGTCCACTTGATCCGGTTGGGCATGCCCTTGACCTCGACGATGGACTCCACTTCGGTGCCCCTGTCGAGGGTTTCGGGCAGCGCCGAACGCCAAACCCGGTGAATCGTCAGCCATTCCTTGTAGCGCGAGAGGTCTGAGGCGTACTGCCAGGCCTCCTCCGGCGCCAGCGGAACGTCGACCGATACCGAGAGCTTGGCCATGCGCTACTTCGAGCCGTCGACCTTGTCGGCGGCCCCCTCGGCAGCACCCTTGACCTTGTCGGCGGCACCCTCAGCGGCGCCCTTGACGGTCTCGGCGGCACCCTTGACGGTCTCGACTGCGCCCTCGGCGGCACCCTTGACGGTCTCGGCAGCGCCTTCGGCAGCACCCTTGACGGTCTCGGCGGCACCTTCGGCAGCACCCTTCGCTGCCTCAGCACCTTCGGCGACCTTGCTCACCGCGGTGTGCGCGACGCCCTGCACCTTGTCGATGGTCTCGGCGAACCTGCCGCCGGTCTTCTCGTCGATGAAGTCGCCGGCCTTGTCGATGCTGGCCTCGATCTTGTCGGCGTTCTCGGCGACAACTTCCTTGGCCTTCTCGGCGAGCCCCTCAGCTGCTTCCTTGGCCTGAGCAGCGGCTTCCTTGGCCTTGTCGATGAACGGCATGTTTCACCCTTTCTTGGTGATGCGATTCGGGACAACCCGTCCTCGGCTTGGTCCGGTTGCCCGAACGAAGTCCCCGCCTCAATCTACCTACGCACCGGTGTTCGCTACCGCCAGACCCGCCTGGCCTCGCCCAACCAACGGCCCTCCAGCCACCACAGGGCTTCGATGACCACGGCAGCCAGCAAACCCAGTCCGACCGCGGTGGTGGTCACCGTCGGGTTGGACGGATCCAGCATGAACTTCTCCCGGGCCAGCGGGATGGAGAAGATCACGACGTACGCCAGCGCCGACACCGTCACCAGCGCCACCCGCCACCACTGGTAGGGCCGAGCCACCACCGCGAGCACCCACAGACCGCCGATGAGCAGGGTGATCAGGGCGCCCGTCGAGGCCTGCATCTGTTCGGCCGGGGTGCCGCCGTGCCCGGGATTGCCCAGCAGGTAGCAGATGTAGGTGGTCGATCCGACCGTGATCCCGGCCGGCAGCGCGGAGGACATCACCCGGCGGACAAAACCGGTCCGGGCGCGCTCGTTGTTGGGCGCCAGGGACAGCACGAACGCCGGGATGCCGATGGTGAACCAGGCCGCGATGGTGACGTGGATGGGCTGGAACGGGTACAGCAGTGGGGCGGTGCCGAACAGCTTCGACGACAACCCCGCCAACCCGACCAGCAGTGCCAGCAGCACGGAATAGACGGTCTTGGTGAGGAACAGGTTGGAGACCCGTTCGATGTTGCCGATCACCCGACGGCCCTCGCCGACCACATAGGGCAGGGTGGCGAACTTGTTGTCCAACAGGACGATCTGGGCCACCGCGCGCGAGGCCGGACTGCCCGAACCCATCGCGACGCCGATATCGGCGTCCTTGAGTGCGAGGACGTCGTTCACCCCGTCGCCGGTCATCGCCACC
>Ga0116183_1001403_pt1 | contig 27288 bp, 15 predicted proteins | sample AD_UKC078_MetaG_FD_89753 | JGI IMG/M metagenome (GOLD analysis project Ga0116183, IMG submission 89753) | Active sludge microbial communities of municipal wastewater-treating anaerobic digesters from USA - AD_UKC078_MetaG | ecosystem: Engineered > Bioreactor > Anaerobic > Digestate | place: USA...
AAAAATGAAAAGCCCCTGATACAATGAATTTATTTTTATCTCTTGGTACTGATAGCCCTGAGAACACAATAAACAAGCTAAGTATATATATATATGTACTTACTCTTCTTCTCCAAAACCTGTTTTGGTTTTTCTTTTCAGGATACTTCATCTCTATTGTTTCCTTTAGCACGAAACCATTTTCAATCATTCCTTTCAACATACAAAACTATACAAGTCTTTTAAAACTTGTCAATATATATTTTACACGACAAAAAAGTGAGAATATAGTGCAGCTGCTTTTCCATTGCGACATCTGCATAGCCATGCATCGATTGAAGTAAAAATATCTTTGTCATCAAAACTGGGCAATATGGAACACGATGTTTTCCTACATTTGTTAATTTAGCTTTGTTTGATAATTTATTAATTCGAGACCAATCTAATAATTTTAATGCTTTTATTACTGGTTCATCTGAGAATTTTTCAACAAAACTGTCTATTTCTGAATCGATAAAGCTACCTGACATTGAACACCTCTTTTATTCTTTAATTAAGGCCATTCTATGATACCCTATATTATTGTCAAGTAATATTTTAACTATATATATTGTCTGTTTTCTAATCCAAAGCTTTCAAGATATGTTAAATTGACTCAGCTATGCTTTATATATTAACAATAAATGCTCTAAGAGCACTGTTAACAAGCTGCTCTGGGTATGCTAAGTATTAATGAAAGAATCATCATTGTAGATTGTATAATTTAGTTATCTATTTGCTTCTTATATGCGCCAAAGTCCCATCTTTTGTATAATCTGCACGGGTAAATCTATATGACTGCATGAGGCACTGATTATTGATATTAACAAAACTTGCAACATCAATTATGATAGAATAAGACCCCAAATATGCATCACTTGGTATTCGTTCAATAGTATTTGCTGGCAAGGTAAAATGCCTTTGTGAGGGAGATACTAAACAAGTAAATTCGTCTCGATAAGTATTATGATCTTGATCTGCCCACCCTTGGTTGAAAGTAAGAAGTTGTGCCTTGACCGCTCTATTCACAGACCAGTCGATAGTAATATCTGTCTCAGGGTTTATATAAGTTGGAAAAGTAATATCAATTTTGCCAATAGCAGTTAATTTAGCAGAATAAGTACCAAGCGAGCTAATTATCTTAATATTGTAAACTTGATTTGGCTGGAAAGGGTATCTGCCCTCTAAAAAAGGAGCAGTGTATTCTGATGATAAATTAACAGATTGCCCATCGACTAAAAAGTCCTCGATTGTTACCTCGCCTAAACCGTCTGCCCAACAAATATATACACCAGCTTCTTCAGTATAACCATGCTCTTCCATGACAAAATCTGGGAAAATTCTCACAATTAGTGGAGCGCTGCTCATGTCATTTGGATCAACAAGTTGCTCTACCTCTTTATCATTGGTACTGCAACCTTGCACACCAAGAAGAATAGCGCTCAAAAGTAATAGTGTTGTTAATAGGTATCTCATTTTAACCTCCATTTATTAAGTTTTAATTAGTTTAGGAAAATGAAAGAATATGTCAAGAATAAAAATATGTTTTTTAATTATTTCTTAAAAAAGCGCAGGGCACCCAATATTATGGTGGTGTTGATTAATGCATAATTCAGGTTTATTGACTTGAAAATTATTGAAAGCTGGGAATAATGATATGAAATGTTATTGAATTGACGCGATTATGGATATCTGTTAGTTCGAAAAAAAAGCACCTCTAAACTCGCTCGTAGTAGGCATCTGCTGATTTAGGTGAAAATAGTTTTCAAAAAACACCATTTTGTAAGCCCTATATATATAGAGGGTGATGATTTTATTTTATTCTTTATAAGTTATTTTTAATTACTCTGCATAATATAGCATAAAAAAAGGGAGTCAATTAAGACTCCCAAACTTTAAATATATCACTCAGAAAGTTTTATTTTTTGGCTTCTTTTGCCCATGTATCTTTTAATCCTACAATTCTGTTGAAGACAGGCTTTTCAGCTGTGCTATCATCGTCAGTATTAAAGTAACCTTGTCTAAGGAATTGGAACTTTTCACCAGCTTTTGCCTCTTTGAGAGATGGTTCTGCCAAGCATTGGGTGATGGTCAATGAGTCAGGATTAAGATGAAATTTATAATCTTTTCCTTCTGGGTAGTCCATAGGGTCTGGCACACTAAATAATTGTTCATAGAGGCGAACTTCAGCAGTGATAGCGTGTTCCTTTGACACCCAATGCGATGTACCTTTTACTTTTCTTCCATCTTTTGACCAGCCGCCACGTGATTCAGGGTCATAAGTGCAGATAAGCTTTATTACATTTCCTTCATTGTCTTTAATAACCTCTTTGCAGGTGATATAGTAGGCGTGTTTGAGACGTATTTCACCACCTGGAAATAGTCTAAACCACTTTTTTGGTGGCTCTTCCATAAAGTCTTCGCGTTCAATGTAAATAGTTTTGGAAAAAGGTACCGTTCTTGTGCCTGCATTAGCATCTTCAGGATTATTTTCTGCTTCGAGATACTCAATTTTATCATCTGGGTAGTTTTCAATAACAACTTCTAATGGCTCTAATACTGCCATGACACGGTTGGCTGTGAGGTTTAAGTCTTCCCTTACACAAAACTGTAATAGCTCAAAATCGACAATACTATTTGCCTTTGCCACGCCTATTCTATCTGCAAAATCTCTGATAGACTTCGGTGTATATCCACGGCGACGCATCCCTGCGATCGTAGGCATACGAGGGTCGTCCCAACCATTGACTGTATTACTCTTTACCAAGTCGAGTAATAGTCTTTTGCTCATTACAGTATAGGAGAGATTTAGTCTGGCAAACTCAATTTGTCTGGGTTTATGTTTTACTGGTAATTCATTGATAAACCAGTCGTAAAGCGGGCGATTGTTTTCAAATTCTAAGGTACAGAGCGAGTGGGTGATTGCCTCAATTGAGTCTGATAGGCAGTGAGTGTAGTCATACATGGGGTAAATGCACCAATTATCGCCTGTGCGGTGATGGTGAACATATTTTATTCGATACATAACAGGGTCACGCATGCAGATAAAAGGTGAAGCCATATCAATTTTGGCACGAAGTGAATATGTGCCTTCTTCAAACTCTCCTGCTTTCATTCTGCGAAAGAGATCGAGATTTTCTTCAATACTTCTGTTTCTGTAGGGGCTGTGCGTGCCAGGTTCGGTAAGTGTGCCTCTGGTAGCTCTAATTTCTTCTTGAGAAAGCTCACAAACGTATGCTTTGCCTTCCTTGATAAGTAATTCTGCATAGTCATATAATTGCTGGAAGTAATCAGAAGCATAAAAAAGATTGCCACCCCAGTCAAACCCAAGCCAGTGTACGTCGTTCATGATAGAATCGACATATTCAGTTTCTTCTTTTGCAGGGTTTGTGTCATCAAATCTTAAATGGCATTGTCCTTGATAATCACGCGCTATACCGAAATTTAAACAGATAGATTTTGCATGACCAATGTGCAAATAGCCATTTGGTTCGGGGGGGAATCTGGTGATTATTTTTGTATGTTTTCCAGATTCTAAGTCGCTGTCGATAATGTTTCTAATGAAATTCGACACTTCAATTTCTTTGTTTTTGTCAGTTGTTTCTTCCATTTTTCACCTCAATTATATTTTTATAACTATGCAAGGTCAAATTTAATAAAGTGGATGTTTTTGGCAATGATTTTTTTTATTCACAGCACTTTTGTGCAAGTAATTTGAATATTCTACAAAGAACTGCTTATTAAATAATTGTGCTTTTTACGAGAGAATGCTAAATGCTTCCCTTATTGTTGCAATTTTATCTTCAATTTGAAAGGGACGTACAACAGAATTGCTAATAAACTCGTCTAATTCGCATTCTTTTATGTTTTTAAAGAATTTAGTTTCGAGGCAGCCACCAATGCAAACTAATGTGGTTCTTGGGCAAGAAACCTGTATTAGAGTCAATAAGAGTAGGTTGTTTTTATCTTTGATGGTGTTTTCCGTAAAAATGATTATCGAAGTTGAAGTTAAATAATCTAATAATTTTTCTTTTGTATCGCAATTAACTATACTCTCATTAAATTTAGACGCTGTGAGAGGATAGTTCCAGCATAACACTTGTGACATTTTATCTCCTTAATTAGCTAATATTATTTGTTTTTTCGGGCAATGAGAAAAAGAAGGTCGTACCCATGCCTAATGTACTTTCAAGCCAAATCTTGCCTTCCATAGTGTCGATGATCTTTTTAACGATAGAAAGTCCAACACCTGTAGATTCAAATTCGTCTCGTGGCTTGAGAGTTTGGAATATTTCAAAGATCTTTTCAAAGTATCTATTGTCAATTCCTGGTCCATTATCTTGAACTGAAAAGATATAATTACCGTCCTTTTTCTCACTTTTAATTCTTATAATTCCTTTTTCTTTGTCCAAAAACTTTAATGCGTTACTGATCAAATTTTGGAATACCTGTTCTATGAGCACTCTGTTTATTTCAAGAGTGGGCATGTCTTCCTGTATTTCTATTTCTGTATTTTTCGGCACGACAAGCATTTGGCAGAGATCATTTACAAGCTCACTAATGTTTACGCTCTCGTTCGATTGACCTTGATTACCTGCTTTAGAATAACGTAAAATGCCATCTATCAAGTCATGCATGCGTCTTGTACGGTTGTCTAATAGAGAAAGGAAGTTTTTGCCTTCTTCATCGAGCACATCTTGGTAGTCTGTAACCAGCCAATCGACGATGGTAGTGATGGCACGTAAGGGCGCCTTTAGGTCATGAGAAACAATATAAGCAAAAGATTTTAGCTCTTGATTTACTCTCTCTAAATTAATCGAATATTTGCTGAGCTCTTCTTCTCTTAAACGTGATTGTGTGAAGTCAATATTGATACCAAGTAAGCCCTTGATAATATTATCGATAACTACAGGCACTATCATCTGATAATAGATCTTTCTTGTAGGGTAATTGTAGCGCACTTCATGCATGAGTTTTTCGCCAGTGAGCACGTATTGACAGTCTTTTGCCCACGGCTCTTTAATCTCGCTTGGTATGTCAAAGTCGTAAATTTTTTGACCCATTATGTTGCCCCATAATTCGATAGAGCGGTTACTTTGCATGAGCACTCGCAAGTCATTATCGATAAACCATAAGTCAAAAGGCAAGCTTTCAAAAGCTGTTTTTAAGCGGGCAGAGCTTTCCTTGATATCTATTTCTAGTTTTTTACGTTCTGAAATATCACGTGCATACAATAGCACTATTTTATCGTTTTTGAATGAGATATACTGAGTTTGAATTTCTGCTGAGAAGGTGGTAAGGTCTTTCTTTTTGCCATCTATTTCAATAAAACCATCAATCGTTGATTTTGCTACGATTTGAAGTACAAACTCTTCTGCGTTGGTGATTTTAATATCATTGTCAAGATTATTATTGTGTTGCGTCTCAAATAGTTCATTGATAGCAATGCCAAACAGTTCTTCGATAGGATAGCCAAATATACGTGCACTTGCTTTGTTGCAATCGATAACTACGCCGTCCAAATCAATCAGTAGAATAGCGTCAGTAGTGGTATTAAAGAGGACGCGATACTTTTCTTCATTATCTTTCAGTGTTGTTTCGAAAGTCTTTTTTTCAGTCACATCTTCCATGTGAATCATTACCGAGTCGGGTGAAACAAATGCATAATTGGTAATATAGGAGAGTCTTTGATGATCTTCTTCAACATAGTAGTCGATTTCTTTGTGAACAGGCTTGCGTGAAATATAGCAGTAATCCATGTCTCTGAGGACTTGGTAGTTATTTTTGAGTAGCTCACTTGCTTTTATACCAATATGGTTTTGCACTTCTCCATTTGTCATTTTGAAAACCATATCATTGTAGTCTACCAATACATAATCATTACCTTGCCTTTTCCAAGTATAGGTGGGAATGGGAATGCTTTTAAACTGCTTTCTTGCCCTTTCTTCTGACTGCTGTAGTTGTTGTAGGAAGAGGTTTTCATTGGTAATATCTCTTCCTGCAGCGTATATTTTTAGAGAATCATTATCAAAAAAAGCATACCATGATATCCATTTTTCTTCACCGTCTTTACCAATAAGTTTTGTGGTAAATTCGAGTCTTTCTTGTGTTTTGAGATTCCTTTTGATATTGATAAAATTCTCTTTTTCTTCCGTACTTAATAAAAAAGAGAAGTTTTGAGAGAGGAGCTCTTTACGGTCATAAGATAATATCTTCTCAAAAGACGGATTAACTTGTAAAATAAACCAATTGGGTGATAGCACGCAAAGGATGTCTTTGGAGACTGCGATTAGGTTTTTATTGGAGTTTATAGTCTCAAGCCATGTCTTTTTATTTCTTTTATAGGTTGTATAAATTAAAACAAATATTACTACAGAAATAATCAAAATACAGCTGAAGAAAGAAATTGAATGTTTTGTGAAAAAGCTCTTTTCTAAACTGAATAATTCTGTTAAAATGCTTAATTTGATTATTAAGAGTATAGCTCGTTTAATCATACTTGGCACCCTCATGTTGCTCAACCCAAATAGGGTTGCTAATCGCAATAAACATCTTTTCAGTTAAACATTCCATTCTTATATATCCTCTTTTTGGTAGTGCTAAGATCATTTCATCAGATATATTTGTATAACATATTTCTATTTGTTTGTCAATATTTCCAATGAATAATTTTGTAATAATTATTTCACCGAATTCTAAGTTACTGTTACACTGAAAGATAAGCCCAGCAGATTTTTCATTGATGGTGTCGCCAATATGGTATAGACGTTTAGATTTTAGCTGAAAATCAAGAAATGGACCATTACTGACGAGTATATATTTACTTTTAATTCCAGCGATCGGATCATTTGCTTTTGTTTTGCACGCAGTAAAAAAGCTTGCAAATGTTTGCTTTTTACTGATAAAGAGTTTAAGAAAAGGCGTCTTGATTTGCTTCATAAATTGGAAATTTCCATGTGCATCATTGCCCGCTAAGAGATAGAGTTTGGTGCCTTTTAAAAGGTAGTTCTTCCATCTATTGATCGCATAATATACTTTTGGCAAAGAATTGCAATTTATCGCTTGGATTAAGTCGATATTATTATCCACAAAGTCTTCAAGATGCCAATAGCCTCTATTCAAGCTAATCTTTTGTAAAAAAGGTACTTCATCAAATGGGTGTGCCGCAATCATCAAAGAATCGTCTTTTTGTTTAATATCGGACAATTGTAAATCAGGCTTGTTTCTAAACCATTTCTCCGCGCTATCTCCTTTGCCAGGTAAAAAGGAGTAATTAATCGCTAAGAGATGGATGTTTTGCTTATTTTTGTTGCCAATAGAGATTTCTTCACCCTGTATCACCCGCAGTTCGTTTCTATCTAAGTCTCTAATTTCTTTTTCTTGCTGATACCATTTTGGTGTGTGCGGGTCATTTACTAAATAGTTTTCAAGTGAATCGTCTAAATCATAAGAATGGTCTGTGACAAAAAACCAGTCCATGCCCATACAGTAGGCAAAACGTTGAGCGATTTCAAGAGGTGCGCCAAACTCGACTTGGTCTGCAGTGTAGTTACTGTGATAGTGAGGCTCTCCTTTTTTGAAATCATCTGGAAACGGCAGGTCATCTGTGGTAATATTGCAGGAAAAAGAGTGTTTATCTATTGCTTTATAGTTGTCGTTTATAGCTTTAATTTTCTTATTATTTTTATTTGTATAGGTAAACTTGACCCAAAGTTCTAGTGTTTTGTTATAATATTCTTCTTTGATTGGTATTTCAAAAATATGATAATAAAAAGGGATCTTTATTTGTTCAGTAAAGGGCAAATTGATTTTTTCAGTCTTTTCAGAGCATTTTATTTTCAGAGAGATATTATTTATCAAGGTGGGGAAGAGATGAGCATCTTTAACAATCAATGCAATAGGAATAGTCTTGCAACGTTTTAATATGCATCTCTGGGGTAAATCAAAAATTATCTCTGGGGCATTGTTATAATATGCAGCTTTTAAGCCTTTTAAAGTATAGTGTATTTCAGCATAAGCCCCTATTAGAGGGATTTGCAATAAGTCTCCTTAATAAAAAAAGTCTCGCTTTTATACGAGACTTTCTCAAAAGAATGTCTAATTATTTTCCAGGTTTATCAAAGATAGATTCGTCTATTACTTTTTTTGAATCTGGCATTATACGAAAGCCTTGTTCATTAAGCAAAAAATAGTAAGTTACAGGGTTTAATGTGAGCTTGTTTGAAGTTGCAACTATTGCTGTATCATTTAGTGTAAATTCAAAGAAATCATCATTTAATTGGTCTTTCAAATTAAGCTGCGAGATGTCAAAAGCATAGTCGCCATCTTCTTCTTTAAATTCTTCATTAGCCTTGATGATCAAGTTCATTTTTGTTAAACTATTCATTATGATTTTTTCATTTTTTGAATCTTGAATCTTTGGAAATACTGCTAATGCTACCAAACCAACAATCATAATAATCATTAATAAGTCGATAAGCGAAAAGTCTTTTATTCCTGAAACACTTATTTCATCTGGATTTACTTGGCTTTGTTTATTTTCTTTAGCCATTTTGCCTCCCTTATAATCATAATAATCTATTCTTATAGTTAAATAATTCTTTAGCCTTTTTTTGTCAATTGCTTTTTATAATAATTACTCTTTTATTAAAAACACAGATATTTATTGTCGTCATTATAATACTATTAGCCTTTAATAATCTTTCTAAATATGTCTGAAAAACTGATAATTCCGACTATTTTATTGTCAATCATAACGGGCAGGTTTCGTCTTTTATTCTTTTTCATGACAAAAAGTGCTTCTATTAGAGTACTATCGGGTGATATTTTGCATGTTAATTCTTGCATAATATCAGATACTTTTATATTATTTTCTTCTTTTAAAAGCTTTTCAAAGGGTTCAAAGGTTTTCACAAACTGCATATTGCCCAGGTAATTAGTATATGCAGGAAAGCTCGACATTAGTAAGTCAAGTACAGTAACTTCGCCAATAACTTTTAAGGTCTTGTCGACGACAGGGGTATAGTTGTAATTCTTGTTATAAAAGAGATTGCCAAGTTCTTTCAAAGTCATACTAGGACGCGCATAGATGATATGTGTGTTCATAATATCGCTAACAGTAACGTTTTTATTGAGAGCAAAGTCTTCTTTGGATACAAGATTGATAAATTCTTCAGGCTTTTTTACCTCTAATAATTTGTTGAAGAATTCAATATTTTTTGAAAGTTTGATAATACATTGCAAGATGTGCAAATATAAGGTGCTTTGCTGTGGATCCGTGATCACCATAATCAACATTTTTACAGTCCCATGCTCTGTTTCTAATGGCGTTTTTGGTGTTGCAATTGCGATAATTGCGTCATTAAGCCCTGCTACATGGACATGTGGTATGGCAACTTCTGTGGGAAAAACTGTGCTTGTTTCATGATCACGCTCAACAATTTTATCAAATAAAGCTTCGCAACTTATTGGTAGTTTGTATTTGTGGCAAATTTCACTCAATAGCTCTTTGTAAATGTCTTCTTTTGTCTCGGAACAGACATTAAGCTTGATGAAATCTTTGTTTAATAAACTTGAAAATTGCATTATAGCCATATTACTCTCCTTTAAGAAAATAATAAACAGATTGTCTTTTTTTGTCAACTGATTTTATCATTTTATTTTCTCAAACCATATTTTTATGTTACTGAGGGTTTGCTCTGGATTTTGCATAAAGCGAATATTAGTGGGTAAAATCTGCTCAAAATACTTGCCATATTGCTTTAATTTTATACGATTATCCAAGATGAGCACTACGCCACTATCATCTTTACTTCTGATTAGTCTGCCAAACCCTTGCCTCATTTTAAGTAGTGCATTGGGCAAAGAATAGTGCATAAAGGAGTTCTTATTTTGTTTTTCAAGCTTTTCGATATAAGCTTCAACCGTGGGTTCTGAAGGTACTTGGAAAGGTAATTTGTAGAGTACAAGCAGTGACAAAGATTCGCCCTGTACATCTACTCCTTCCCAAAATGAGCTTGTGCCTAATAAGACAGCATTTTTCTGTTTGATAAAGTCTTTCAAAATGCTATTACGCCCGCCAGTTTTACCTTGAGCCAAAAGATTTATATTCTTTTCATAGCAAGTGGTGCTAAGCTCATCATAAGCGGTATTGAGGTCTTTATACGATGTAAATAAGACCATTGTACCAACCTTGTTTGCTTCTATTACCCTCTTTAATAAATCTATACTTTGTGGGGCAAAATAAGGGTCTTTATTATCTGGCAAGTAGGTGGTATTTAGTACTACAACCTGCTTGTGATAATCAAAAGGCGATTCGGCAATTGTCTCATTGATGACAATATTTTGTGTATTATCCAGACCAAGATTTGCTGTGAAGTATTTAAATGTGCCCCTCAAAGCCAAAGTTGCAGAAGTAAAGACTATGCTCTTTACCTTATGAAAAATGAGATCAGGTAAAATCTTATTCACTTCTATTGGCGCATAATTAACAACTCCTGCAGGGTAGTTTTCATCTTTTGCTTTTATTGTCGAAAACCACATTGTATAATCTTCCAAGTCGGGTGATTGTAAGGTTTTGATATTATTAATAATTTCAAAGAGTCTTTCGCTGATGCCTTCAACTGTGGCCATTTGATTGTCATAATCATTAAATTTATCAGCGCTTACCCCTTTCATGATCTCGATAAGCTGTTCAGATCTCTGGAGCAATGAAGATAAGAAGGCGATAAGTTTAATTGATTCATTAGTAAAATCTTGAAATTTATTGATATCTTTAATTCTAATCTTTCCATAATTATTCGATTCTTGTGCATAAGCTGCAATTACCTTAAATAATTGGCTAACATTTGAATCCTCTTCTTCAATTATGGTGATCATTTCATCGACTATTTTTACCAGATATTCCTTTTTCGAATTAACTATAGTGCTTTTCATGGCGCTTATTTTCAGGTTTACCAAAAGCCCATTTTGGTATTTTTTACCATTATAATACATGGAGTTTAAAAAGTTATTTATATCATAATAGCCTATTGATAAGCCTAAATGCTGCGCTGCCGAGTTTAATAAATTATGCGCTTCGTCTACAATCAAGTAGTTTACAGCGCCCAAGGCATTGTTTTCATTCATAAAATCAGAGAATAAAAGCGAATGGTTTACTATGACGATATTAGATTTTTCTGCTTTAAAGCGTATATTCATCAAGAAACAAGACGCATATTCAGGGCATTTTTTGCCACTACATTGATGTCTTTCGGAAGCTACTCTTTTCCAGATCATTGAATAGTCAGAGCTCTCAAAGGCATTGTTTTCTGAAATATCTCCAGACTTTGTATTATTTGCCCAAACTGCAAGGTATAATAGCCCATAAGCTTCAAATTTTGAGAAGTTTTGTATAGTGGTGCTTTGAGATAATTCTCTGTATATCTCTTTCCATTTTTTGAGGCAGATATAGTTTTCACGCCCTTTGACTATTGTAGCTGTAAATGGCGTATCAATTGCATTTTGTATTAATGGCAAGTCTTTAGTGATCAATTGTTCTTGTAAGTTTTTGGTATTTGTAGAGACAACAACTTTTTCACCTTTTCTGAAGCAGAATTGAATTGAAGGGATAAGATAAGCCAGCGATTTACCGACGCCTGTGCCTGCTTCAACAAGCAAGTATTCATCCTTTTCTTGTGCTGCTAAAACGGCTTTTGCCATTTCTATTTGCCCAGTTCTCACCTGATAGCTATCAAAGCTTTTCTTTAACAAACCATTTTCTTCAAAAATGTCATTTATCTCATAAGATGAATGATTTTTGGGCTCATGTTTTATATAGTTTTGGTTTTGGAACTGTTTTTTTTCAGTCTTGCCTTTCACTAATGAATGCTTGATAATATGTTTTCTCAGCTTTTCCAGCACTTCTGTTAGCGCAGAAGAGTTGTCACTAAAATCAGCCACATTATAGAGGAAATTAATTGTATCAAGAGAGATGCTCTCCACAGCTTCTTCCAGCATTTTGTAAAAAACTTGTCCAGTCACTTCAGAGTCATTGACAGCACGATGTGCTCCAGTATTTTCTAAGTCGTAGTATTCCACCAGAGTTTCAAGCTTGTGATTATTGAGGGCTGGAAGAAATATTCTGGCAAAATCGCATGAGTCAAGCACATCATTGAGTAGTTTGTGCTTCATTACTGCAAAGCTTTTTGAATTGAGAAAAGCTACATCAAAGGGGGCATTGTGCGCCAACAGCATATCACTCGGCTTGATAAAGTTATAAAATTCTTTCAACGCCTTATTGATAGTCGTTCCTTTATCAAGCTCTTTTTGGGTGATATTCGTTAATTTGTAGATAAAGGGCGGCACTTCCTTTTGTGGCTTGATCAATGTTGTAAAAGAGTCTGTGACTGCACCATTTTCAAAGCGAACAGCAGCTATTTCAATAATTTCATCATTATAGCTACTTAAGCCTGTTGTCTCGAGGTCAAAAACAACAAAAGAAAACTGAGATCGAATGTCATTACTCATCAATTTCATCCTGTTCATCTGTGGGGGCATAACGTTTTAGCTTTTTAATTAACCCCTGCCTGCTGATGCCAAGCATTATTGCTGCATGACTTTGATTCCCACCGACTTCTTCCATAGTGTCCAGTATCATTTGCTTTTCCAAGTCTTCTATTGCTTCTTTTAAAGTTTTTTTAACGTTTTCATCTTTGCCTAAATCTTTGTTTTCTTGATATTTGTATACTTCTTCAGACCAGTCACTTGCTTTGATTAGGCTATCATTTTCTGCCAGAGTAACAGCTCGCTCGATCTCATTTTCAAGTTGTCTAATATTACCAGGCCACTCATAATTGACCAAGCATCTCATCGCTTCGTCGGTGATTCCGATAATCTTTTTATTAATTCTTTGTTTATATTTATCGAGAAAGTGAATTGCTAAAAGTGGTATATCTGACTTACGTTCTTGCAGAGATGGCATTTGTATTCTGATAACATTGAGTCGATAGTACAAGTCTAAACGAAATTCTCCTTGTTTTACTCTCTCCATCATCGAGGTATTAGTAGCGCAAATGACGCGTACATCGACTTTTTCTGTGACGGTTGACCCCACTCTTTTTATCTCTCCTTCTTGCAAAAAGCGTAGCAATTTTGCTTGTGTAGAGAGGCTGATATCAGCTATCTCATCTAAGAAGAATGTCCCCCCATCTGCGACTTCGAATAACCCTTTCTTATCATGTGTAGCGCCAGTAAAGGATCCCTTGACGTGACCAAAGAGCTCGCTTTCCAATAGTGTCTCGGTTAATGCACCACAATATTGAGCCACAAACTTCTTGTTTCTACGATTACTATTATAATGTATAGCTCTGGCAATTAGCTCTTTTCCTGTACCGCTTGGTCCTTCGACGAGCACAGTAGTAGGCGAGTCTTTTATCTTATCAATCAGTTCAAATATCTCTATCATTTTTGAGCTTTTACCAATCATATTCGTAAATTGATTGCCTGATTCAAGCTCTTCTCTCAGTACAGCATGAGATTTTTCTAGATTACTATGCCTAATATTCTCGATAATAACAATGATTTGGTTGCAGAGCGAGTTGAGCAGGTTTATCATTTTCTCTGCAAAATAATGCGAGCCATGCTTACTAAAGAGTAGAATCACGCCGATAGTATTGTTTCTGATATTCAATGAAAAGGTGGCAATGTCATTATATTGCATTGCAAATTCAGGCTGTTTATAAGTATAGTTTTGGTTATTTTTATAAGACTTATGTATCAAGTCCAACATCGAATCATAGTCTTTTTCATTAGTAGAAAAGTTGTTAAAGAGCTGATATTCCCAAGAATCGACTGAGTCGGTTGATTTATAAAGAGAGAGAATTCCGCCATCAGCTTCTGAAAACTCGACGAGTAGCTCTAATGACGTTTCCAACAAGGTAATAAAGTCGGTAATAGAATTTAGTTTTTGTATTACTTCAGAGAATTTATTAAGCAAAGACTCTTGAAATTTTGTTTCTTTTAGTTCACTTGAGTGTTCTTTTGCAATTTTTTGAGAGAGTAGGTCATTTTGTTCTAAAAATTTGATTGCTCCATAGTTTTTCACAATGCTGATATTGTTTGTCAGGATATGCAAAGCCTGTTCCCAGTCACCCATGTCATTTAATAAAACTGCGTATTCATAATAGGCTAGCGAGAGTTCAAATAGATTTTGATTAGCCTTAAATATCTCGATAGCTTTTTCCAGATAAGGCTTTGACACCTCAATATCTCTTTTTTCAAGCAAAGCTCTCATTATGTTGATATTACCCAAATGTAGCTGATTATTGAGCTCTAATGCGGTTTTTTCAGCCAGTTTAAGGTAATAGTCGGCACTTTCATTATTATGTGTTAAAATAAAGTACCATGCATGTTTTATACTACTTTCCAAGATTTTATCTTTGGCATTCAGAGATTTAAAGAAATCAAAGCTCTCGACCAAATAGCCATAAGCCTCTCCAAACTTATGTAATTGGGTCAATACAGATCCCAGATTTCCAAAGAGTTCTGCCTTTAGATAATCGTCATTTATATTATTTATAATATTTTGTCCTTTGATATAAAGGTCATGCGCTAAATTATATTCTCCTCTTTTTTCATATAATTCACCAAGGTTATTGTAGGATCTCAGCAAGCCCTCCATAAAACCCATTTCTTCAGATTTCTTGATAGCTGAATTATAGTATTCAATTGCCTTTGTCCAATTACCAACAATAAAATAAACCGCTCCGAGATTATTCAAACTGGCAATGATATTTTTAAAAAGATTAAAGTTTACAGCTGTTTGTAATGATTTTTCATATGCTTCAATTGCCTTATCATATTCGCAGTTATCCATATAAGTAACGCCAATGTTATTATAGCAGTTACTGATATTATAGCGTTCAGCCAGTAGTTTTTGTATGGATAAAGCTTCATTAAAATAGATCAAAGACTTTTTGTAGTCGCCCTGATCGTCAGCAAGGCTACCTAAATTATTATAGCAAACAGCGATTCCTTCGAGGTTATAATGTTCTTTTTCCAACTTTAAGCTTTCTAGGTAGAGCCTTTCTGTCTCTTCCCAATCTCCTTGAAACATCTTGATGACACCAAGGTTATTGTAAATTGCAGCCAGTCCGTAATTGCATTTTATTGATTTATAAATAGATTCTGCTTCTTTAAACGAGCTTTCAGCCTTTTCAAGCATATTAATATAATAATATATCTTTCCAACAGTCTTTTTTGCTTCTGCTTGAATGGATTTACTGAGATCTTTATCTTCAATAGAGATAGCATATTCAAGCGTTTTATCAATTGATTTAATAGCCTCATTAAAGTCTTCTTGATCGGTCAAAATTTCAGCTCTTAAATGCTCAAATTGTGCTTTCCAAACAGGGTCAAAGTTATCGCTATAGTGTGTCTTAATAATTTCTAATGCAAACTTATATGAGCTCAAGTCAAAGAGTGTTTTCGCCAGCAAATAAGCAATCTCTTCGATAGGATAATCATTTGCAATAGAGATCTTTAAAATATAGCGAAAGACATCGCTTGCCTTTTCATATTGTTTAATATTTCTATAAGATATTCCCAAATCTTTTTGCATGGCGACTTGTTCTTTTACCTGTTTAATATGTTTCAAAGACAACTCAAACACTTCTAAAAGAGCATTGTGATCATTAATATCTTTGAGGTAAGCAATCTCTTTTTTGACTGCTGCAGGCATATATTTATTCTTTAAAAAATAGTGTTTTATATAGTTTGCTTCATTAACTTTTTTCTTTTTAAGATAGTCAAAAAAGTTATTGGTATAACTTGCAAATGAACTGTTTGTTTTTTCTTTGATAAACTTGTCAAAGTAACTAACTTTCTTGATATAATAATAGTCGTCATTCAAGCCGATATAGTGCCCTTTTTCGAGCCTATTGATAATCTTTTGTAAGGCTTGATTCTTTATTTCTAAAAGCTCTTCAAGCACGGAGGTTTTGGCATTTCCATCACAAAGCAAGATATATAACATCGCCTCCATTTCTTTTTCATTTAGCTGTTCAAGCCTCTCGGAATAAAGGTTTTCTGCATTAGTTGTTTTATTCAATTGTCTATGCAATTCTGTTCTGGAGCCTTTTCCATCGATAATAGACGAAGCGATAATGTTTTCTATAAGAAACAAGTTGCCGCCAGTGATACTTTCGATTATTTCTGCATCTATATCATTTTCTTTAGGCTCTGATAAAAATAGCTCATTGAGAATAAGCGATATTTCATGGGTTTTGAAGTATTCAAGGCTCTTTTTATTACTAAATGGAAATAGCTCACGATTGGTAAATGCAACAATATGAATCTTATAACTACTAATAAACTGAATGAAATACTGGATAAAATCAATGGTGTATTGGTCTAAAATATCAGCACTATCGATGAGCAGGACCATCGGTTTTAAGAGATCTTTTTCTTTTATTATAGAGCTCAAGTAATAGAAAAAATTGTATTTATTAGTACTTTTTGCATTCCATGATGACCTGATCTCCGTAAAAAGATTCATATCTATCTGTTTTGAGATGGATTGCAGTAAATCGGATATATGATTGAAAACAAAATAACTCGGAATATAGTTTACATGCATTATTTTTTTTGACTTTAATACTTCAGAGAGTTTCCTAAACAAATATGATTTTCCTGTACCCGAATGTCCAAATATTTCAATTAACTGACTTGTCTCTGAGCCGAGCTCTAATAAAATATCATCAATAAGATCAGACTTATTTGCCAATATTTGAGTTAAACTCTTTTCTAATACGTCTTTCATATCACTTCACTCCTAATTAAGCTAATTCAAATAAACATAGTAATTTTGTCAACAAAGTTTTTACACTGTCTATAAAAATTACAGCTTTTATTTTAACAAATCACAAGAACGATTATTCTCGTGATGTTAAGTATTGCAATATAATATATTAGCAAATGATAGAAAATGACAAAAATCAATACGACTTTAACTCTTGATGAGAACGTAGTGTGATAATTGAGTTACATTTTATAGCTAATAACTAAATCCGCTACAAATTATGGCTATTTAGGTAAAAATTGGAGAACTATTTAAAAGGTGTTGTTGTTTAAATTCATAATTCTACCTTATTCTTTGATAACTTTTTTTGGTTTACTATGCAATAGCCTCGAATAGTATTCAATGGATCATATTTTGAGGGACAGTTGTATAATTTTTAAATAACAAATAGTTTCAGCATTTTTCTGTCAAAATTCATAATAAATCTCCGTTCCATTCCCTTTAGATTCCTATAAGAATCCCTTTCATTCTCCAAGATAGCAAGGGGAATGTCAAGAGAATGAAGGGGGCTTATTACCTAAAAATAGGTAAATTAGCTCCCTGAACAAAAGGTTGTTATTTATTATATAAAAAGCAGAGTAATAATTATCCTTGCCTATACTTAAGCTGTGAGCTTTTAACGGCAGTTTTCTTCAGTATTACACAGAAAAGTGTTGAATTAGTTGAGAATTAATTGCCTCTTTCTTTTTTTAGTCCTTGGAAAATATCATATACTTTTTTTGATAGCTTGTGTAGGGTAAAAGGTTTTTGGATATAGTGTTGGATGCCAAGGTCCATGATTTTATCAATACGTGCATCTTTTTTGAGCCCAGAGCAGAGCAAAACTTGGATGTCTGGTTTTATTTTTTTCATTTGGATATAAGTGTCTCTGCCATTGAGTTTAGGCATATTAATATCCAAAATTACTAAATCAATGGTTTTGTGTAGTTCTTTAAAATATCTAACAGCTTCTTGTCCATCTATTGCAGTGATAACAGTGTATTTTGATTCTTCTAATATTTCTTTTGCTATTTGCAAGACAATAGGTTCGTCATCAGCTATTAAGATGCATTCTTTATTTCCGACATAGAAGCGTTCTTTTTCACCTTTGAGGAGGACAATGGAGTTTTCAGCTGACAAATAAGGGAGATAGATGACGAAATTTGTGCCGACATTCTCTTCTGAAAAGAATTTGATAAAGCCATTATGTTGTTTGACAATATTGTATGTGATAGACAATCCTAAGCCAGTTGAGCTTTCGATGTTTTTGGTGGTGAAGAATGGGTCGAACACCTTTAACATGTTTTCTTTGGAGATGCCTATTCCAGTGTCGCTGACGGTTATTTTCCAATAGGTTATTTCCATTGAGCTAGGTTCTGATAAGACAAAGAATCTATCTGCTTCAAATTTTTCAATAGAGATGCTCAAGATTTTTTCTCTATCTTGAGAGTCTACCGTCGCCATTGCTTGATAACCATTTAAGGCAAGATTGAGTAAAACTTGTTCAATTTGTGTTTGATCAGCTATGGTAATGGCTGGTTCAGGGTAGCAGTTTACCTCCATTTTGACAGATTTATCAAAGGTATTTTGGCAGATATTGTAGATATGTTGAATTGCTTCGTTTAGATCGACTTTTGTGATATAGAGGTTTTGTTTTTTGGATAAAGTTAAGAATTGTTGAACCAAGTTTTCAGCTCTATTTGTTGAGCTTTCAATAGTTTGAATATAATCATAGACATCTTCAGTCTTGAAGTCATTTGTAAAGTGTAATTTATGCTTTAAGAGAGATAGTGTGCCACTAATACCGCAGAGAATATTATTAAAATCATGAGCCAGACCACCAGCGAGCGATTCCACTGCCTCCATCTTTTGAGTTTGTCTAAACTGTTCATTAATGCTCTCAGTTTCAGTCACATCATTTACGCTGACAACCAGCCCATTTCCCTTATTTGTCTTTAAAGGAAAGAGAAAAACCTCAAAGAAATGATTTGGTTTTTTTGCATAAGTTTCACGATAAAGTCTGATAGGGTTTGAGATATCTATTACTTCTCTTAGTACTTCTTTGTATCTTTCAAAGAAGGGTATTGCTTCCCAGATTATTTTATTTTCAAGATCGCCATCTATTTCAAAGAAATCTTCTGTGAAACTGTTCCATTTCAAGAGAGCAAAATCTTTATTAGTGACGATAAACACGCCTGGCATAGAAGCAAAGACGCCTGCTGTAATAGAGATGTTTTCTTTTAGCGATTCTGTCATCAGGTTGAAGCTGCGTGAGAGATCCCCAATCTCATCATTTGAATGTACAGGGATTTCTTGATCAAGATCCCCCTTTGTTATTTTGCTAATGCTTGCAATGACTTTGCTCAGCGGCATTAATACATTAATATTGATTAGTAAATATAGGATGAGTAGTACTGCCAAAATAATGAAAAAGCTGGAAAAGAGGGTTTTATAGCGATATGTATTTATTTGCTTCATGCTATCAGATAAGTCAATGTCAACCTCGACTTTTCCTACGATGAGGTCATTATAGGTAAGTAAATCTTTGATGGTGATTGAGTTATTTTTCCCCTCTGTTATACCTCTGCTTGATGGAGTTACTACTCTGTTGGAATTATCATAGACTCTTGCCGATTTCACCAGAGGGAGATTTTGCATTTGAATAACATAGTTTTCCAGTGAGTAAAAATCAAGTCTATACAGTGAGCTTGCACAGTTATGAGCAAAGACCTTAGTTAATTGATCGCCTTTTTCTTTTTCTTTTTTCATCAAAGTTGAATAAAAAGTACGAAACAAAAAGCTGTTGATGAAAATCAATGAAAAGATTAATGTGATACTAATAATAGATAATAGTTTTGTATTGAGCTTTAGATTATCAAAAAACTTGTTCATATTTTATTACTCATCCTTAAATAGTGTTGGAACTTTGATAGCTTTGTTCACTAATAAGCTTTCTATTTCCGTTAGTTTATCTAGTGTCGCGGGGCTAATTTTATCTTTTGTGTAGAGCATTTGACTAAGACCAACACCATTTTCTTTAATGCCGAATTTATATGCTTTATTCTTGAAGCCAGAATTAATGATTTCACTAATGACAATGTCTAAGCCAACGTCTATATTTTTCATCATGCTTGTTAAAATAATACCTTCTGCAAGATAATCCTGGTCAGAATCTACCCCAATAACATATTTATTATTGTCTTTTGCTGCACTAAAGACGCCTAAGCCTGCGCCTGCTGCAACTTGAAAGATGATATCAACATTTTTTGTTTGGTAAAGCTTATTGGCTATTTGGCGGGCAACTTTTGAGTTGTCAAATGGATTGCTTATTTTATCATAATCAGCAATGTACTCAGTGTAGATATTGATATTTGGATTAATATACTTTGCACCAGCAATAAAGCCGACATTGAAGTCATTGATGATATTGATATTAATAGCGCCGATCATGGCAATTGCTTTGGTTTTGCTTTCCATTGCGCAGAGAGCTCCAGCCAAGAAAGAACCTTCATTTTGCCTGAATTGAATGGATGCCACATTGTCATAATAGTTATGAGCCACATCGTCCATGACGATGAATTTTATTTTTGGGTACTTTTTTGCCAGCATATCGACAGGTTCTATCATATGATAACCACCACCAGCAATTATGACATTTGCCCCTTTACTAATCAGTCCTTCAATTACTTCAGTATCATTTTCAATAGCAAGAGGAGTATCGTAGATATATTTAATATTATACTTCTGTTGTGCCAAAGTCATACCCTTGAAATGCATGTCGTTAAATGCCTTATCACCCAGCCCACCGAGCCCCGTTGCCAGCCCAAATAATAAGGTGTCTTGAGGTGCAGCCTGCTTGTTTTTGGACAGTTTGTCGTTATCCTTACATTGTATCACGATTAGCAAAATGATTAAAATGAAGATGCACAGTAATGCAATCTTTAAAGTCTTTTTCATAAATAATCCCCTTTCTTTCATAATCTTTATAAGATTAGCAAAAACAATTGAATAAGTCAAGCTTTTATTTATATAAAAAAGAAAAAATTGATTTGCTGAACAAATGCATTGAATATTCAAGTTGGCAACTGCCTATTAGCCATTCTGCTATGAGTTTTCTGATTATGCTAAGTATTAATTAAAAAAAGATTGACTAAATATGTGTTTTTATTCATTAGGTATTTAAAACAAATAAATAAAAGGATTTATTATGCAAGAGCCTAAAGTAGATTTGAGTTTAGCGTTAGAGCATGGTCTAACCGAAGAAGAATATGAATTAGTATTAAAAACAATTGGCAGAACCCCCACTTTCACAGAATTGGGAATTGTGTCTGTTATGTGGTCTGAGCACGCAAGTTATAAGAATTCAATTAAATACCTAAAAACATTACCCAAAGATGGTCCTTTTATGCTGACTAAAGCAGGCGAAGAAAATGCTGGCGTGGTCGATATAGGCGATAATCTTGCAATCTCATTTAAAATTGAATCACACAATCACCCTTCAGCTGTTGAACCCTATCATGGTGCAGCAACAGGCGTAGGCGGTATTTTAAGAGATATCTTTACTATGGGTGCACGTCCTATCTGTGCTTTAAATTCATTAAGATTTGGCAATCCAAATGATCCACGTGTAAAGTTCTTAATCAAAGGCGTGGTCGCTGGTATTGCTGATTATGGTAATTGCTTTGGTGTACCGACTGTTGGTGGTGAAGTTTATTTTGAAGATGCGTATTCTGGCAATCCATTGGTAAATGCCATGGCTGTGGGTTTGATGAAACATGACGATTTGATGTCTGCTGCCGCTGAAGGACCAGGCAATTATGTGGTTTATGTTGGCGCTAAGACAGGTCGTGATGGTATTCATGGTACGACCTTTGCCAGTGCAGACCTATCCGAAGAATCAGAAGAAAAGAGAACCGCTGTGCAAGTAGGCGATCCTTTCATGGAAAAACTCTTGCTTGAGGCTAGCCTCGAAGTGATACAGAAAAAGCTTGTTGTTGGCATTCAAGACATGGGTGCTGCGGGTTTGACATGCTCCAGTAGTGAAATGTCTGCCAAGGCTAATAATGGTATTGAAATGGATGTTGCGCTTGTACCACAGAGAGAAAAAGGTATGACTGCTTATGAGATCATGCTCTCTGAATCACAAGAGCGTATGCTGATGATAGTTGAACCAAAGAATTATGAGAAGGTAAAAGCTGTCTTTGAAAAATGGGACTTACATGCTGAAAAAGTCGGCGTTGTTACAGGTGACGGTCTTTTGCGTATCAAATATAATGGCGAAGTTAAGGCTGAGCTACCTTCGCAAATGCTTGTTTTAGGTGGAGATGCACCTATTTATGATCGTGAATTAAAGAAGCCTGAATATCTTAATGAGATTAGAAATTTGAATATAGACTCTTTAGCACAACCAAATAATTATAATGAAGTATTGTTAAAACTTGCTGCAACACCAACTATTGCTTCCAAAAAGAGTATTTATCAGCAATATGATCATATGGTGCAAATCAATACTATGGTCGAGCCTGGTAGCGATGCAGCTGTGATTAGGATAAAAGATACAAATAAGGCTATTGCTGTAGCAACTGACTGTAATGCGCGCCTCGTTTACTTAAACCCATATGAGGGAGCAAAGGGTGCTGTGGCTGAATCTGCACGAAATGTCGTCTGTTCTGGTGCAAAACCTGTAGCTATTACCAACTGTCTGAACTTTGGTAATCCTTATAATCCAGAGGTCTATTGGACTTTTGTTGAGGCTATCAAGGGTATGTCAGACGCTTGCATTAAGTTTGAAACACCTGTTACGGGTGGCAATGTCTCTTTTTATAATCAAAGTCCGACAGGAGCTATTTATCCTACTCCAACTATCGGTATGCTCGGTTTAATTGAAGATAATAGCAAGGTCATCACATCTCACTTTAAAAATAAAGGCGACTTGATCTATCTATTAGGTGAAAATTGTAATGAAATAGGGGGCTCGCAATACCTGCATGAGATACATGGCTTGATAAAAGGTGATGCTCCGCATGTTGACTTAGATAAAGAAGCACTATTGTATAATGCTATGCTCAAGCTCGTTGATAAAAGACTCTTGCAGTCAGCGCATGACTGCTCTGATGGCGGCTTGGCAATTGCCCTGATGGAATCAAGCTTCAGTCCAAATGGTTATCATACAGGCTGCAAAGTGAAGGTGAATTTGAAAAATAGAGCAGATATAGAGCTCTTTGGTGAATCTCACAGCCGTATTATTGTGAGCATTAAACCAGCTGATAAAGATGCTTTTGAAAAGCTATGTCAAGATGAAAAACAAACTTTTATGCCTTTAGGCGAAGTAATTGCTGATAGAATTAGCATCAATGAATTAATTGACCTTGAAACAAAGGTATGTGCTGAAGCATTTTATAGTTTTAGTATTTAATCAATAAAATAATATATTTACAGGACTTGCCATTCATTTGGTGAGTCCATTTTTTACTTTAGGTATCGACCATCTCTTCTCCATTAGCATACTCTTTGTAGAGTACCTGGTCGATATTTGTATTCACTGCTATTTTAGTGGTAATATCTTGTAAACTCTCGAATATTCTATTTATGTTTTTATTATCTTTCAACTCTGGATGTTTGAGTATTAATAACTCAATGTTGCCTTGAATAACAGCCAGGGGTTGTTTAAGCTCGTGATTCGTCGTCACCGCCATTGCCAAGACACTTTTCAGCTTTTCCATTTCAATCTCTTTTTCTTGGTGTATTTTTAGGTTCATCAGTGCATTTGCCAGGTCTTGCGTAGATTCTGAGAGCTCTTTGTTTTGCTGTATTATGAGCTCTATGGCAAATTTATTAATTAGGTGTGTTTTGATACGAGCGATTAGCTCACCCTGATTGATTGGAAGTGATATATAGTCAGTTGCCCCCATATTGAGGCTTTTTATTAAATCGTCTACCTCTCTGCTGGAGGTGATAAAGATAATAGGTATTGTGGCTAACTTACCGTTTCTTTTGAAGTTTTTAAAGATTTCAAAGCTATTTATATCAGGTAAGTCGATTCTCATTAACACTAGGTCGGGCACGCTCTCAATTGCAAGTCCCAGTGCTTCTTTACCATATTTGCATGGTATGACTTGGAATGAGTTAGCAATTAGAATATTTGAGATAGAGTAGGCATTATCATCATTGTGGTCTACTACCAGTATTTTTGCTTTTTCTATGTATTTATCAAAGTGTCTTAGCATGTGCCCTCCAATATTAAAATATTAAGATTTGAATATTATGCAAAAAGTATTTGTAAATAAAATAGCTCTCTAATCTATTTGCCTGATTATTACTCTTTTTAGCTTTTCTGATACCTTAATTATTATCTCTATATCTTGCGCAGCACTCAGCACGATATTGAGTTCTTCCCATTCTGTTTCATAATTCTTTGGTAAGCTATTCTTATCTATCTTTAATGTCCACTGACCAGGCTGCAGCCTTTTAAAAGAAAAGTTACCCCTAATATCACTGGCTGTGCTATAACTTGTCACACCATTTGATAGCGTGATTAATAGTGCAGAAAATGGTCCCGCTTCGTAAAACTCTGGTTCGTCTTGCATAAACCAATTTGCTACAGGCTTAAAGAGCTTAACTTGCCCTAAGATAGCAGAGGCAGAGGCTTGAGTAAGAGTGAGATACTGCAATGAATCGGCTTTGATCTGCACTTGTAATGGCAGGGCAGGCGTCATGACATGACTATCACTGTCTATCACGTCCAATTTATATGAGCCGTCACGTAAAGCAGCGAAAATAAACTCGCCGTCTTTATTGCTTATTGCCAGATCTTGGTTGAGCTTCATTATCTTCTTTTCGATAGCAATATTATTCTGATCAACTATCCGTCCTTTTAGATAGCTAATATCTCTTCGCTCTTGTAGTGGAATGCCTAATCGATAATTTAACCCAAGAGAAGCGAACCAATAGTTATGTTTTTGTCGAAATGAGAGCCCTGTATTTAGAGAAAAGACATAGTTATCTGCATACTTATAGTTGAGATTATTGGAAAAGCTATTGCTCATTTGACTGTGTTTGTGCAAAAATAGATTATTACTATAAGAAAAAGAATTGCTCAGCCTATTCGATAAAATGCTATGCAGGTTAAAGCTCGAACTGAGTGTCTTCAAATTTTGATAGCTAAAGTTCTCATTTTTACTATTTAAGGTGAAAGATGCTCGCAGGGTATTATTGGCATCATAGGGAAAGAGAAAAGATGAACGATATGTCTGTGAAAGGCGTTTACTCCCCTCATCTAATTGATTGATACTGAAAGTAGCAGAGTGCCTCGTCTGGAGCTGCTCAAAGTCTCTATCATAATACCAAATACTATTGATGACTTTCTCATTCACCTTGATCTCTGCAAAGTCTGTATCTTGTATTTTATATTCTAATTGTGTATTAAAATTACCTGTGATACTGGTTTCACCCGCAAAGCGCAATTCTTCCTTTTGGTATTTATTTTTAATATCGTATGAATCTTTGTCAAAATAGAGGCTTATATAGCGAGAGAGTGCATTAAAACGCAGAGCATTGTTGAATTGTGTACTCTTCTCTTCAGTACCCGTGTATGCAGAAGGCTTGTAAAAATAACGAGACTTAAAGTTCACATTATTCAGGCTTGGTTGCCAGCTGAGATCATAGGCATAACTATTGTCCTGCTTGCCTTTATCATGATTACTGGCAATCTCTGCATCAAAGTTTAGTATATTATTGATTCTTATCTGATTTTCTACTGCAGTGAAGACATTATCTGCTTGATCAGAAAAGGCATGAGAAACCTTGTGCATTGAATATCTCCACGGCTTGACTGAGGCAGCAAAGGCATAATGATCAGTAAAACTATCCAAATCCTGCAGATTGCCTGCATACAAGTTGAGATAACGACTATTGAGCGCAAGACTTGCACCACGCCCAGATTGAGAGTTTATCTTTGAAGAGACAAAGCCCAAGTTTGTATCGCCATAAGTAAGCGTGCTATATGGTGTTTGCCATGTGGCTGAGCTTCTATTTTCACGTGATAAAAAACCACCTTGCTGGTCATTACCGCTATAATTAAAGCTGAGATATTGCCGCCTCTTCGCATCGAGATAACTATTGCCTGTAATCGAATAATAACTGTTTAAGTCATTCTCTGCATAGCGGCTTTGCCCATTGAAGACAAGATTAAGGTTATTATAAATATCACCTTCTCGACTATCTACAGGTATCACTTGCGTCTGATAGCTTATTGCCCTCTGTTCTCTGCCTCCATTGGCATACCTGATTTCTATTGGCAACTCAAGTAGCATGGATTGTGACTTCTCTATGTCTTTGCTTATTTGAGCTGAGAAATGAAGCACTCTCGCTTCATTGATCGCCAATTCTTCTTGAAAAAGAGTGACCTTTTCTAAACTTCTATTGTGTGGGTCAAGATTCTTCAGTTGAATAGGCATATTACTCTTGTTTTTTACAGAGATTTCAAAGTTTAGGCTATCGCCACTGAGCGAGTATATGGGAAGAGGCGACCCTATTATTTCCACTTCTCTAAGCTCTGGTACCTTGCACTTGATACTAATAGAATCAAGTGCTATCCCTTGAACATTTGAGATGAGATAAGTAAGGGGAAAAGTCCCTGCTGCAGCTGCTAAAGGCACCCTGATTGTGCTCACTTGAAAGGTCTTTTCATGCGCTTCTAAGCTAATATTATGCTTGGTGAGAAATGCTTGCCAACGACCAGGCGTCTGCAATTCCCCATGAAGCACAAGAAGAGAGTCACTATCATTTTCTATACCGATGGAGATAGTGTAGCTCTTATTGGGTTCAAGCGACGTAGGCACTGAGATAAAGCTCAATTGTAGGCTATACAATGAACAAAATAGCAGAAAAAAGAGGGAACTTATTACTTGCTTCATGCTTGATACAAAAAAAGCGGACAATTGCTGTCCGCTTTAAATATTAATATCAATGTCTTACTTTACTAAGATCATTTTCTTACTTTGAATTGTCTTGCCTGCTGTCATAGTGTAGAAATAAACACCACTGTTCACAGATTTGCCATTTTCATCTTCACCATTCCAAGTCACGCTGTATGTGCCTTCAGCATTGTGGCTCGTGTTATAAGTCTTAACTCTTTGACCCTTAGTATTGTAAATAGAGATCTGAACATTTGCTGCACAAGCTAATTCATATTGAATTGAAGTGCTGGGATTGAATGGGTTTGGATATGCACCTTTTAATACATGATTGTATTGATAGTTTGGGTTTGGTACATCTGTATTGATATTGTAGATCACTTGTACTGGTCCGTGCATCTCTATCTCATTGTTGGATTCAACTGACTGTAACCAGTAGTAGTATTCGCCTTCTTCAATACCGTAGTCGATAAAAGAGTAGTTATGCTCGCTTGAAGTATTGGTCGCACCGATTGTCTCATTGTTTACTCTAATAGCATT
>Ga0116183_1001405_pt1 | contig 27285 bp, 18 predicted proteins | sample AD_UKC078_MetaG_FD_89753 | JGI IMG/M metagenome (GOLD analysis project Ga0116183, IMG submission 89753) | Active sludge microbial communities of municipal wastewater-treating anaerobic digesters from USA - AD_UKC078_MetaG | ecosystem: Engineered > Bioreactor > Anaerobic > Digestate | place: USA...
GATTCGTTCATTCGTCGGTTCACAAAAAACACCTGCCTCTATCGCACGAACCCATTCGGACTCCAGCAAGCTCCTTATTCCCATGCCACCATGTTCTTCGTCAGCCGTGAAACCTAGCAATACAGGCTTTGGGGGAATTGTTCCCGATTCAAGCAGACAGAGCGCCGCCTCAATCATCGCTACATTGCCGCCCTTCATGTCTGCTGTTCCTCTTCCATACATGACCTCATCGACTACTGTTGCGCTGAGTGGAGGATACGTCCATGCTGTTTCGTCGCCGAATGCAACTGTGTCGAGATGCCCAAAGAACCCGACGCCGCCGGAATTAGTAACGCCCGGAATGCGGATTATCAGCGAACTTCTGCCCGAACCGTGGTCGATTCGCTCTGTTTTCACATCGAATGGCGAAAAGACTTCTTCGATATAATCGACGAGGATCGCTTCACGTCCCTCCGGCTGCCTCGTATCAACCATGACCATGTCGCGTAGCAGCGACTCACAGCGATCCATGCGCGGTACATTTGCCATTGTCATCCCCCTGTTTCATGAAGTAGCGGCGCATTGTGACTCAAGCGCGTCTCACCTGCCCTTCTAGCTCCTTTGTTACATTGAGCAACGACTCATAGCGATCTATGTGCAGTACATGTGATGCAGTCGTTTGCTTCTGCTCAAAATTCTAGAGCGTGCCCCTAACTAATTGTTTAATTTCCTTGCCTACTCTACTAAAAAATAGACAAGGTCATTATAGCGGTTGAATCGCGATCTGGCAGTTCGAAAGCATCCTCGCAAATAGCCCGGAACTGGTTGCCAAGTAACACGCGCGAACAAAAATTCATCTAAAACTGAAAAACTGCACTTAGTTTTTTTAAATTCGGTTGAATCAGTAGAACCCCGCTCAGCACTGTTTAAAAACCGAAAGCACCCGAACACTTTTACATATAAAACTGAAAAACTGCACACTGGTGCAAGGCGTAAAATCCAATATTTCAATATTAATTGAAAAACTGCACACGCTGGTCTGATTAGGTGCGGGATTGCTTGAAACTGATCAAAACGCTAACGTGTGCGGGGAAAATTCTCAATATTAGTTGAATTTTTGCACAGCTCATTTTATGTTGACTGTGAGGATGTTGGTGAATGGGGTGAGGATGATACATGAGGGCGAATGAAAGCATAAAGGTGCCGGAATCGGTGAGTGCCGTGATGCGTCTTTTGGAAGACGCGGGTTTTGAGTGTTTTGTTGTCGGCGGTTACCTGCGCGATTCGCTTCTCGGACGCCCAACGTTCGATGTTGATCTTGCGACTTCGGCAAAGCCGGAGGATGTAATGCGTAGTCTTACACATTATTCGGTGATTCCGACAGGTATACAGCACGGAACAGTGTCTGTGCTGACTGATGGTGGTCCTATTGAGATCACGACTTTTCGTGAGGACGGTTCGTATTCAGATTATCGGCATCCCGATGAAGTTCAGTTTGCAAATACAATCGAAGAAGATCTTTCCCGTCGCGATTTTACGATCAATGCGCTTGCCTGGAATGAAAAACGCGGATTGATTGATCCTTGGGGCGGGCAGTCTGATTTGAAAAATAGAGTGATTCGGACGGTCGGCGACGCGAATCAGCGTTTTCGCGAAGACGCTCTCCGCATTTTTAGAGGGCTAAGGCTGGGCGCAGAGCTTGCTTTCCACATTGAGAAAGAGGCGAGCGAGGCGATGTACAGTTGTAAACATTTGTTGCAGTTTGTCGCTTCGGAACGACTGCAAGTTGAGCTAAATCGGTTGCTCGTTGGGGAAAATGCGTTATCTATTTTGCAGAAGCACACTGATATTTTGTTTGTCGTGATCCCGGAGCTCGCCTGCCTTGATAAGTCTCGATATATACCGGATGCCGAGTATAATCCCGCGCCTTTGTTGTGTGATGCAACGATGAATTGCGGTACGAATCTGAACAATCGGGATGGCTTGTCTTCGTCATCGTTGCTTGACACCGCGCTTTTGCGAATGTCATACGTGAGTGAAGATATCGCGTTGCTGTGTAATTGCAATAGCTCCCGCCATGTGGTATCCAGTCCGAAGGAAGAAGTTGCTTTGCTTTGTGATTGCACTGGTCCCTGCCATTTAGCATCCAGTCCGAAAGAAGAAGTCGCGTTGCGACTTGCCGCACTTCTCTTTGATCTTGATCATGTGGCGGAGGTTTTGAGAAGACTTCGCTACGACAGTGCAACAATCGATCGTGTTGAAAAGCTCATCAAGTTTCAAAATGAGGATTTGTGTCCTGAAAAACGATCGGTTTGGCGTGCGATTCGCGCATACGGACAAAAGATTTTCCTCGATGGCATGAGACTTCGAATTGCAGGCGAGCGCGCAGTTACAGGATATGGAGAGATTGCCCCAGGGTCCGTATCGGTTGGCGAACCGGAGTTTTTGTTGGCTGCAGGCGCGTGCGAAGAGAGTTCGAAAACTTCACCAGCATTCGTATGGCGCAATCAGACAGCAAGTGCGTGCGAGGAGAGTTCACACAACACCGTTTCTATCGAGGGGTCAAAGCCTGCGACAGTTGCGATTGCTCGGATAGCAAATGAATTGATTCGAAGCGGACAAATATTGGAGCTGAAGGATTTGGCAATTGATGGACATGATCTTCTGGAGTGCGGCTACGAGGGCAAAGAAATCGGTCAGATGTTAGAGTTGATTTTGGAGAAAGTATGTGTCGAAGGTATGCCTAATACGCGCGAGAGCTTACTGCATTATATCGACGATAAACGAGACAAACAAATGACTGCGGGCTCCTGACGGATGGTCATGGGTTATATCGACGATAAGTGCAACAACTAATTGATTTGCAGACGTGGGAAAGTATCGTGGCGGGGAGCAAAACGACGATAAGCGCAACAATGAATTGATTTGCAGACATGGGAAGATATTGTGGAGGGAGTGAAGCGGCGATAAGCGATAATTGACTGCAGGTCTACTGTTGGCGGAAAGTCAGTGTGACATTGTTCTCATCCGTAATCGTTAGAATATCCCCTTCAATCGCATACGTCATGCGGAGAACAGCAGATCCTCCTTCGGTTTTGACAAGCGTGATGCGCAAGTTGCCGTTCCGGTCTGCTTGATAGCTCAGCGCCAAGCGATCCTTGAGATCGACGAACATTCTTATTTCCTCTTCGGTCAGAACCGCGACACCGGGGAGCAGGTTGAGGGCGCCGTTATCATTAAACTCGAAGATTATGCCAAGAGAATAGGTCGGGTCTTCCGTCTCGATCAATCTCCAAGCCCCGACGATGGCGCTTTTAGTAGCACACGCTGATAACAAATAAGCGATACCGAGAAATATCAGCGTGACAGTCAGCAGGATGGTAATGCGAGTTCTTTTTTTCATTGATTTGATCCTTTGCGTTACGGCGCGGTGCGTGAAAACATTATGAACCATTTCTGCGTATTTGGAAAATCTTGCCGGATATTCGGAATTCTCAAACATGTTTCGCTACTAAAAACACAATTCGGAGCGTGGCAATTCAAAAGGATAAGTGATCATGTTATTGACATATGCCGGAAACAGTCGTAGCATATAAGTGGACGGCACGACAGGCTAAACGGGAAGACTGATTGGTGTATGTGCCTAGATTGGAGTTCATGATTCATGGCAAGACCAAGGAAGAGAAGAAGAGTTTGTGGTTTGCCCGAAGTCAATAGATTCGGACCCCTTGACGCACCGATAGGCGTTTCGGACAACGTCATCATGACGGTCGATGAGTACGAAACGATTCGATTGATCGATCTTGAGGGTCTCACACAAGAAGAATGTGCCGAGCAGATGAATATTGCACGTAGCACTGTTCAGGGCATTTATGTCGATGCCAGGCGGAAGCTGGCGGAGGCTTTGGTGAACGGAAAAGTGTTATCGATCGAGGGGGGAACATACCTTCTTTGCGACGGTTCGGGAAATGGTTACGGTCGAGGGTGCCGTTATCGACATACTCGCGGGCAAGGTTGCGGCAGAAGACGAGGTACACAGTAGGTGTCGTCACGGGCAGGTTTTGGAGACCTGCGGCACCATCTGCGATGCCGTAGTGCACAGAAGGTGTCGTCATAAGCACTATTTGGAGTCAGGACGAGCTGATGCTTCGCTGAGGTGCGCGATAGGCGTCGTCGCAGGGATCCAAATAGAAGAATAAATCGAGAGATAAAGGGAGGACATAAAATGAAAATATCAATACCGGTAGACAACAACTCAATGGAATCAAACGTATGCGCTTCGTTTGGGCGCGCGCCGTTTTTTCTTGTATACGATACAGAGACGAAAGAGGCTGTTTTTGTTGAAAACACAGCGGCTTCCGGTACGGGCGGCGCAGGAATCAGAGCCGCACAGATTATAGCGGATCAGGGAGTGAGCGCACTGCTGACGCCAAGATGTGGACAAAATGCGGCGGATGTGTTCCGTTCGGCAGACATCAAAATGTATAGGACGAACACCGATTCCTTAAAGGATAACATCGAAGCGTTTATTAAAGGCGAATTGCCTTTGTTAGAAGATTTTCATGCCGGATTTCACGGCAGAAACCGCGGAATGTAATATGAAAATTGCAGTACTGAGCGGCAAGGGCGGTACGGGTAAGACGCTCGTTTCAGTCAATTTGGCGGCTGTCGCAGGGCATTCGACTTACATCGACTGTGATGTTGAAGAGCCGAACGGTCATCTTTTCTTTAAACCTGCTATTGCTCGCGAGGAACTTATTACGGTCAAGATCCCGCAAGTCGATGAAAAGCGATGCGTCGGCTGCCGCTCGTGTGTTGATTTTTGTAACTACAATGCCCTTGCCTACGTGAACAAAAAACTGATTATTTTCGATGACGTATGCCATTCGTGCGGAGGCTGTGTTCTCGTCTGCCCTGAATCGGCACTCTCGGAAAGAGATAAGGCGATCGGGGAAATTGAAATCGGCGTCGCGGGCGATGTCAACGTATATACGGGAAATTTGAATACAGGTGAGGCGACCGGCATCCCGATTATCAACAGGTTATTGGAAGAAGGGAGCGCAGAAGGACGTGTGCCGATATTCATCGATTGCCCGCCTGGCAGTGCCTGTATTGTGATGGAGAGCATCAAGGATGCCGATTATTGTGTTCTAGTGGCTGAACCGACTCTATTCGGTGCGCACAATTTGAATATGGTGTATGAACTGGTCAAGCTTTTTGATAAACCGACCGGCGTCGTGCTCAATAAATGCATGAATGAAAAAAATCCGGTGGAAGAGTTCTGCCTTGACAAGAATTTGGAAATCTTGGGGCGGATTCCTTTCGACCATGAATTGGCATCGCTGAATTCAAATGCTGAAATCGTCGTCAACGAGAATGAAAAATACCGCGAGCTGTTCTCGGGTCTTCTTGAAACCATTGTAGACAGGGTGGAGAGAGAAAGCGCATCACATGAACCGAACAGAGTACATGAAGCAACCGCAGGTGATCAAGAACGACACCGTGTGGAGCTAGAGCAGGTATGTGGCGAAAAGGTGTATGGCAAAGTCACTGCGGATAATCAAAAAGGACACAACGCGGAGCAGGAGAAAGCATGTGGCATAAATGATTTTGACGAGCCGGGTGAGCATTGCATAGAACGGGAAGGAGCCAATTCCGAGCAGCATCAGGAGCCAAATGAAATGGAAGGAGGCGCGGAGTGAAGCAGTTGTTAATCCTTAGCGGAAAAGGCGGAACGGGCAAGACAACTGTTGCCAGCGCCTTCATCAAGCTTGCTGATGCGAGAGCGTATGCCGACTGTGACGTGGATGCTCCGAACTTGCATCTCGTCACGGAATGGGCAACGGACCCGACCAAGCGAGACTATTACGGTTTGCCTGTCGCTAAGCTCACGCCGGAGCTCTGTACGCACTGCGATCTCTGCCGACAGCACTGCCGTTTTGGCGCCATTTCGGATGGTGATCAGTACTCGGTCGATCCTTACGGCTGTGAGGGGTGCGGTGTCTGTGCATATATTTGTCCTGCGCAAGCGATCGAGATGGTGCCTGCTGTTGCCGGAGAGTTGATGCTCTATGCAGATGAGGAGAAGGTATTCTCCACGGCACAACTCAGAATGGGGAGCGGCACTTCAGGTCTGCTCGTCACAGAAGTGAAAAAAGAGATGAAAGAGGTCGCTCACGGTATCAAACCTGCCGTCGAGGTCGTTTACGACAACAGCAAACCTGCCATCGAGGCTGCTCACGACAGCAAACCTGTCACCAATGCCGCTTCTGACGAGAAGCATGTCATTGAGGTCGATTACGGCAGCGAAGTTGCCATTATCGACGGTTCTCCCGGGATTGGTTGCCCGGTGATCGCCTCGCTTAGCGGCGTCGACATGGTTCTCATCGTCGCCGAACCTTCCCTTTCAGGTCTTAGCGACATGGAGCGCATCATTCGAACGGCAGAGGGTTTCGACACGAAGATTGCCGTGTGTACGAACAAATACGATATGAACTTGGAAAATTCGGAGAAAATCGAGCAGTTTTGCGAGGAGCGGGGGTTGCCATTCGCGGGCAGGATACCGTTTGATCCCGCCGCTGTGAGAGCAGTCAACAACGCCAAAACAATTGTTGACGTTGAGTGCCCTTCGGGAACTGCCGTGACAGACATCTTCAAAAAGACGATGACGCTCCTGTTCGATTGAGTCTCCCCGATCGATTCACGAATGAACAAGAATCGTAATTAATAGATAAAAGCCCGATTCGCACGAAATGACGGGCAAACCATTGATAGAGAGGTAATAAAATGAAAAAAATCGCCGTAGCAAGTGATAACGGAAAGGTGACCGAGCACTTCGGTCATTGTGAGTCTTTTATCGTCTTCCATGCGGAGGACAAGAAAATCGTCAAAGTTGAGACGATCGCAAGCCCGGGTCACCGCCCCGGATTCCTGCCGCTTTTTCTTGCGGAGCAAGGCATTGATGTGATCATCAGTGGCGGCATGGGTGGCGGCGCAGTCGACCTTTTTAATGAGAAAAATATTGAAGTGATTATTGGCGCCCGAGGCACGGCTCAGGAAGCTGCCCAAGGTTACTTGGACGGCTCGCTTCTGTCTACAGGCTCAGTTTGCAGTGAACATCAACATCACGATGACTGCGGAGCGTACGGCGAGTAGTTCGCAAATGCAGATTGCTTAAAGTTTTGCGTAGCGTTCAGGATTGCCCTGAGTGTCGAGCGCACAGCGAGTAGTCCACGAATACAATTTGATTCAAGTAACGTAACGTGCGCTCAGGTTAGCACGGAGTACGAAACACCTGACGAATAGTCCACAGATGTAGATTGCTTGGAGCCGTGCAGCGCGCATCCGGGATTGCCAAGAGCGCGAGGCGTACGGCGAGTAGTTGGCGGATTGCGGATTGATTCGTAACGTGCGCTTTACACGTCGTGGCGAGCGCGCGGTACATCACAGTTAGTTCGCAGACATAGAATACTTTAAGCTGTCCAGCGTGCACACCGTTATGTCATGTATATGGGGTGCACGGCGATACGCTGTGCCAATCAGAATGCTTTGCCGGTTGGGTGCTGCGCTTTCGGCACGGTGCTGCGATTTCAGCGCGCAAGTCGTTTGTGAGGCGATCAGCTGCCTTATTTCCCGATACAATTCCTCCCAATGCAGAACAGATGAACTTTTCGAATTGAAAAGAAAATGACTTTGTCACTGTTTTGTAATATTGAACCACAACATGTGGTAGTATTATGGTTCTCAGAACACTATATAAAGTGTATGTCAAAATCATTCGGTGCTTTCAGAAGATCGCATTTTGCATGGATGAGAGAGAAGGTGTTGGGATGAGCGTGTTAGCATCCGTTATTAAACGTCATTTTACGAAGGACATTGAGAACAGAAAATGTTCGGTCTTTGATCTTTTTGAGTGGAAAAAATGTGATGTATACCTAGTGGATCATAAGTCGGGTCGCGTGCTCACTGATATGAAGGATCTTGAATTCCCTTCCCATTACTCTCAGACTGCCTGCGACATCATTGCGTCGAAGTATTTCAGAAAGGCAGGCGTTCCGGGTGAACCGGGTTACGAGACGTCCATGCGTCAAGTTTCGGACCGCATGGTTTCTTTCTGGGTCAAAGCGCTTCTCGACGAAGGAATGATCGATGAAGAAGAGTCCGTCATCCTTTACGATGAGCTCGTCTATGCCATATTGGCGCAGATGTTTGCGCCGAACTCGCCGCAGTGGTTCAATACTGGACTTAAGCTCAAGTACGGCATCGCCGGGGGGATGAATGAACTCTATTACTACGATGAGGAGAAAGGCGAGGTCGTCATGTCTGAAGACGACTACACGCGCACACAGGCGTCCGCTTGCTTTATTCTCTCCATCTGCGATCAGCTGCTCGGTCCTCACTCCATTTCGGAAGCTTACGTATCCGAGACAAAATTGTTCAAGGGCGGTTCCGGAACCGGGACAAACTTCTCCACGATTCGCGCTGAAGGCGAAGCGCTCTCCGGAGGCGGTCACTCGTCGGGTCTTATGAGTTTCCTGAGAGGGCTTGACCGAAATGCCGGCGCCATCAAGTCTGGCGGTACGACGCGTCGTGCGGCGAAGATGGTTTGTCTTGACATCGATCATCCGGAGATTGAGCGCTTTATTACGTGGAAAGCGCGCGAGGAAGACAAGGTCATCGCTCTCGCAAAGATGGGTTACGATGCGGATATCGACGGAGAAGCCTACCAAACTGTCTCGGGGCAAAATTCGAACAACTCGGTCCGGTTCAATGATGAATTCATGCGTAAGGTAGCTGATCTCGAACGCAATCCGAACGCGAAAATCCGCCTTAAGGGGCGCCGCGATTCGAGCGTCGATCGTGATGTTGATGTCAGTTATTTGTGGGAGATTTTCAATCAGTCCGCGTGGCGGTGTGCCGACCCCGCGCCGCAATTTGACGACACGTTTAATGCTTGGCATACGTGCCCGGCGGGGGAAGACGGCGAAGTCGGCGCGAAGCACAACAGAATCAATTCGACCAACCCGTGCGGCGAATACGCGTTCCTCGATGACACGAGCTGTAACTTGGCTTCGATCAACGTGCTGCGCTTCTACGATAGCGAATCGGACACCTTTGATATCGAGGGGTACAGGCATCTCATCTCGATCGCGCAGATCATGCTGGAGGCGTCGATCTTCGGCGGTCAATTCCCGACAGAGGCGATCGCCCGCAAAACATGGGGCTTCCGCGCGACGGGATTGGGGCTTGCGAACCTGGCGTCCGTCTTTATGAGCGCCGGTATCCCCTATGATTCCGATGAGGCGCGTGCGCTCGGAGGCGCGTTGTCCGGCATTTTGACGGGGCAAAGTTATGCCGTTTCCGCCTTGATGGCGCAGAAAGTGGCTCCTTTTGAGCACTACGAAAAAAATAAACCCTATATGCTCCGCGTCATTCGCAACCACAGCCGCGCGGCAGGCGTCAGAAAAGACGAGCCGGAGGAGATCTACTACAACCTTCCTGTCGTCGATCACGCACTGTTGCGTTCGTCGGGGTTCGGCAATCTCGCCGATGCCCTGAATGAAAGTTGGGAAAACGCCGAAGCGTGGGGCGAATTATACGGTTACCGCAATGCTCAGGTTTCCGTCATGGCACCTACAGGTACGATCTCTTTCGCTATGGACTGCGCGGCGACCAGTATCGAGCCTTTCTTCTCGCATGTCGTCTACAAAAAACTCTCCGGCGGAGGTTATATGATGCTTGCCAACCCTGTCATCGGACAAGGCTTGAAAAGGCTCGGGTACTCGGACGAGGAAATCCAAGACATTCTCGAATACATCATGCGCCTTGACGACAACGGCATGATTGCCGACGGCAAGATTGAGGGGGCGCCTCATCTCCGCGACGAACATCTCGCTGTGTTCGATACTGCCAATCAGTGCGGCTCGGGCGACCGTTATATCCATTATCTCGGACATGTCCGCATGGTTGCTGCGATCACACCGCTGATTTCAGGTGCCATCTCGAAGACGGTCAATCTCCCGAATGAAGCGACGGTGGATGATTTTGCTGATGTCGTTCTCACCTCCTGGATGCAGGGAGTCAAGGGCATTACGCTCTATCGCGACGGATCCAAATACGCCCAGCCTTTGAATCTGCGTCTGACCGACTCAGAGAGGCGGGACGTTCCGCTTGAAGATCTCAATTACAACGACCTACTTCGTTATGCAAAGAAGGCAAAAGCCGACCTCGATCAATGCAATAAACAACTGGAGAGCGGCGAACTCATCCGCGCACGTGTCAAACCTTTTGGTATACGTAGCGGCGTCACGCATCCGGCGAAAATCGAGGATGTCAAAGTCTACATCACCGTCAACCGCGACGAGGAAGGCAAAGTCATGGAAATTTTCATGACGACCGATCGCGAAGGGACGCTAATCACGGGTTTGCTGAACTCTTTGTCCAAGACGATTTCCGTCATGCTCCAGTACGGCATCAAGACGGACGCCATCGCAAAAATGCTCCGAGGTCAAAAGTTCGAACCCTACGGCTTCGTACAGCGGCATCCTTACATCAAGTACTGCACCTCCGTGTCGGATCTGATCAGCAAAGTGCTCGACATCGAGGGAGGAGATTACACGCGCGTCCAAGTAAAACCTGAAGGCGACGAACTCCTTTCCGGCGAAGAACCTGTAGAGCCAACGCAAATCAGTATGGACGAGTTCATCCACGAGAAAGCGCTCGATGCGAGCAAAAACGGCGAACGGCTTTACGACGGCACCGTCTGCGCGAATTGCTCCAGCACAAGGCTCGTCCGCAACGGCACCTGCAAAGTGTGCCTCGACTGCGGGGAGACGACCGGCTGCTCGTGATGCGGAGAAGAAGGAGAGCTTCACGGCGAGGTAAGCAAAGGCTTATAAAATGATAGGATACATGACACGAAAATCTGGACAGACTAACCGCTAGTAGAGCACAGATTTGTAGTTCGCGATGTTGATGAATGTTGTGCTGACAGCGATGGGTCCAACCGCCCGGAAAGCACAGGCTTATTAGAGTCGGAGCAAGTCTTCGGCTCTTTTTGTGTGATGGTGCGTCTCAATGGCATTCTGCATGAGTGGGAGATACGCGTGATGAGACGATCGGGTGCGGTGTTGTATCTCAATGACATTCCGCATGGATCATAGACTGTTTCACGCCCAATGCTCCTTTTGGATCGCATTGTTTCATACAATTGATCATAGAGGCTTTCGTGAGCCTGTCGCAAGCGGTAGCCGAAACGACGCTGTTTTTCTTGCAATCACTTTGGCGAACGGCTAGACTTTTTGTATTATTGAGCGTAGGCAGAGATTGTACGCGGTACACGGAGCAGGGACATACGGAGTAGCGGCATTATGAAAATAGTCATCGCGGGCGCAGGTAAGGTTGGAGAAGTTCTCTGTCGGGAACTTTGTTTCGAGGATCACGAGATTACGCTGATTGAGTTAAGTGAGAAGCGGCTCGACAACATGATCGGTCTGTACGACATCACGGGCGTTCACGGTTCCGGTGCGTTGGCGCGCGTACAGCGCGAGGCGGATGTTCCCGAATGTGACATCTTCATCGCTGTCACACCTAATGACGAGACGAATCTCATCGCCGCCATTACAGCGAAAAGTATCGGAGCGCGCTATGTCATCGCGCGGGTTCGCAGTCCTGAATACTCGGGACAGATGGGTTTTTTGCGCGACGCATTCGGTATCTCAGTGATGATCAATCCCGAGTTGGAGGCGGCGCGCGAGGTGATGCGCGGCATGCGTTTTCCCGACGCGCTCTCCGTAGAATCTTTTGCGAACGAGCTCGTCCATATTGTTGAATATGTCCTGCCGGATGATTCGGAGCTTGCCGGCTTGAAACTGCATGAGGTTGGACGACAATACGGCGATGTTCTCATCTGCATGATCATTCGCGACGAGGAGATCATCATCCCGCATGGCTCAACGACGCTCGAAGCGGGCGATCATCTCTTTGTCACGGGAAGTGATCCTGAAATTCTTCGCTTTATGTCCGGCGGACACGTCCGCAACCGACGCATCAAGTCAGCACTCGTGATCGGCGGCGGGCGCATCACACGTTATCTTCTGCCGCGATTGGAAAAATATCACATTCGCAGCAAAGTCATTGAGGTGGATGAGGATGTCGCGGAACAGCTTGCTGCCGATTTCCCGCGTGTGGAAGTCGTCCTAAATGACGGGACGAGCCAATCCGTACTGCATGAGGAGAACGCCGAGCATTACGATGCTGTCATCGCAGTGACCGGTGTCGACGAGGAGAATATCCTAATCAATCTCTACGCGGCTCACGTTGGCGTCAGAAAGACGGTGACAAAGGTAAATCGCACTGACCTCTTGACTGTCTTGAAAGATACCGGACTCAAATCCATCTTGACACCATATCGCATCATCGCGAACCAGATTGTGCGAATCGTCCGCTCGATGGCAAACAGTGAAGGCTCGAACCTTGAAGCGTTTTACAGCCTCGCCGGCGGCAGGGTTGAACTTCTTCATTTTCGCGTCGCGGAGGGCAACAGGATAAGCGATATCCCTCTCACCGAGCTTAATACAAAACGGGGACTGTTGATCGCGTGCATTGTGCGCGGCAAAGAGGTCATCTACCCGCGAGGCGATACATGCATTCAGTTGGGCGACGAGATTGTCATCGTCACGACGCACATGAAATTTGACGACGCGAACGATATCTTGGCGAACGGGCGTACGACGCGATGAATCGCCGGATTGTTTTCTACGTCCTCGGGCGGATTATGATTGTGACTGCCGCTCTCATGGTACCATCCGTGATTGTCGCGCTAATTTATCGTGAAGGCTGGGCGGGCGTTTACCCATTTCTTGTAACGATATGCGGGATGGTTCTCGTCGGCTGGGCGCTTTCCTATCGGCGCCCGGATGATATGACATACTACATGAAAGAAGGCTTCGCCATCGTCGCGCTGACATGGATTGTGTTATCGCTGACGGGTGCGTTACCCTACTACATCAGCGGATGGATTCCAAAGTTTTACGACGCGTTTTTTGAAACGGCGAGCGGCTTTACGACGACGGGCGCGACGATCTTGTCTGACATCGAAACGCTACCTCGTTCGCTTCTTTTCTGGCGCTCGTTCTCGCTCATGATCGGCGGCATGGGAATCCTCGTTTTTGCGATTGCTGTGATGCCACGCACGGAATCGAAGGAAGTCTTCGTGATGCGCGCCGAGATGCCTGGTCCGACGTTCGGGAAGCTGCGCAGCAGAGTACGCAGCACTGCGCGGGTACTCTACGTGATTTACATTGCGATGATGCTCGTTCTTGTCATTTTGCTGCTGATTGGCGGTATGTCTCTCTTCGATGCCATTATCCATGCATTCGGAACCGCCGGAACGGGCGGATTCAGTTCGAAAGCGATGTCCGTCGCGGCATACAACAGCACATATATTGAAGTCGTTCTCGGCATAGCTATGCTGATCTTCGGGACGAACTTTACACTGATCTATCTCATTTTGAGGGGTCGTGTAAAAGAGGCATTCAAGAGTGAGGAGTTGCGGTGGTATCTTGCGATCATCGCCGTGGCCGTCGTGGCGATCAGCATCAACCTCCGAAACGTTTACGAAAACGTCGGCATTCTGTTACGCGATGTGTTCTTTACGGTTTCCTCCGTCATTACGACAACGGGCTATGCTGTCGTCGATTTCACATACTGGCCTCTATTTTCTCGGCTCGTTCTTTTGCTGTTGATGTTTGTCGGCAGTATGGCGTGTTCAACAGCGGGAGGTCTCAAAGTCAGCCGTGTGGCGATTTACTGCAAAATGTTTATTCGCGAGATTCGATCCAGTATCAACCCGAATCGCATTCTGCCGCTCCGCTTCGAGGGGAAGCAGCTCGCCAAACCGATTCTCCGACAAGTCATGAATTATCTCATTCTCTACGCTTCGCTTTTTACGGTATTCACGCTCATCGTCGCCATTGATGTCAACAACTTTGAATCGGCCTTCAGCGCCGTCGCTGCGACGTTTAACAACATCGGTCCGGGGCTTGGGCTTGTCGGTCCTGCGCATAACTACTCTTTTCTTACACCTTTTTCAAAGGTCGTTCTCTCGTTCGCGATGATCATGGGGCGTCTCGAAATTTTGCCGATGATCGTCCTGTTTTCACCGAGTACATGGAGAAAGGTTTAGAATAGAGAGAGTGATTGCTGGATTGAGTGATCAGCGTCATTTTTCTTGCAATCACTACGGCGAACGGATAGACTTTCTGTATTCTCGATAGGTCGTGGAGGTTCCTCATGGCAAAAGGAGTGGCTATATTATGAAAATCGTCGTCGCGGGCGCGGGAAAAGTTGGGGAGGTGATCTGTCGGGATCTTTGTTTCGAGGACCATGAGATTACGCTGATTGAGCTGAACGAAAAGCGTCTCGAAAGCATGATCAGCACATACGATATTACAGGTGTTCTCGGCTCAGGCTCGCTTGCTATCGTCCAGCGCGAGGCGGATGTCCCCGAATGTGATATTTTCATCGCTGTTACTCCTGACGATGAAACAAATCTCATCGCCGCGATCACAGCGAAAAGCATCGGCGCAGACTATGTCATCGCGCGCGTTCGGAGCCCCGAATACTCTAAACAAATGACTTTTTTACGCGAATCGCTCGGTATCTCCGTGATGATCAATCCCGAATTGGAGGCGGCGCGCGAGGTGATGCGCGGCATGCGTTTTCCTGATGCGCTCTCCGTCGAGCCTTTTGCAAACGGACTCGTCAATATTGTTGAATACGTGTTGCCGGAGGGTTCGGAGTTCGCAGGCATGCAACTGCGTGAAGTTGGACGGAAACATGGTGACGTACTTGTCTGCATGATCATTCGTGATGAGGAAGTTATCATTCCGCATGGTTCCGCGACGCTGGAAATCGGCGATCATCTCTTCATCACGGGCAGAGATTCCGAAATTCTGCGTTTTATGTCCGGGGGGCGCAGCGAAAATAAGCGCATCAAGTCAGTACTCGTGATTGGGGGCGGACGCATCACGCGTTATCTTCTGCCAAGATTGGAACGATACCACATTCGCAGCAAAGTCATCGAAGTCGATGAGAATACCGCGGAACAGCTTGCCGCCGATTTCCCGCGCGTGGAAGTTGTATTGAACGACGGAACGAGGCAGTCCGTTTTGCACGAGGAAAACGCGGAACATTACGATGCTGTCATCGCGGTGACCGGTGTCGATGAGGAGAATATCCTGATCAACCTCTACGCGGCGCATGTCGGCGTGAGAAAGACAGTGACGAAAGTGAATCGCACTGATCTGTTAACCGTTGTGAAAGACGCGGGACTCAAATCGATTTTAACGCCTTATCGCACCATCGCAAACCACATTGTGCGGCTTGTTCGTTCCATGGCGAACAGCGCGGGTTCAAATATTGAAGCATTCTACAGTCTCGCTGACGGCAAAGTTGAAATTCTGCAATTTCGCGTCGCCGAAGGCAATCTGGTGAGCGACATACCTCTGATCGACCTTGATACGAAGCCTGGACTTCTGATTGTGTGCATCGTCCGAGGCGATGAGATTATTTATCCGCGAGGGGATACATGCATTCAACTCGGCGATGTGATTGTGATTGTCTCGACACATCCGCGTTTTGACGATGTGAATGATATCTTGGCGGACGGGCGTGCGGCGCAATGAATCGGCGGATGGTTTTTTACGTCCTCGGGCGGATTTTGATCGTGACTGCCGCCCTTATGATACCCTCTGTGGTTGTGGCGCTGCTTTATGGAGAAGGCTGGGCGGGGGTCTTTCCTTTTCTCGTGACGATGGTCGGGATGTCACTTGTCGGAGGGGTACTGTCTTTTCGCCGCCCGGAAGACATGACCTACTATATGAAAGAAGGTTTTGTCATTGTGGCGTTGACATGGATTGTATTGTCGATGTCAGGCGCGATGCCCTTCTACATCAGCGGGTGGATTCCAAAGTTTTACGACGCTTTTTTTGAGACGTCGAGCGGTTTTACGACGACGGGGGCATCGATTCTGACGAATGTCGAGGCGCTCCCGCATTCACTTTTGTTTTGGCGTTCCTTCACACACATGATCGGCGGCATGGGAATTCTCGTTTTCGCGCTCGCTGTGATGCCGCACACGGAATCAAAGGAAGTGCACGTTATGCGTGCCGAAATGCCGGGACCGACGTTCGGGAAGTTGCGAAGCAGAGTACAAAGCACGGCACAGGTACTCTATGTGATCTATATCGTGATGACGCTTGTCCTTGTCGTGTTGTTGTTGGCGGGCGGCATGCCCCTCTTTGATTCTTTTATCCACGCGTTCGGTGCTGCCGGAACGGGAGGGTTCAGCTCAAAGGCATTATCCGTCGGGGCGTATAACAGCGCGTATATTGAGATCGTTCTCGGCATTGCCATGCTTGTATTCGGAACGAACTTTACGCTTTATTTCCTCATTCTAAATAAACGTGCCAAGCAGGCGGCGAAGAGTGAGGAGTTGCGATGGTTTATCGCCATCGTCGTCATTGCTATCGTGGCGATCAGCATTAATCTCAGGAATGCCTACGAAAACGTCGGCACACTGTTGCGAGATTCCTTTTTTACGGTCTCTTCCATTATCTCGACGACAGGCTATGCGACGGTCGACTTTACATATTGGCCGCCTTTCTCGCGTTTTATTCTCCTTTTATTGATGTTTGTCGGCAGTATGGCAGGTTCGACAGCCGGCGGTCTCAAAGTAAGCCGCGTGGCTATCTATTTCAAAACGTTTATTCGTGAGATTCGGCGCAGCATCAATCCGAATCGTGCCCTGCCTCTACGCTTCGAGGGCAAACAGCTCTCCAAACCGATTCTCCAGCAAATTACGCATTATCTGATTGTCTATGCTACCGTGTTCACAGCGATTACGCTTGTCGTTGCCATTGATGCCCATGATTTCGAGTCATCTTTCAGCGCCGTAGCGGCGACGTTCAACAATATCGGTCCGGGGCTCGGACTCGTCGGGCCGGCGCACAACTTCTCCTTTTTCTCGCCGTTTTCAAAAGTTGTTCTCTCGTTTGGCATGATTATGGGGCGTCTTGAGATTCTGCCGATGATTGTCTTGTTCTCACCGAGCACATGGCGAAAAGTGTAGAATACGGTAGTAAGGATTTGACCATATGAGACGTAGACTTTTAAGGAGCTTGCGCGAGTATAAAACACACGCCCTTCTTTCGCCATTGCTTTCAGGGCTTGAAGCATCACTCGATATCGTTGTGCCGACATTTATGGCGTATTTGATCGACTACGGGATCGGTCGGCAGGACATGAACGCCGTATTAAAGTACGGGCTGCTTCTCATCGTCAGCGCCGTTTCATCGATGGCGCTCGGTTTTTTGGCGGGAAAAAGCACGGCAATTGCATCGGCAGGTCTTGCAAGAAACCTCCGAAACGATATTTTTCGCACGACGCAGACATTCTCTTTTGGCAACATCGACAAATTCTCCACGTCGAGCATTATTACGCGCTTGACGACGGATGTCACGAACGTGCAACGTGCGTTCCAGATGACAACACGTATCGGGGCGCGTTCGCCCGTCATGCTCATTTTTGCGCTCTATTTCTCGTTCAGAACGAGCGCTCGCCTCTCGCTTGTTTTTCTCGGGGCGACCGTGATACTCGGGCTTGGACTTTACTTATCCATTCGCCATGTTTACCCCGTGTTCGAGCGTGTCTTTAAACGCTATGACAAGATGAACAGAATCGTTCAGGAGAACTTGCTCGCCATACGCGTCGTGAAGAATTACACGCGCGAGGAGTATGAGAAACGCAACTTCGCGGCGATATTGAAACTCATTTTCGAAGATTTTACGAAGGCGGGCATCCGAGTTGCACGCATCGGACCGCTGATGAATTTTTGCGTCTTTTTGAGCACGACGCTGATCGCTTGGCTAGGCGCGAATGAAATTGTCGCCTCGGGCAATAATCCCGCTCTCGGATTGACGACGGGACAGCTCACGAGTCTTGTCACCTACACGATGCAAATACTGGTGAGTCTTATGATGCTGTCGAACATTTTTATTTTTTACCTCATATCACGCGCATCGGTCGAGCGTATCGTCGAAGTGCTCGATGAGACGAGCGATCTGCATAACGGTCCCGATCCTGTTTATGAAGTGCCGGACGGCTCGATCGTTTTCGAGGACGTCAGATTTACTTATTCTGCCGAAGCGGAAAAGCCGGTTCTCTGCGACATCAATCTCTCTATCCCTGCAGGCGCGAGGGTCGGCATTCTCGGCGGCACCGGCTCATCGAAATCAACCCTCATCCAGCTCATTCCGCGCCTCTACGATGTAGTGGAAGGTCGTGTCCTCGTAGGCGGCATCGATGTGCGCGATTACGATCTTGCGTCTCTGCGCGATCAAGTTTCCATCATTTTGCAGAGGAACCAGCTCTTTACGGGGTCGGTCAAGGATAATCTCCGATGGGGCGATGAGCGCGCGACCGACGAGGAGATGATACGCGCGTGTCAACTGGCTCAAGCCGATGATTTTATTCGGGCAATGCCTCAAGGGTATGACTCGCATATCGAGCGAGGAGGCGCGAACTTGTCCGGAGGTCAGCGACAGCGTCTCTGTATCGCCCGATCTCTTTTAAAGAACCCGAAGATTCTGATTTTTGACGACTCGACGAGCGCTGTCGATACGAAGACGGACCGTCTCATTCGCGAAGGGTTGCGCGACGGGATCCCCGAGACGACGATTTTGATTATTTCGCAGCGCGTCGCATCCGTCCGCGACGCCGACATGATCATCGTGATGGATGACGGCAGAGTGCACGACTGCGGAAAGCACGAAGAATTGCTTGAACGTTCGGAGATTTACCGCGAAGTCTATGAATCGCAGAATAGAGGAGGTGTTCTCAATGCCTCCTAAGTCTTCTGACAAACGCACAGAGCTTCGCGGTCATGGAAAGCGCAACATGAATCCCGGGACGCTGGGTCGCCTTCTTTCTCGTATGAAGGCTCACAGAATAAAGCTCGCCGTCGTTTTGCTTTGCATCCTTCTCAGCGCCCTGTCGCGTGCCTCGACGTCTCTGTTTCTGCGCACCCTGATCGACGATGAAATCCTGCCCATGATTACGCAGGGGAGTCGCGATTTTTCCGGTATTATCCGGATCGTCGTTGCCATGGCGGTCGTATACGGCATCGGCATTCTATCCATTTGGGCTTATAATCGCATCATGGTGACTGTCGAGCAGACGACCGTGAAAAATATTCGCGACGATCTCTTCGCGCATGTTCAGACGCTGCCGGTCCGATACTTCGATACACACGCACACGGCGACATCATGAGCCGTTTCACAAGTGATGTCGACACGCTGCGCGCTGCCATTTCTCAGAGTTTCCCCTCGATGGTTTCGTCGTTCTTGTCGACCTTGGCGGCATTCGGCGCCATGATGTATCTCAGTCTCAGCTTGACCCTGTTTGTCGTGCTGTTTTCAGTTTTGCTTTTTGTTCTCGTCAAGGTGATCGTTAAGCGAAGTGCCAAGTATTTTATGAGTCAGCAAATCGCGATGGGCGATGTGAATGCATACGTGGAAGAAATGATTGAAGGGCAGAAGGTCGTCAAGGTTTTCAATTACGAGAATAAAGCGATCAAAGCTTTTGGGGAAAGGACGAAAGAGCTCTTTAACAACGCAAGCCAAGCTCTCAAATACGGGATGATCACGATGCCCGTCGTCGCCAGCATGGGTTTCCTTTTGTATGTGCTTATCGGCATTATCGGGGGTGCGATCGGCATTCTCGGCATTCCGAACTGGCGTCTAACGGGTTCTGAAGCGATGACGGTCGGCACGATCATCTCGTTCATCACGCTGTCGCGCAGTTTCGTCAATCCGATCGGGCAGATTTCGATGCAGTTCAATACGGTCGTTCAAGCGCTCGCGGGGGCATCGCGCATTTTCGAAGTGATGGATGAAGAAAGTGAGCACGATACCGGCGTCGTCACGCTTGTACACGCCACGAAAGAGAACGGTGAGCTCACGGAGTGCTGCGATCGAACCGATGTTTGGGCGTGGAAAATTCCGCAAGAGGACGGATCGTTTTCCTATACGGAGCTCAAGGGCGATATTCGTTTTTATGATGTGAATTTCTCGTACGTTCCAGGGAAACCGGTTCTGCGGGACATTAATCTCTACGCAAAACCCGGGCAGAAAGTGGCGCTTGTCGGCGCGACCGGCGCAGGCAAGACGACCATCACGAACTTGCTCAATCGTTTTTACGATATTGATGAGGGGACGATTCATTACGACGGCATAGACATCAGAGAGATCAGAAAGGCCGATCTTCGAAAGTCTCTCGGCGTTGTTCTGCAAGAGGTTCATCTCTTCACCGGGACGGTCATGGATAACATTCGCTATGGAAAACTCGATGCGACCGATGAAGAATGCATCAGGGCGGCGAAACTCGTCAATGCCGACGGGTTCATCCGTATGCTGCCGCACGGCTACAACACGATGTTAGAGGGTGATGGAAGCGGTCTGTCACAAGGTCAGAGGCAGCTGATCGCGATTGCACGTGCCGCCGTGCTCGACCCGCCCGTCATGATTCTCGATGAAGCGACATCATCGATCGACACGCGGACGGAATCGATCGTTCAACAAGGGATGGACGCGCTGATGCATGGGAGGACGAACTTCGCCATCGCCCACCGTCTATCGACGGTTCGGGATGCCGATGTCATCATGGTCATGGAGGACGGATGCATCATTGAACGCGGCACACACGAGCAGCTCATCGAAGAGGGCGGACAGTATTATCAGTTGCACATAGGGGCTTTTGAGCTCGAATAGCGATTCAAATCCTTTTAGAATGATCTAGGTAACTCGCGTATTCCGCTGATCCGCCGTTCGATGCGAGCGGAGTCGTATCCCTGTCTTAGGGTAAAATAGACCAAAGGAGGTGCTGCCCATGGTTCTTCTGCTTGCGCAATCATTGGCAGAAGTGAACGTCGCCTCGACGCTGTTGCGTATGGCGCTCGCCATCGTCTGTGGCGGGTTGTTGGGGATCGATCGTGGACGCAAGAAACGTCCTGCCGGCTTTCGGACGTATATCGTCGTATGTCTCGGATCAACGCTTGTGATGCTTGTTAACCAATATGTCTTTCAGATATTCGATATGTCGGATCCGACGCGTCTGGCGGCGCAAGTAATCAGCGGTATCGGCTTTCTCGGTGCCGGTACGATTATTGTGACGTCCCATAACCAAGTGAAAGGGTTGACGACTGCTGCCGGCCTGTGGGCGTCCGCTGCGATTGGTCTCGCGCTCGGCATTGGTTTTTATTACGGCGCGCTTATTGCGACAGTATTGATTTTCATTGTCATGAATGCCTTTGGGTACATCAACTCTTATCTATATAAACACTCGGGTGTCGTCCAGTTCTTTATTGAGATGGATGCTGTCTCCGGCGTCAGTAAGTTGTTGGCGCACCTGAATGAAAAGGAAGTTGACATCAAAGATTTCGAAGTGTTCAAAACACAGTCGAACGCGCCGACGTTTGCCGTCCATATGACGGTTAAATGCCCTAAAGCTTGTCCTCCCGGTGATTTAATGACATGGATTATGGAGCTCGATGGAGTTGTCTTTGTTGAAGAGATCTGACGTATTAAAAGACAAGAACGAAACGTGCGCGATGTCACGCTGTACGACGACCAATACGCCGTTATTCGCGACGGCGTTGATCCTTGCGGGCGGGACGAGTCGTCGTATGGGATTCGACAAGCAAACGCTGTCGCTTGACGGTCGTCCGCTGATTGAGCGGACGGTCGAGCAGCTCCGCGAACTGTTCGACGACATTGTCATCGTCACCGACCGACCGCAGCTCTATCGTGACGAAAATGTGCGAGTTACATCAGACGTATTCCCCGGGAACGGTCCCATAGCGGGCATTCACGCCGGACTGCTTCAGGCGAAAAGCCGTTTCGTCTATGTGATCGGCTGTGATATGCCGCACCCCGAACTTGATTACATTAACCTCATGAAACGCAAACTCGAAAGCGCCGATGCCTCCTCCATCGCTGGTTGCATGATGCGGCGCGATACAGGATGTCTTGAACCGCTCAACGCGTTTTACAATACTGCGTTGACTGACGCGATGGAGAAGTTCCTGGAGGACGGCGAGCGATCGTTACAGTCTTTCTGCCGGAACAAGCCTTTTGTGTGGATCAAGGAAGACGAAGCGCGCGCCATTTCGCCCAAGCTACGCATGTTCCACAACATCAACGACTTTGCCGATCTGATCGATGTGCGCGGAGGTGCTGTGCCGTCCATGTCGGTTCGTTCGGAGTATGTTCAAACTATTTCTATGGCACGCGTCACCGAGGCGGGTACAGTAAATGGCGAAGACTACGTTGTCCGGGAAGGATGTCTCTCTCTGATCGTCAACGGTGTGCCCAGGACGGAACTCCACGCACTCCCCGACCGATGGCATGATCTCGTGATCGGCTGGCTGTATACACAGGGGCAGATTTTTGGGGCAAGTGAAGTCACATCGTTTCATGTGGAGCCGATTGAGGGCAGAGCGGATGCGTTCGACGCGCATGTCGAGCTCAACGGACCGATCATACTTGTCCAGAAGGAGCCGTTCTACTTTCCTTTACCCCGAAAGGATAGGTTGGACAGCGAATGGCATTCGCCGCTTTCCCCTCTTGAAGTCGTTGGAGAAATCATGAACCAGCTCGATGAGAGGACTTCGCTCTTTCGAGAGACGGGAGGAACGCACAGCATGATCCTGTTCGACCTTGAAAGCCGTGAAGTGACAGATGTTTGTGAGGACACATCGCGCCACACGTGTCTTGATAAACTGATCGGTCGAGCGCTTTTGGAACATCGCGATTTGTCCCGCGAGGGACTGGCGATGAGCTGTCGTGTGACAACTACGATCATGCGGAAGATCATACGTGCCGACATTCCCTTCGTCTTGTCGCGGTCGGCGACCACAGCGTCAGCTGTTCAACAGGCTTGCGAAGCGGGCATCACACTAATTTGTTTCGCTCGCGGACGACGATACAACCTCATGACATAGAGAGCTCATAGAGGCAAAGTCGGATACGCCGGCTCCGGTTCAACACTTATCGATCGCCACATGATATAGCAAAACAATCGGGCATTCTTGTACCTGTTCTGGTTTTATGCGCAGTCGTGTATTATAAAAATGATTTGCGCCTTGACTGACTCGATACGGTCACTGGTTTTACGCGCGGTCGTGTATTATAAAAGTCAGCGTCTGAAGAGCGATAGAATATGAAGCTGTACGATAAGATCAATATAGCGAACGCGGACGGTTCGCAAGGAGGTCACATGATTCGCATCACGATTGACGGAAAACATCTCGAGCTTGAGAAGCCGATCAATTTGCTGGAAGCTGCCAAACTCGTCGGCATTAATATCCCAAATCTCTGTTACAGCCCCGAATTGACACCTTATGGCGGGTGTCGTCTCTGCCTTGTGGAGATCGAAGGGCGCAAGACGCCTGTGGCCTCATGCTCACGGCTGGCGGAAGACGGTATGGTCGTACGGACTAATACGCCGCAGATTCGCGAGATTCGACGCGAACTTTTGAATCTTCTGATCAGTAACCATCCGTTGGACTGCCTGACGTGTGAAAAGGTTGGGGAGTGCGATCTGCAGAAACTCTGTTACGAGTACGGTGTCACGGCACCGTCCTACCCTTATGATCCGCCGAAGATTCCTCTTGATGACCAGAACCCCATTATGGTGCGCGACCAGTCGAAATGCATCAAGTGCGGCAAGTGCGTTCGCGTTTGTCGCGAAATCCAGGTTTCAAACGTGCTTGAACACGTCGGGCGCGGTTTTGCCTCGACGGTGACGACGGCAGGTGATCGCCCCATTTCGCGTGACTTCTGTCGTATGTGCGGTCAGTGTATCGCCATTTGCCCGACAGGCGCGCTCACCAACAAAGAATTTGTCGGGTATCGCCCGTGGGAGTTGAAGAAAGTTCGCACAACGTGTCCGTTCTGCGGGACGGGCTGTACGTTTGATCTTAACGTCGACGTCAAGAATAATCGCGTCGTCGGCGTCACACCGTGTGAAGATGCGCCGATCAATGGCACGCAACTCTGCGTGAAGGGTCGCTTCCACACCGACTTCATCAGCTCGGAAGAGCGGCTGACGACGCCTCTCATCAATAAAGACGGTAAGTTCGTTCCCGCGACGTGGAATGAGGCGATTAACTTGATCGCGACACGCTTCGGGGAGATTAAAGCAAAGCACGGAGCGGATGCCTTTGCGGGACTCTCCTCGGCGCGATGTACGAACGAAGATAACTACATATTCCAGAAATTCATTCGCGCGGCGATCGGCACGAACAACGTCGATCACTGCGCGCGAACTTGACACGCCCCTACCGTTGCAGGTCTTGCAACCACGCTTGGCAGCGGAGCCATGACAAACTCCGTAAACGAAATACTCGACGCCGAACTGCTCTTCGTTATCGGATCCAACACGACAGAAGCGCATCCGATCATCGGGAACAAAATGAAACAAGCCGTCCGGAATGGAACGAAACTCATCGTCGTCGATCCGCGTACGACGGAACTGGCGGCGATGGCAGATCTTCATCTGCGTCTCCGTTCTGGAAGCGACGCCGCGTTGATCAACGGCATGATGCACATCATTCTCCGCGAGGGCTGGGAAGATCGCGCGTACATTGAGGCGCGGACAGAAGGATTCGAAGTCGTCGAAGAACTCGTCAAAAAATACACGCCGGAGGTCGTTTCTGCGATTACCGATATTTCCGAAGAGGACCTTTACGAGGCGGCGAAGCTCTATGCGAATCATCGCAAGGCAGGGATTTTCTACACGCTCGGCATCACAGAACATACGTCGGGCACGTCTAACGTCATGAATTTGGCGAACCTCGCGCTGATCACCGGTCACGTCGGTATCGAGAGCGCCGGAATCAACCCGCTCCGCGGGCAGAACAACGTGCAGGGCGCCTGTGATATGGGCGCGCTCCCCGACGTCTACCCCGGATACCAGAAAGTTACCGACCCTGCTTCTATCGCCCGTTTCTCCGAGGCATGGGGCGTGCCTGTGAGCGAAAAGCTCGGACTGCGTATCCCGGAGATGCTTGATGGCGCCGTCGCGGGAGACATCAGAGCCATGTACGTCATGGGTGAAGACCCTGTTCTCACGGACCCCGATGCCAACCACGTCAAAAAGGCGTTCGAGTCGATGGAATTTGTCGTCGTCCAGGAACTTTTCATGTCGGAGACGGCAAAGTACGCCGACGTCATTCTTCCCGCCGCCTGTTACGCCGAGAAAGACGGCACATTCACCGCTTCAGAGCGCCGCGTCCAACGTGTGCGTAAGGCGGTGAATCCCCCAGGACAAGCGAAACAAGATTGGGAGATCATCGTTGCGATCGCTGAGAAAATGGGCGCCGAAGGATTCGACTTCCTTAACTCCGAAGAAATCTTCGAAGAAATCCGATGCGTCACGCCTCAATACGCCGGCATGACGTATGAGCGTTTAGAAAAAGAAGGAGGGCTTCAGTGGCCGTGTCCCACGCCGGATCACCCCGGCACGAAGTACCTCCACAAGGGTACGTTCCCGCGCGGCAAAGCGACGATGGTTCCTGTCGAATACAAAGGACCGGCAGAACACGTCTGTGACGAGTACCCGATTCTCTTGATCACGGGGCGCAAGCTCGGTCACTACAACGTGACGACGCGCTACTCAGAGCTGCTTGATTCAATCAATCCGTTCGAGGAAGCTGAGATCAACCCGCGTGAAGCAGAGGCGCTTGGACTTTTCGAGCATGACACGATCCGCGTGACAAGTCGCCGCGGAAGCATCGTAACGCGCGTGCAAATTACCGACCGCGTCAAACCGGGCAGCATGTTCATGACCTTCCACTACCGCGAGTCACCCGTCAATGAGCTGACACAATCGGCTTTCGACCCCATCACGCTGACAGGAGAGTACAAAGTCTCCGCCGTCAAAATCGAAAAAGTCGAATGGAAAGATGCGCAATACGAAGACGAAGTTCATCGCTTTAAACGTCTGGAGCATCTGACAGAGTAACACTCGCACAGCAGCAATCCAAAACTCATTAACCGCAAACGTAAAGAGGGGCAGTTTCTTCTGAAACAGCCCCTTAAACATGGCACAAAATCCAACAATTCGATATTAATTGAATAATGCTGCACACAGGTGTGGAGAGTGCAGTCCAGGAATTCGATATTAATTGAAAAACTGTATACCTGAGTCAAGCGTGTAGTCCAGAAATTCGATACTAATTGAAAAATTGCACACAGGTGTAGAGCGTTCAGTCCAGAAATTCGATACTAATTGAAAAACTGCACACCTGAGTCAAGCGTGTAGTCCAGAAATTCGATACTAATTGAAAAATTGCACACGGGTGGGTGGTCGGGTGTTTGGACCGTGTGAAAATCACAGTTTTTGCAAAAAGAGTGTGCGCTTATTTGTTTTCGGGATAACGCTCGAGCGCTTCTTGGAGGAACGCGTTGCCCTCAAAATAATTGATGCGCATGGCGGCGCGGACGCGCTCGACGGTTCGGTTCGCCTTTTCGTTCGCGATTTTCGTCGATTCTTCAAGGTATTGAATTACTTCGGGGAGTCGAGATTCCCAGTAATGACGGCGCTCGCGAATCGGAACGAGCAAGTCCTCTAGGACGTTGATGAGGAAACGCTTGACTTTGACGTCACCCAGTCCGCCACGGCGGTAATGCGCTTTCATCGCGTCGAGATTCTCGTATTCCGGCAGGAACCGCGCGAAATGCTCAGTCTTAGAGAATGCGTCGAGGTAAGTGAAGACGGGGTTTCCCTCTACGGTGCCCGGATCTTCCACGCGCAGGTGGTTCGGATCGGTAAACATCGACATGACTTTTTTTCTCACGTCTTCAGGCGTGTCGGTCAGGTAGATGCAGTTGCCGAGCGATTTGCTCATTTTGGCGGAGCCGTCGAGTCCGGGGAGACGCATGCCTGCTTCCGTTTCCGGCAAGAGGGCTTTCGGCATGACGAGCGTTTCACCGTAGACCGTATTAAACTTGTGCACAATTTCGGCACACTGTTCAAGCATGGGGAGCTGATCTTCGCCTACGGGCACGACTGTCGCGTCAAATGCCGTGATGTCGGCCGCCTGGCTGATCGGGTAGTTGAAAAAACCGACGGGAATGCTCGAACCGAAACCTCTCATTTGAATTTCCGTCTTGACGGTCGGGTTGCGTTGCAGCCTCGCGACGGTGACGAGGTTCGTATAATAGAAACAGAGCTCCGTGAGAGCC
>Ga0116183_1001418_pt1 | contig 27160 bp, 15 predicted proteins | sample AD_UKC078_MetaG_FD_89753 | JGI IMG/M metagenome (GOLD analysis project Ga0116183, IMG submission 89753) | Active sludge microbial communities of municipal wastewater-treating anaerobic digesters from USA - AD_UKC078_MetaG | ecosystem: Engineered > Bioreactor > Anaerobic > Digestate | place: USA...
ATTTAATCTAGCACGTGTAAGTTTAGTCGTCAAGGGAATGCTTTGTCTTGCAACTCAGACACTTGGCTTCGCGGCACTAGGCTTCTCGGCACTAAGCCATGCCTAGACTAAGCTCAGGCCGGCACAATGCTTTGTTCAATTAAGCCGCGTATTGCCGTCGCTAAGCTAAGGCCATCACTGCGCCCTTCAAAGCGAGGCTAGGCTTTGCTACACCCACGCCCGGCCATACTGCACAATGCCGAAACGTTGCTATGCGAAACAACGCCACGCCTTTGCGTGACTTGGCTGCACTACGCCGTTACCACGCTTTGCCATATTCTGCCCAGCTTTTCCAAGACTCGACTAAGCTTTTCCGTTACCAAGCTTTGATCTGCTTTGCCCAGGCTCTACAATGCTTTTCTGAGCCGAATATTACTCTACTGCACCGTGCCATAGCATTGCGAAACGGCACATAATTCTGCCTTGGCGAGGTAACACAGTTCGTTGCGACACCTAGGCACCACCCTACATTACTTGGCGACGCCAAGCGATGCTTATCCTTGACAGCACCCTGCGTTACCACGCATAGCCGTCACAAGACAAGGCCCTACAAGGCCTCTCAACACCCTGCCTGGGCGTAAATTGGCCCTGCATTGCTTCACCGCGACTTCACTTTCTCGGCTTCTCCGATGCAACGCATTGATATGCGATGCTTCACCGAGACAACGCAGTTCTTTTCCACAGAATACACAGCCACAACGTCGCAACAGCCAGCTATGCTTTACCATAGCGATACTGCGCCCTGCTGCACTGCGCCAAAACTGCACCCAGCACTGCTCTGTTATGCCACCACGTAGCGCAGCATAATTGAACAATACGATACCTTGCTGTGCCTCGCACCGCTTCGCTCCACCACAACGCGACTTAACCGCGCATTTCTGTACGTCGCCAAGACTGCGCAATACAATACCAAGCTTCACCTCGCCGTGGCATGGCATCACCCTACAGAGCACCACTCCGCTTAACCAATACTTTACTTTGCTTTGTTGGTAAGTGCGGGTGTCAGTCTTCGGTGGTGTCTTCTTCGGCTCCGTCAGCGTCCACAGATGCTGTAGAAGCTTCGCCTTTGGCTTTACGTCCGCGCTTTGCTTTCGGTTTGGCTGCGACAGCCGCGGCGTCGGTGCTGCTGCCGGCATCGGCAGTCATGTTATCAGAAACACATTCCCAGGTGAATTTTCCATGACCGGCGTTGCGCCACTGGCCCAGGCCGTTAAACTGCCCATAGCTGAGCCAGAGCGGGATTTTATCACGCAGACCCTTGTCCATGATCTGAATCGTGAATTCGATATAACTGCCAGCAGGAATTTCTTCGCTTCGGGCAATGGCAACACGCTCGCCCTGGGGGGTCTGCACACGAATCGGCCGTTCGCAGATGCCTATTTCAGCATCAGCAGGCACAATTACCGGAATCTGCCGTTCTTTGATAAATACGTTTGTGTCGACGACGCGCTTGTGCGCAGACATTTTGTACTTTGCAACGCGATTCAGCGCACCCTGAGCTGCTTTGAAAAAGCCACGAATCATGTAGTCCCAGAAGATAGGCCGGCCGTCTTTGTCACGGGCAAACACAGTAGTGCCCTGTTCTACGCCCTGGTCGATGTCTTCCGGAGTCATCGCTTCGACTTCGTCTTCCCCACCATTAGGAGCCAGGCTCGCGATATATTCACGAAGAATTTCTTCTTTGTTGGGTTTGGTGCCGAGGGCGCTCTGTACAAATGTGCATCGGACTTTGATTTCATTCGGAATAAGTTCGGACAGATTTACGGGTTTCATTTCCATTTTAGTTTCTCCTAGTTGTTATATAGCGGGCGAGGAACTGCTGCCCCGCCCGCGAGTAATTTATATGCTTATTCTTCGTTTGCTTCTGAGATTTTTTCTTCAGAGGCGAGTCCTGCGTCGATCTTGCTGTCACGAACCTGGGCGTGCGATGAAGCTTTGGTCGGCGCGGGATGATGCTCACTGCCAGATTTCTTCATGCGCGTGACCATATTTGTGGGTAACGATACAATGGGGCGATTGCGCCAGTCGTCTGAGTGCAGCCACATCAGAGCTACGCGCCCGGTCTCGTCGGTAAGCTTTCCTTCACAAATATATCCGTTGTCAAAAAACAGCAGCATATGCACGGCTGTGCGGCCTTTAGGGGCCGCCACAGGCTCAACTGCGAACGGTCCTTTTTTAAAGGTGTCAACAGTCAGCTCCTGGCCGGAGATGTTTTTGTAAGCCTGCTCAAACCCACGGGCCCAGGAAAAGTTCCCAGTGAGAAATGCTGCGCGCACAGCGGCCGATATGCTCATCCATCGTTCTGCGTCTTGTCTGTTCATTACTTTGGGCCTCCATCTACCCTTATTATTTCAGCATCTTTATCCCATCGCTTAATGTGCCTGGAATCGCCTTCTGGCATTAACAGCCAGTAAACATTTCCACGGATTTTTTGGCGCGGGAAATCAATAGAGCAGTAGCCGTCTGTATACATCATAAGAACAGCCGGGTCTTTCTCTCGCCTGTCTTTATCAAGAAAAACCTGCTCAAGGACGTTATCAAAATCAGTTCCTCCTGATTGAAGATTATCCAAGTCACTCTCTGAGTAATCCTTCACCTCCTTATCGTAATAGACATTATGATGGAAGAAAATAATTCTGCACTCGATCTTGTCCGAGTACTCTGAGATATTAAGAAACTCATTTACGATTTTCTTAATCTCGTCTAAAGGCACAGATCCGGAGGTGTCGACGGCGAATACATAGCGCTGCTTCGGAACTGATTTAGTCCCGGGGTATTCATAGCCGAATCTGCGATTTGGTCGATAACGCGTGGCCTCGCCTTCGTCTTTCATACTGGCACCTAGCACGCCGCGGACTTTTAGTAAATAAGGCACTTTCTTTTCACGCCTCAAGTCTTTAAATATCGACAGCAATGAGCCTGGATTATTGCTTTTACTAAAAGACTCTGACTGCGCGTATGCATGGTTAGCCATGCTGGTAACAACCATTTCTTCGTAAGTATTTTGGTACTCGACTAAGGGCTGCGTTAGCCCTGCCAAGTCCGCTATTGCATCCGCCGGGACTTGGGCCTTTAACGATTCTAGTACTTTTCGGTAATTACCAATAAGAGTGCCTACAGGGGGTCTGACAGTGATGCGTCTGTTTTTAAGAATTGCGTTGACTTTCGCAAACGACGTATGCAGTGTGCCTATCCCTGAACATACATGGCAATCTTTATGGCCTTTTACCGTGCGCACACTTGGAGATATTTTTACTGGCTTCGTATCTGAGAATAACAGCAGGCAATTAGGGCAGTGGGCTATGCTTGTAGCCTGCCCCACTTTTTCATCCAAGTAACTGTTTATGCTCAAATCCATAGATAATAACGCAAGCATCTTGTCTTGCGTGTCAGTATGCAGCTTTATGTTTTCCGGGTGGTGTAGCACTAAGTGCATAAGCTCATGTTTTAACGCACGCTTAAGGGCATCCAAGTGCAGATTTTCCAAATATACCACCCAGTTTGGATTGGCCTCTATTACAAGTTGGCCGGCATCCATATAGAATCTGAATCCGTTTACTTCCGGATCCACTAATTTTCTAATGTCGGTTAACAAAGTCCCGAGAAAAATAGCTTCGGGATCTGAATTATCTCGTAGCAGGTCTATCGCTGCTCGAGTCATTGCACGTAGTGCCTGCGCCGGTATATTATTATCCGGTAAGAGCGGGTAGCTAAAATTCTCTGTATTGAGAATAGCGTTGAGTGCCGCTGTCATCAGGCAGCCACCTCCTCACAGTCTTCTACAACTGTTTTAGGGGCGTTTTTATACTTGTGCGGATTGATCATTTTGTCGATCCGCGAAAATACACGTTTGTCTTGCGCCATGGACAAAAGCACCATTTGCGCATTTTTGACTTCTGACTTAATAAATGTCAGAATACCTACTGATATGTCTTCTGGCAGCATGGCAACTAAATTGGCCAGCGGCTTAGTCTGTTCTTTTGATATGCCATCTGCTTTGAGCATGGCTTTTATCAGACGCGCGAACGAGCCTAGACGCTCGATTGAATTGTTTTCTACCCAGGTGCCTATAGTGATAAGCAGCTGTAGTGATTTTGTTTCGTCGTAAATGTCTTTTGGATTTACGAGTTCTGTAACTGTCCTGCGACTGTAGGTCATAATGCTTGCTGCGGCAGCTTCTCCAGCTATGGCACTTAACAAGTCAATGCCAACTGTTTCTTTTTCTTCGTCAGTTAACTGCTCGAATATTTGTGTGGCAACAGTTACGCTACGACGAGACGGCGTGCCGCTGTAGTACTCATTAGTAGTCCAGTCGCCATCTGCGGTCGTTCCGGTTTTTTGATCCAGGAAAAATCCTGGCTGTTCTGAGATCATATTCCTGACGTAAAGCGGCATACCGGCTTTGTTAGCAAAGGCCAGCCACTCTTCAATCGTGGATGAGACTTTTAGAAAGGCAAGCCTGTCTTTGAACTGCCTTGAAAACGTATAGCCGCCGAAGTCACCACCGACTGGATTCATGGCACATACGATCAGTAGCTCTTTTGGCAACCGATTCTGGTGGAGCTTTCCGGTTAGCAGCATGGGCATTACTGCAGCTCGCACGTCTGTTTTGGCGTCAGCCAACTCATCCAGAAACAACAAGCCTTTAGAGTCAATCTCTGGCCACCAATCCGGAGCCAACCATACGGTCTTGTTACCTTGCCTGTCAGGCATGCCGATCAAGTCGCCGACTTCTACCTGCGCGAGATATTTGCACTCAAAGAAATCAGCACCATGCTCTGTTCTGATGCTTTCGTAGAAGTCGTTTATCAGCGCGCTTTTCCCGATGCCGGTGTCGCCCACTAAAGTAAAAATAGGCATGTTAGGAATCGTCCCTGCAACTTTTAACCTCCATGCAATTTCCAAGATTTTTCTGACTTGCGTGAGATTCATTTATCGCTCCTTGTTTCTTTGATAAATATTAAGGGTGTAAAACAGTATTGGACTTATAACAATAAAGGCCCCGGAATTTCTCCCGGGGCCTTATTATTTTTCCGTCACTCTACGAGTTCGTATTTTGCGGCAGGATCTATCTGGAATCTACCTCTTGATGGCCGTATAAGCAGGCCTTCTCTAGCCAGCAAACTTAAAGCGGCATTCAACGATGCGTGTGTTGTTTCTGGAGGTATTATACCGACGCCCATTTCCAGTATGGCCACGTTGTTCAGCGCCGAGTCTTTATTCTGCTCCAGCACGATCAAGATTTTATGCCGCAACGTTCCGCCCTTTATTTTTATAACGGCACGCGGTATAGGCTGCCGCACAGGCATTACGCCGGCAGCTTCTGGCTTAATTACAAATTTGGCCTCGCCAATAACGCCGAATATGTCATTCTCGTCAATATACTCGACTTTTTTATTTTGCAGCATCAGCTCTTCTTCAACTGTCACTGGCCGGCGCTCCGGCACTGGGACTTTTATTGTAAGCTTTGCCTCGAGGTCTTTGAAGACATACATATTGCCAAGCTGCTCAAACCGACTTACTGTTACCACAGTATAGCCGTTTTCAGTAATAATGGCAGCCTTGCCAATGGGCTGCTCTTCTATTATGGCCTGGGGTGTTTCGGCATATGCTACATGCCTCTCGGTTATTTCGTCCGCCTCCAGTTTGTCAACAGTGTCTTTCCTAACGGTGCTTTCTACGTCAAATAGCGCCTCTGCCGCTATTGTAGCGACATCTAAGTCAGGATCATCGTCAGAGTTTGTGCTCACGAGACCATCAGTGATGGCGTCTTCCATGGATATTTCTCCGCCGTTGGCCAAAGTGGCCAGGCTTTCGGACCTGTCTATAATCGGATCTATCGTGATTTGTGGCGCCGGAGTAGCTTCTGACACAGCAGCTGCTTGTGCTGGGATTGCTGGCGCTGCAGATATTTTCGTGGCAGCATGCACGATTGCATCGTCCGATATTAAACTGATTTTTTTAAGCGAAAGGCCTATTTTCAAGTCGCCCTTGCATGCGTTTAAAGCTGTTTCCAGCATTACGCTGTCTAACAAAATATCCCGGTCTTTAAACGCGGCTATTAGTGCAGCATCGTTTACTTTGCTGGACGATATCGTGCTAGTTAGCAAATTACCGTCTTTATCGGTAGCACAAATATCTACTGATAAAAGCTCGCCGGCCATGATATCTTCAGTCATTTTGCAAGATAAACGAGTCTCGCTTCCCATACGGCTCAGCAGCTTTATCTTATTTTTCAGCCCACGATTCATGGCTGTTATTATCGAAGGCTGTGGCAGCATACGCTTTAATGGGTTCTCATTCATGTTGAATTTTGCTGCGAAGAACCCTACGATTACCGAAGGGACTATGCTGCCCCCTGAGACAGTATCGCCGTCGTCATCTTCTGAAAATACCATCGTGCTGGTTAGTGCGATGGCCGCTATGCCTGTATTAGTATCCGGATCTGTCATGGCATCCAGATATTTAATCGTGACTGCGCTGTTGCTAAGCAGGGCCATAGCTGCAGAAATAAACGATTTTACCGGTGTAGCATGTATTTGACAGACGCTGGCATATTTCTCAGCACTCTTATCTATAATAGACTCTGGCCTGGCAATTTTTTCCAGGACCACATGCTGGGAATACCCAGTCACTTTTACGACATTAGCACCGGCGTGGGTGTCAGTTGTGACGAACACGAACTGCTCGGTGCTTATTGGATTAGTCTTTGCCACAGCGGCTGCATTTTCAAGAGCGTCGACGCTGCCTTGCGTAGTATCAGAAAATGCCAGTCGCACTCGCATATCCTTGGCTTTCACCGAATGCCCTGCCAGCAGGGCTTCGTTTACCAAGGCATCAGATCGTTTCACTGAATAGTTTTTCAAAATAGTAGATAATTTGAAAGCTTCGGCGCTACTACAGCCAAAGTCTATATCGTCCACGACGGGGATTTTCTTATCGATCAATGATTTAGAAAGACTTTCGGTTGCTTGTTTAGTACCACTCCAAACACATACTTCGAACATTATAAGTCACTCCTTTATATGTCTATCTCAGATAATGAGTCTACTGCCTGGCGCAGGGCGCTGGTGGCATTCAGTGTAACATATTTGCCGGCACATTTAAAGTGCGCAGACTTGGCGAATTTTTCATCGCCCGTATAGAGCTGCAGTGTCTTGGCGGCAAGGCTGTCACGTATACCCTGGCACACCGCCGAACTTTTATCAATAACGGCCAGCAGCCATGTTCGGTAAGCCGCCAACAGGAGACGCCTGATGTTATTCGCAGCTATTTCACTTCCAGGCCAGGCCCTGGCTATATAGCTGTTAAGAACAGCTTCTGGTATTGCGTCGGTTATCGCAGGATATGTAGCCGCAACTCTGTCAGCACGTTCTCCGACGGCCAGCATTTGTAAGTCAAGCCCGTCATATGTTCTATAATACTCTGGCCGTGTAGCTTCCGTGTATGTGCTAGTCACATACAGGCTGGAACTCTGGCCTTCGTTTCTGTGAAACACGTAATTCTCCAGCAGCTCAAGCACCGACCGTACTTTTACAGCCGTCGTACTTATGGCCTGAATAAGTAAATGCCCACCGCTGTTGTCTACGAACATCCCGGCGTGCACGCTTCCGGTTAATACATTACTTCTTATTATCTGAGAAACTGCCAGCAGCACACGGTCGTTCAACTGCAGATCATCACAGTCTATCTGATCAGAAAAGCCTCGCTGCATTAAGAATGACTTTACCAAATATCCGTGTCGATCTAATAACGACAAACCATCCATTTGCTCGAATTTGCAGTAATCACCCATAGCTGCGTACATTCTTTCGTATGCCTGCTTACACTGCATGGCTTCGACCAGCATGGCTTTTAGCTCTCGCTTGTTTATTATTGCAGTCCCCATTTCGGTACTCACAGCAGTATTTGCGCTAACTGCGCGCACCCTGCCTACAGAAACGACCGGATTATTAAATGGCGCGTAGGCACTTCTTGTCAAATATGGATGACCATAGGCCCCGCCTCGAGACAGCGCTCGAACAGACATCGCCAGGCTAGGCATCAAAGGCACCGCCTGCGAATTTGCTATGCAATAGCCAGTCTCTTTGCCACCAATTTTCCGATTGTAACCACCCCCATAATCATGGCACTCTGATGTCACTATTCGGTCGGTCTCGTGATCGTCGGCTACTTCGCTGCCAACATTTCTACCGTTGGTATCTCCGACGCATAGCGCACCTAAAGAGTCTGTGCGCGTGTAGTATTTATACCAAGGATCTGTGCGTAGCATTATTGGCACGCCCACAGGCCGCCTTATATTTAAAGCCAGGCTTGGGATATTGTAGTCGCTGTCAAGCAAGCCTCGGTACGTATAATACATGGCTGCTTTTATTATTTGGCGAATTGCTGAGTTTATATCTGAGACCACCACTGTCTCGCCGATTGCAAACGGCGGGTTCTTAATCTCCCAGCTATCTCCTGATTTTTTAACCCACACGGTGTCAGATCTAAATTCTCCGTTTACCTCCCTGGCCAGCGTAGGAACTGTGCCAGAATATTTCTTGATTGCCTTATCCAAGTTCTGGATTGCGTGCAAAGTCCAGTATATGGCAACATCTCCGCCTTCGTATTTTTCTACGAAAACATCTTTTAGTATGCCCCGTTGGTACAACAGAACTGACGGCCGTTTTTCAGAATATCCGGCATCTTTTAACGATGGTGCAGATATCTCTGTTACATTTGCGATTCCGGCCGTAAAAACATCTGGTCGCTTTAGTAGCAGTCCAGTTCCCTGCGTGTATTCCGAAAGCTTTACCAGTTCTATCAGCTTACCCACTCTAGAAGGGGATATCTTTGCCTTATTACGATTTATAAAAACATCTCTAAGCTGGTATCGGCGTGTGCTGCGCATTTTATGAGTCGGAGATGTGTTAATGACAGACAGGTCGATATCATAGTCCGGAAAGAGCGATAAATCATTGTCAGAAATAATTTCTGTCAGCAGCTGCTTATGCCGGATCAGCTCTGCTGCTACTATGTCTTCTATGCTATCTGAAGGCTGGCTAATATTAGTCCAGCAATGTGTCATCATCCCGTAAGGGCGTATTTCTAAATCTGCCGGAGTTCTGCCCTCAGCAGTCATTCGGCTATCTACTTTTGTGATAGTCTCTTCTGGGCAGATTCTTATATCCGGTATCTGAGTGTAATCTGTTAACAGCACTCTGGCATGCCTGGCCCTGTTAAAGTCGTGTAAGTGTGATATATCCGTGTCTGGCTGTGCGGCGCGGCTATTCTCAAACACAAGGGCCTCTTTGCCATAATGCACAGCCAATATGTCTGTGACGGAAAAACTGCTGGATCTTCCATCATGAGACATACTTATATGTGGAGTCTGCTGAGTCCCGGTTATACAGTCTATAGGATCTCTTTTCCGGACTTCTCGACTGATGTTGTCAATGGCCAGTTCGTCTGGTGCCGAATAATGCAGCCTGCGTATACCAATTGTGTTCTGTGGCAGCACTCTGCTGGCGTAATATTTATTTGAAATATCTGATTCGGTATGACTCCCAATAGTACCGCCAGTATGGTCATTAGCAATAATGTCTGTATGTGTTGGCAACTCTGTGGCGCTACTGTCGTGGCAGTCTAGCGAGACGCTTGCACGTATTAGATCCAGACGATCGTCAATACCAGACATAAAGTCTGTAAAGTCTGAATTGCCAGTATGTAATCTCGAGAAAGTCTGAAGCATGTACATCAGTATTTTATCCGGCGCGCACGGGGAATTATCGCAGCAGCTAGCCGTCCATTCCGAAGCAAGCCCACTTTTCCATATGGCACCCATGGTGTTGTTGGCCTCTTGCTCCAAATGTATAGACTGGCACGCTGTAACATGGCCATAGCCATACACAACACTGCCGTCCAGCTTCCTGAGCGAAATTGGGAAAGCGCCCTCCCGCCTGGAGAAAGCGTCTTCCATCGTGCTGTGCAGCCGCCTGACAAAATCAGAGCGAATATCTGGCTTTTCATCAATGTGATAATCTTTGCCAGTAATTTCGTTATCAAAACTGCCATTTACAGAACAGTCTGAGTATGACAACAGCGCGCATATAAATGCCAGCATGTCTTTTATATCAGAGGGCGTCGTGTGTGCCGCGAAATGCATCATGGCCACCACCATGTCTATGAGTATCTGTGGCAGCCTGTCTTCAGATTTTCCAGAGTAATGCTGCACTGGATTTTCTGAGAATATTTCCCGCAGTCTATCGCTGGCTGCAGAGCCATCTGGAACGAATTCTAACGTGGGGAATTCCTGATGCCAGCCTCGCGTGCTTACAGATATTTCGCTTCCGCTGGTATGAGGGAATATTTTTATCAAATGCGGCGCTCTCCATATTATGTCCGCAACTTCTTCCAACAGCGGCATATTTTTGGCAATAGCGCATTCTATTGGCTCTCTTCTTGCCACACCATGTGCCGGCACAGCAGCGTACCAGGCCAGTAGCTTCTTGGCCGCAGTAACTGTATCTGGGTTATTTTTTGCGCACGCCTTTAAAAAGCAGACGGCTTTTGGCCACCAACTTTCATCGTGAGTTGTCTGTGCAATCGTAATATTGTCTTGCGAGTTCTTAGATATGGCGGCAGCGGCTATGCAGTATAGATCGGACTTCATGGCAGGAATACTAGCAGTCAGCTTGCTGCTTAGTTTTAAATACAGCCCATCTTTTATCAGACGGTCTTGTATATTTCCCGCCAAAGTGTAATCTTCTAGAAGGCTGCCCACGCTCAGCGCCGAATTATCTATCATGTATGTCACCGGCTTAGTCAAGATAAATCTGAATAGGTCTTCGGCCCTGGCAATGGCATTATTAAACTCTGTGTTATTCATAGATCTACAGGCGAGTAGATTCTTCATTAATTTTTTTGACTGTTCTGTGATAGACCCGGTTGGGTCTATCCGCCAAATACATTTAAGCTCTGGGATTAACGAATTATTAGAGCTTCTTACATGGGACAAATCATATTTTTTTACAGGCTTATCCAGCATGTCATGCAAGCCTAGCACTTCTTCCACGAAGTCTGTGCCGGATATGCTAGGAAGCATGTCTATCCTTCCGCGGGAAACTCCTACTTTTTCACGAAAGAAGTCATCCCTGGCAGCTACAGATATCAGGCCTAGAGCAGCGTTAGCCGTCAGCCAGTCTTCAGGGGAAGATTCCATGGACGTGTCTAGTGCGTAATTACTTATTAGATTCAGGCCTTTTCTGGTTAGGTATCTGTCACTCCCTACAGGCACTGTTACTGGAACTTTTCTTGAATGCAGCAACTTGCTTTTGGTAACAGCTTCGGCTTCTTTAAGGCCCCGGACGATTGCGATACTTCGGCATACATTAGGATTTTCCGGATTGTTATTACCGGCATCCCCTAGCAGGCACAGCAGTTTATATGGACAATCATCACACAGACCCATAGAATTATCTTTTCTGTTCGTATGATCATATTTAACAAGTTGGGCGTATACAGACTTGTCGTTGTATCTAATATCAAACAGAGATGCGACGGCTTCTTTTTTACTTTCCAGCATTATAGAGCCGCCGTATCCCCGGTTTAACTCACGCTTACGTGCAGCATCTTGCATCAGCATCTCACGAGTATATCTGTGCTGCTCTTCACCGTAAGATTCGAACGACAGGAATATCTTCCCTTCGCCATCTAAATATTCTGGTGGCTTCTTTTCCAGGAAGTCTATTAGCGAATAAGCATCCCCGGATAACCATTCATCCATTACGGTCTTGTGCAGAAACAACAAGCTACATAACGGATGCGTTCTGTTGGCGTATGCTGTGTGCACTAAATACGTGTCTGAGTCTGGGTGCGCAAACGAAGTCCAGGCATTGGAAAACGCAGCATTGAAATTTAAATGCGTGTAATTGTTTGAATTAAGCACCGTAGAGCGCCTAGCAGTAGCCTTGGCATCGCCGTTTTCCAAATTCAAATCTAATGGATATAATAAATCCGCAATAGAATGGAGCGGGAACATTATTATCATTGGCAGCACGGAGGCCGCGTGTTTCACGTCTGTCGGTAACGTCAGTGTAGGTACACCAGATCTGTTTCTATTACTGGCGTATGTCTGCGCTATGGGAACTATTTTATAAAAAGCCACCAGGCGATCTTTATAATATTTCTTGACTACGCTTAGCGCTTCTTTTTCAAGCACAGCCAATTCTTTTTGGATTATTTTGCAGGCTGACTCGCCTTCAATTATCTCAGTGTCAGTGACGCGAGTTATGGCTATGGCCTTGCCGCACTGGTTTATATAAAAGCAGCCATCGTCAGAAATAGACCGTTTGTATCCGGCCATGTCTTCTCGCATATTGGCTGCGTATGATTTTGGCGTGCTATACCCCTGCATTGACGGATGCTTCATGGAGAAGATATTCATGTCAGTGTAGATAGCATCTAATATATCGTTTTTACCCAGCGTCTTTGGCGGGATAGTGCTGTCTGTATTGGCAACAGTGTCGAAAGTTACGTCGAGTATATCCATCTACTCACACTCCTAATTAACTGTGTATTCTACGATTATGTCGCCGTTTGGCGCAGTTTTTATGTCGAACTCAGCGGCCTCTTTTCTTATGATTCTTGGCATTGGATTTATTTGATAAATCCCGTGCTTGTCTCTGGCTGCCCATAGATATTTAACCTCCAGCCCGAAACGCTCGGCCAGGTTCCCGGCTAGAACGGCCAAGTTGCCTATCTTGGTTGTCCCGCCAGATGTTACGATATGCAGCTTTTCCGTAGCGGATCTAGTGATAGTAGAGAACATGATTTTCAATGCATACGGGAAGTCCTGTGTGCCAGAGAACGCGTCTGCCATTGGCACTGGCACTAATGACGTGCGCTTAGTTAGCGACGCTGCGTTAGATAAAATCTCTGTCATGTCTTTTGGATACACGACTAGAGAGGACTTTATATTTTCCGTGGCAATGTACTGACTGAATACATCGAAGTATTTGTCATTCTTAGAAGCTGTTTGTCCCGTGGGGAAAACAATCATTGCTCTGGGATTTTGAGGCATATGTTAGATAACCACCTTGCCGGGCACCAACTTGCCACCGAAGATAATCGAGTTTGGGACTAAAACGATCCTGCCTTTTGTGGCTGGCGTCTTGCCTGTGTAGTTCGGGTGTATCTCGATTTTATTATTCGTTTCGTCGATTATTAGTATCAATGGCTCTTCAACGTAATTCTCAAACGTTAAGCCTTTTATATTTTTGCTGGCAGATTTTTCTGGCGCAGGCTTTGATTGAACTGGCTGCGGGGCAGGTGTGACTGTCGTTGGCTTTGGGGCAGCTACTGGCTGAGGCTTTGCCGGTGCAGAAGCGATCGGAGCCTGAACGGCTGAGGCCTGTGTGGCAATAACTGGCTTGCAGTATATACCGACGCCGGGTATCGACGTTGCTTTTGCATATGTGTCGTATATTTCTACTGGCACCTGAATCGCTTCGCAGATGCTCACAATATGCGCTCTCTGTATCTCTGGAAATAAGCCATTAAACAAAGCCGTCATGCGCGCGTCAGTGAGATTCACCTTCTCGCACAATTCTTTTTTAGAGATTTTGTTCTGAATCTCTGTGCTCTTTCGATAGTTTCCGTATAGCTTGCTGAGCAGCAAGCCGTGTTCTGTGATATCTTTCGTATTTCTAAGAATCAGTCCGTCATACCAGGCCATAATTACTCTCCTTGTATTTCTAAAGCATTTCCGACATTATCACTTGTAACAGTTCGCAGTTCTTTTATTGCAAAAGCCCGTTTTATATGCGCTCGGCGTGCATACCCCATGGCGCTGAGCCTTGGTATCGCAGTATCTATAAAGTCAATTATGAAGCCACGTTCTTTTCCTCGGCTTTTACGAGCTATACGGCCGGCACGCTGTATGGCCGTTATTTTACTGGAAAAGGGCACTGCAAATACTATTGCATCCAGCGACGGTATGTCGACGCCTTCGTCTAATGTAGTCGTAGCAATCAAGACTTTATTTACACCAGAAATCGTGTCAGCAATAGCGGCGTCACGTTCTGGCATCTTAGTACTTCCCAGCACACATCGGCAAGGCACGGCTGAGTTATCCAGTGCGTCTTTTAGCAGCTCAGTCAGCCACATATTATTGCCGCAAATCACGGCGCATGATAGCCCCGCCCCTGCCACGGACTTGATCGTCTCCAGCAAGATTGAATATCTTATCGGATCCCCGACGACTAATTTCATTTTGGCGGCGTCCATCACGGCGTCTTCATGCGTGATCGCAGCCATTATTTCTTTTTCATTGAAATAGCCATCTATTGGAATCGTAATGTATCGCATTCTGGCCAGGTGGCCCAATACTGACTCCGGGTCAGTCTCGAACGTGCGGCTGGAAAATAGCGCGTTAGCATAAATATGCCGGCCGTCTTTCCTAAATGGCGTGGCAGTGCAGCCATATAGCACTGTTGGATGGAATGCATTCGCGATATTATAATAGGCGAATGCCGGAGCAATATGTGCTTCGTCGATAACTAGCGCCAGCCTTGCAGAATTTTTTATATCAAAGCCCTTTTCAGCCAATTCATCTAGCCTGTTTTGTTTCAGCAAGCCCTCTGGCCCAACAGCTGGCAGCTTGGCAGTTTTTATTCCCAGAATAGGGTCTCGGTATGCTTTAGATAGCAAAGCCTTTTCAGACTTTTCTGAGAAATTGCCTATAGATTGAAAAGTCGAAATTAATATAGGGCAGTTACCTTTCGTGACTTTACCAGATACGAGCGTGTATGGAATAATAGGCTTGTCTTGGTCTGGAGATATAAAAGCCAGCGCCTTGGCCCATTGCTTTATTAATAAGCGCCTGTGACACAGTATGACTGTGGGCATATTATGCGCTGCGATTACGTGTGACATTATTATTGTCTTACCACTACCAGTCATAGATATAGCCTGGGCTCGCCGAACTTTAAATACTTGCCCGGCTATTACATTTTGATAGTGCCTAAGCTTGTCCGAGTACATCATCATGGCCGCTGGCGTATACCCAGTTATCTTAGCGCTGCCGGTGCTCAAATCCGACACTTTTATTTTATCTTTGCCTACGTTGGCGATCAGCCACTCTTTTATTTCAGGCAAATATCCAATCGGTATATCGTCGTATCCTACTTGATTTAGCGCTGCCGGCTGTGCCATCAGCAGCATGTTAGGTATGTATCTCGGAACTTCCCAGCGCTTTATTCTGGCCAGGTTCTCCGCATCCGTCATTACTGGATTTTTAAATAACAAGCATTCTCGGGCAAGCTTGGCAAGAATATCCCGTTCGCTTCCAGTTTGAGAAATCACAGAGAATCGATTATTATGTAATATGAGACTAATCACGATTTGATTCGGAGGCTCCCTTCATGAGATTGCAAGATCTAAAAAGCCAGCTTACGTCGGCTGTAGCAAAACTGGCAGCGAATAAACTCGGAGATATTTATAAATCGATACCATTAAAAGGAACGACGAACGCCACGAGCCTGAAGCCCGTAGCGCCGTCTCCTAGTAAAGGCCTGTCTCCCATAAGTGGTGGGCCAAGCAAACTTAACACGCCAGGCAGTCTAAGTGGCATGGACCTTATGGCGCCGCCTATTACAGCAAACGGCATGAAGACCCCGGGCGCCGCCTTTTCTGATGGCCTGGCTGCAGGTAGCAGCTCTGGTGCTCAGAACGTGTCCAAGTAAGCGTCTACCTTTTTAGCGCTGCCCCAGTTATCTCCGGCAGATATCCCTACGGTCATTTTAAGACCTTCGGGAAAATTGTATTTCTCGATTAACGGGATATCTTCACTCATCGCCAGCCTTACTTGCTCGACTGTCTTGAGTATCTGATCTTTGTTTTTAGGACATACTGAGATGATTTCATCGTGTACGAAGCCGATAATATTGGCCCTGAAGCCAATATCACGGAATCGTTTTCTCGCAAATAAGCTACCTTGCTTAGTCATTTCGGCAGCAGTGCCTTGAATAGGCTGATTCTGTGCCTTACGCAAAGCGCCCATTACAGCTTTGTAATATTCTTTGCCTTGCTTTAGCCCCATTATGCGCAACTCGTCTGTGACTGTTGGTTTCTTGTAAAACGGGCAGTCTAACGATTCATACGTGTGGTTCGGGTCTAAAATATCGTAGTATCTGCGTCTGCCGAGAACGTCTTTTGAGTATCCGTTTTCTAGCGCAAATTCATACATTTCTTTAATCCAGCGCTTAATGCCTGGAAATGCCGCGAAATATTCTTCGAATATCTTTCTGGCTTCTTCAATGGTTATCCTGACTCGCTGTGCGAGAGTCATTTCAGAGCCGCCGTAGACGAGCAAAAACGTCACAGCTTTAGCAATGCCCCTGAGCTTTTCGAACTTCTTTTCGATTTCCCATATTGGCGTATCGCCGACTTGAGATTTGAATACTTTGCTGGTAACAAAGCTATGAACTTCTTTTGGATGGCAGTAATCCGGATTGCCTATTGATGGCGTAATTTTAGGGCACTTATGCTTGTTATCTGCGTAGATGCAGCGATAGCACGGATTAAATGCCTGCAGCAATCCGGTATCTCGGCAAGCCGATGCCAATATTCTTACTTCTTGGCCAGAATAGTCAGCAAATACCAGAGTGTACCCGTCTGGAGCAATAATTGCCCGTCTAATCAGATCTGATGCCTTTTTCGGCAAATTCTGAAAGTTGGGAGAATGGCATGCAAGCCGGCCAGTCTCTGTAGCTATATTAGAAAAGCTGGGGTGCACGTTACCGGTGACGGCATTGCACTTTTCTATAAATGACGTCGTGTATGTAGCAGCCAATTTATTATAGCCGCGTCTGTCTAGTATCAATGACAGTGTTTCGTTGTTAGTCTGTTTATACAGCTGCTCGAGCGTGTCTGCATCTACGCTCGCAGCCCCAGAAGCAGTTCGCTTAAGTATTGGTAGTCCCAAAGTTTCGTATAAAGCTTTGGATAGCTGTTGGCCTGAATCTATATTTACGCCTGGCAGTGCTTCTTTTAACTTAACGTCAATATCCGCCACTTTAGCAGCCAATGTTGCTTTTAGATTTTTTAGATACTCTTTATCAAGAGTGAACCCGTGCATCTCTGCTTCAGTCAGGACGGTTATGAAGGGCAAGTCTACTTCATTAACCAGGTATTTGTAATCGCGCATTAACGGCGCATATTGCGCGCACATAAGCAGGAATTCATTCACGCAGTCACGGACGCAGTAATTAGCCACTACGCCTATTTCTATGTTTCGTAAATTTTTGAAGAATGCGTCAGACTCTTTCCACTCTTCTACTAATGGGAAACGTTCCGCGACAGATTTTCCCAAATTGAACCTGCCTTTTAATCGGCAGTCAAGGATATATTCCCCGACCATCGTGTCTAGCAACACATTCAGTTCTACTCCGTAGGCAGCTTTGAAAAACTGCATTTCAAACTTGGCATTGTGAATTACCAGGCTCTGCTTACACAGCGTTTCTTTTACGAAATCCGCTACTTCTGAAGGTTTACAAATAGTAGCTACGACTTCCGGTGCCTTCACAAAAAACGTCTGGTTAAACACTGTCTGAGGCATCGTCAAGGGAATGTAATATCCCTCACTAGCGTCCATACATATGCCTATGCCCACGATATTATTTGTAAATGCATCCAGGCCGTCAGTTTCAATGTCTAGCACGATAGGTCTGGGTGAATACGCCCGAATCGTATCCGCCAGTGTATCCAGCTCAGCCTTGTTCTTGATGATGTTTACTTTAGGAGGACTGCCATGAGCCCCCAGCACGGCCTTAGATAGCACGTTCATTATGTACCGCAGCCCACTATAAAAGTCTGCGTCGTCCGGGATGTGCTTACCAGCAAGTAAGTCTTCAAATGCCCGCCGCACCAAATCCTTGGCAGAGTATATATAGCCCAGATCGTCAAAGTACACAATCCTGCAGTCAGAATCCTCACCCAGTAGGTGCATATCTGCTACCTGACTTGGGGACAGGGCACTCTCTAGCTGGAATTTAACAGTATTTATTCTGTTTTTAGCAGTCTTCTTGGGAAAGTATTCCCTTTTGCTGGGCACGATTACGTTGAAAGCCTGCGAGAATCCAAATAGGCCTTTTAATTTCCCTTCGTAGAATCCTCGCAAAACTTTCTTGATTCCCGGCACGTCCGGTATTGTGTTCTTCTCAATGAAAGCTTTTACTTTCTCGTTGCCGCTGGCGGGCTTAATCTGTAGCACCCGGCCTTTGCTGAGTAACCCCATCACGCCTTTATCAGAGTCCGACAAGCCTACATCTTCTAAGTCATCTGTCACTGCGCACCTCCGTTGATATATTCGTCAATAGTATCCAGTTTAGCCTTGCCGCGGACATCCAAGTCCACCAACCCGGCCGAGCATTCTCTGACCAGCGGTGCTACCTGTATTCTGAAAAACAAAAGGCAGTCCCGCCTAAATGTGTCTCTTAATACAGCGTAGCTGCCTGGAGAGATAGCCATGGCCCATGCCAAACTTCCACCTAGTTTATTTAGCATTCTGGGTATTCTCAGGTGAGATTGCTCGTTGAAGCCCTTTGGGTAATTTTGAGTGATATATTCCGGGGTCGGGACTAGTGATCTGTTTGTCTGCAGCCAGGTCAAATAGGCCAGCAGAAACTTTTTCATATTATGAACTCTTGCACGGAGCTTTCTTTTGCTTGTCCTGGTTAGCCGAATATTAACGTTGTTTTTGGGGCCATTGTATTTTAGTACGCACACGCCGAAAATTTCTCGTTTATGCTCGCCCCGTATCATGTTGGTTTTGGGCTTGTTTATCTTAAGCCCCCGCTTGGCTAATGCCGCACCTATTATTTTGTTTACAGCATACATCGTGCTTTTTGGCTGCTTAGCCGAAAACATTACGGAGATATCGTCCATGTATGCGTATGCTTCCCCGCCGAGTTTTACTATGTCGTCGTTGATGTCGTCTAATACTTCGCTCAGGACGTAATTGGCGAGTAGCGGACTTGTGAGTGCACCTTCTGGAAGAGTGTTATTTGCCGTCACATAATAGTCCAATGCGTAATCACATGCCAGGTTTACAAGTTCAGAAGTCTTTTCCGCGGCCCTATTCTGCCGATCGCAATTTATTACTTCATAATTGCCAGCAAGATACAAGTCCAGCAAGTCTATTACGTTACTGGCTACGTGTGCATCACTGAGAGTAAACACCAGTAAATTATTGCCGCAGGGCACCGCTATTTTTTCCCCAGCATTTATTGGTGGAGATGATATGGCCTTTATGGGCAGGCCGTCTATCGCGTAATCTGACTGCTGTGTAAACTGTGTGAACTTAAACTCCAGGCTTGTCTGGGAAGTCCCGGCTGAGTCTACTAGCCGCAAGCTAGACTGTGCATCTAGATTTGGCATAGCGCCGAGCACGGCTTTTTTCAGCAAGTTATCGTACGATACGAAATAATTCAAGCTAGTCTGTAGCTCAGCCAGACGTGACAGCTTGTCGCTGCTATGACCGTCTATTATAGCCGTAGCCATAAGAAGCATGTCGCCCACACCCCTGGGCATCAGCGTAATATTTGTTGTGTCAAGGCCGCCGTTACTTACAATCATAATCATGCGTTCTGATTTCAAAAATTTAGGTGTCACGCTTAGTGCAGCTTGCTCTTTTGAAACAGACATATCTTGCATGTCTTTAAAAGACACAGCCAGAGGCGCCGGTATTTTAGTCCCGGCACGTATCAGTAGCTTAGATACGTCGGCATTTAAAATAGAGTCCGGTACAAATTTATCTACGGCCAGACTCATGAAATTATTAGCCACAGTGTCACCGTCACACAGTGTCTGCAGCTGCCATTCTATATGGGCCAGGTATTCCCCCAGCGGCGCCTTTCTGATAGGAGAATCAGATATGACGCACATGTTTCCTTTTACATACTTAGTATGCTTTTGCCTTCTTCGATATTCATAATCCTACCCGGGCATATCTTCGATATTTAATAAGTGCAACGGCGCATTCTTGCCGGTTGTTATCACAAATCCTGGCGCTGGATTTTCCGTTTCTGGAGAGTTTCCAGTAAAAAGCATTCTGTCGTCAGTTCTGTCAGAATTAAAAGCGTTTTGCAATCCTGGCAGCGTTATGCTTGCCACTTTCTTGACTGCAGCGCCAATAAATTCCCCGTCTTGGGATCTGGCAGCAAACAAAAATCTGGCAAAAGAGTGCCGGCCATTATTAGCTACTGCAAACTGAAAAGTAGGATCTGCTTGTATGGCCCGCTTTGTAATCTCCAGCTTTTCCGGAAGATCACTCATAAACCTAAGGCCATTAACGCCTTTGTAGCCAGTTTCCAGTGAGGAATCTTCCGGCTCAGTGTATAGTCTGTTTGCGGCAGAATTGCAGTCTGTCGCAACTGACGGGTGCAACTCTGCTGTAGCAAGCAAGTCTTCTGGGTTGCCAAGAAGCTCGTTATTTATAAATAGAGACACCGTACCGTGTGTCGCCGAGGCGTTCCCGGTAAAGGCCGATAATTGCACTGGTGTGAGCGGGGCGGAGACGACTGTAGGCGACACAATTGACGATCCGTTAGCAAATCTGATTGTTTCACTTCTGGAAGACACCAGCTTCATTCTAGTAGGCAGCTCTACCGCCAATGGAAGAGTATGACGCCCCCTGTGTGAGGCAACTATTGACACATGCTCGTTAGATTTTGCGACCGGGCCAAATGAATTTCCGTTTTTTATTTTAAACATAAACATGGCCGAGGTCACTGGTATCACAATCGAATTGACATAATGCGTCAATATATCTGTGACTACGCTTTTTATAATAGTCATCATGGCCGAGGGGATATCTTCAGGGAGCGCGATACCGGCCATTACAGCGTCAACCGATACGATTCCATCCCGTTTAGCTGCCACTGTTTTCAACAAAGAGTACAATATGGCTTTAGCCGAGATATCATTTTCCAGATTTGCAAAACGTATTGCGTCAGCAAGCTTGCTGCAGAATCCAGCTATCGATAGCTGCCCGGCCGTAGTAGTATGTAACAAATGCTGTCTGCCAGACTGAGTTGCGACCAATCCATAAGTATTCTTAAAGTTGGCGCCAGAACTGCTGATCTGCGCGCGCTTGTACGCAGCTATTCTGGAGTCTTGCAATGCCAGAATATCTTGCACGAGTGGCGCAGTCTGTGTTCCTGGCAATGGGAAAGCCGTAGCAACCCCGGAAGGCCAGTGGCCAGAAGTCTGGACAGAATCACTCCAGAAATCGTCGGCCAGCTGCACGCTGTCGCTCGTAAATGACTTTATCATCGGTATGAATTCGCTGGATTCACCCCTGGAAAACATAGCCTCAGCCAGCATGACTAAATGCTGTTTTCGTCCGGCATGCAGTAGTGCATTTTTCACTACTAGTTTATTAGTATTCCTGAAAAATCCGACAATGTCGGTTTTGTATATAGCGCCTTTTTCGTACGCAGCACTTATTATTTCCCGTATGTGTCGACCAGGCAGCCCTCCGACCACGCCTTTATGAAAAATATTTAGCACTGCGCCGGTCTCGCATAGCGATAGCTTGGCATGCGCGGCCTGTGCTTTTCCGGCGTGGCTGGAGTCGTCGATATTCTTTGTCCATAAAAGATCTAATGGCACTCTGGAGGAGAATGCTGTATTTGGAATCTCTGAATAATTAGATTCGTTTAGATGGGCAGTGCATATTTTGTCCCTTGGAAACGTCTGCCGGATGTATTCCAACGGCTTAGTCCTGATGCCCATATTTTTAGTCAAAACTGCCGGCACGATAGGTAAAGTCCTGAATGTACGGTATGCCCGATTAGATATCTTGCCGTAAGTAGTAACTGCCATTCGCCATTTTAAAATAGACTTGTGCATCGCGTAGAACATATCTTGCAAGTCTGCCAACGGCGCTGCCGGCTTGTGCAGTATTCTGAATTTAGTACCGTTAGATTTTCCAATTCGACCTATGTTATAAAACGTCTTTTTTACTTCCCTCGAGAATAGGTTTTTCATTGCGTGCCTCACTGTTGTTGTTTGTGCTTGTGCTTTTGATTTTAGTTCTATCGATCATGAGTTTAAAAGTCGTATTGTACAAGTCGCTGAGCAAAAAGAATATTGCTGGCAGCAACCTGCTTGCCCGATAGCCATTTAGCACAGGGTCGTATCCTGAGGCATAATTTATTCCCAAAAAAGCAACTATGTCCGGGTAGTTCTCTATTGGGCCTCGGCATACTTTGTAAAGTATCCTGTGCTCTTCGTGCAAGTTTTTTGGCCAGGTTATCCTGACCATGTTTTTACTTCTGGGGGCATTTCGTATTAATACAAAATCTTCTGTATACCCAGAAAATCTCATGGAGCCTATGATAAGCGCCAGGAATAGCATCGGATCTTGCCGGAATTTGCAGTCTATTCGCATAACTGCTACTTTATTGTCCGGCGTTTCGATATTGTAAAAATTCTTAAATATGCTCAGATTTCTTTTCAGAATCTTTTTCATAAGTGCCAGGTTCGTAGAAAATAACACCGACAGCTCTTGTATAGCCATCGGTGTTTCTGAGTTAGTCAGTAACTTTAGTAATTTACTCACTGACTTGACAACGTTTTTTTTATCTACGCCCTTCGGTACATAGCAGCCGGTTAACGCCAGTCGTTCAAATGCCGTCGAAAATGTCTTCTTCATTGTCCTCTTTAGGCGCCTCCTTCTTATCTTTTAGAGAATCTGCATATGCTGGATTCGTGTCTCTTAGCAGTTTTATCAGACGATTCATTTTCGTCGTAGGCTTGTAAGTCCCGCCATAGTCTGATTCTAGCAGGCTATCCACGGCCATGAGCTGCAATAGCTTCGTAATATCAGTTCTTGATGCCCGCAGATATAAACACAGCTCGTCAGCACGAATACGATCAAGCGTGTTAATGTGCGCCACGGCTTCTACGATGTCGATTGATTGCGATAGCTCGTGTCGCTTCATCAGACGGCGGAAATTCATCAGCCAGTCAGTTGGCACAGATAGCTTTCTGTCGCATTCCAGCGCTTCTTCGTCCAGAGCCACGTTTCTAGATGCATACGTCTCATCGAGCAAAGTATACGCCATATGCACATCTGCCATAGTCGGAATAAGCTTTTCAAAATCATCCGTTCGCATATTCACCATGGCCATAGCTGCAGTAATCCTGGCCAATTTTATATGTGCGTCAGTCGTGATTATCGGAATCGTTGCACTGGCAGCCTGGAATTTGGCAGATAATTTTCTTGCCCTAAGCAATATATCTTTAGTAACTTCCTGCGTAAATTTTATCTGAGTGATATCCCGAGTCCAGGCCCACAAAACGACTGTTCGTAGCATTTCTTGCGAAATATCTATCTTTCGCTCTAAGGATTCTCGCATAGAAACATCTACGCTGACATCATCCTTGAAAAAGAACTGAAATATATCAAAGCGTCGTGCGTCTGGCCCTTCCATGATACCCATGATCGCCTGACAGCCACGCTTATACATGTCCATTGATTTGCCTTTTTCAGCATTGGCCGATGCGATAATTCTGACACGGCAGATCTTTGTGCCTTTTCGTATCTTAGAAATAACTGCTTTACCAGAAGTTCTGATCTCTCTCAGTGCATGAAAAGCATCTGAATTCTGTTGCAGCTTCTCCACTTCATCCATGAAGACGATCGTCTTATCGCTGTTGGGTAGCACTCCCCATGAGATATATTGTGTGTTATCGTGTTTATCTACGCCACCGACCATGCCTGCTGCTGTGGTATTGGCGCCGGACACCATGTTTAGAGTCCCGACAAAGTTAAGTATGCGCTTAGGCAATTCGGATTTACCCTGCGATGAATCCCCAATAAAGCAGCTCTCTATCCAGCCACGGTCTAATGGGCGATTATTGAATTCTATCTGCAATGGACTTAACAGCGTCAGCATTACGACTAAAGCTTCGCGATCTCGACCACGAATATCAGCCACCTGGTCGGCAAGCTTGGAGATAAATTCACTCTTGTCCATCTCTTTGTAGGCCTTCAAATGCTCGAGCTGCTCAGGCGACGGATTAAATTCGTCCAAGTTACCAAGCATGCGTTCTAGCTTAGAGAATAAAAACGTCGTCTTCTGCGTTCTCGGATGTGGATGTATTTTCCCGATGCCAATGTAATCAGTCGAGATATTTATGTTATCGCCGTTGAAATAAGCTACGTAGCTTTTCGTTTCCACAGTCTTGTTTTTGAATACTTGGTTTCGGATTACTTCATCTGCAGACGTGATCATAATGCCCTGCATATGGTAAAAGCTCTTCTTTTCCATATGGATAAAGCTTGGCTTTAGGCACGGTATCTTGGCAAAACCTAGTAATGCCTTCTTGACGACAGCGTCAGGCGAGTCGGTGAAGCTCAGTAATATGTCGCTGTCGTCCGGAATAGAGACTTTAGTCTCTCCGCTTTTATTATTGTGCTCGCATATTATCTTTTCGCCTGTCCGAGCAGGGCAGCCTTCGCTGCAAGTGAATATACACTCTTTAGGGAGCGTATACGAGCTTCCTATTAACGAGTCGGCCTTAAACGGCACCGAAATCGTCTTGCCTATATACTGCGTTTTTTCAACGTCTTCAACTAACTCTAATTTAGCGTCGACTTTGGCTTTTGGGTACGCCAGCTTTATTGGAGACAGCCCGCTTCTGGCCAAAATCTCTGCGCAGTTTTTAGAACATATGTGCATGTCCTGCATTCTTGCACATGTTATAGGCCTATATTTGCGATGATCTTTAGCGTGCGTGATCATCTTGTCTGTTTCTTCTTTAGAATAGTCAGTGCAGTTTTTTATTATCTCGTGAATTTTGGCAACGCCTTGCTCACCGAAGTGCATACAGAGCATCAACAATGCCAGGCGCTCTTCGTGTAGCAAATGCTTATCTTTTGTAGCCTTGGCCACCAGACGCTTTAGCGCGTTGCAGCCAGTCATCATTTTAGAGAGTGACGCACACGTAGGCGGCTGGGATAAGTCTTTTATGTCTCCCTGCTCACTGTACGTGCCTATGTTTAGCTGCGACTCGGATACGCTATTAATAACATCATGCAGATCGTCCAGCGTGAGTTTCTTAGTGCGCCTTAGATAATCAAACGGCGTCCCGAATGAACTGGCATCAGTATCGAATAAGTCTACGAACTTAGCCCGTTTGCCAGTGAGTTTATGTATGCCCATTGGGAGTTTTACCAAGCTGCCGTAGGCGTTTGCTGCGCTAGGCTGCTTTGGGAAGACTTCCATGCTCTTTGGCAGACCTGCGTGATTTTTAAGTATGTTCACGAATTCGAATACTTTTTTAGCCGGTATCGGTGTCGAAAAAAATATATCAACGTGAAAGCCTTTATATCCAGAAAAAGACACCAACACCTGGTCGTTATTTATGTGCACACTGCTCAGTATGCTGAGAAATTCCCTGACGCGATTTTCTAGTTCACTTAGTGCGTTCTGTATATGAGCATTCTGCTGTTCTTCGTTTTCCAGCTGCTTGGATTCTTTTCGTATCTCGGACGACAAATCAAAATCAAACGTACAATTTTTGCAGCAATCTTTGTGTGGGCCGTCTAATATTATTGTGTACGCCCCAATAGTGCGATCACCTTCTAAGTGGCTTTTTAATGCCGAGACAAAGTCAGCACTTCCGTTCTCTACTTTATTCCATCTAGCCTTGTTGTTTTCATTTGGGGGCAACTGTTCCGCAAAACAGTGCTCGTTTGTCATGTAATAGTCTTTAAATAAGGCAAGATCTTCGTCGGTGTATAGCAGTCCTTTTTCCCGCCGATCTTCCGTCATAGCGTCCCCCTACTAAAGTTTATAAAACACTGTTGATTAAGGAAAGAGAGGGACAGATTTTACTCTGCCCCTCTCGTTGTTTACATATCTACTGAGTCTAGGTCAGTTTCGTTTTCTGAAAATACTTCTTCTGTCGGAACGAATTCCGGCTCTGAAGTGACAGGCCTTCTTGGGGCGTCGGCCGAAGTTGAATCAGCAGCAGCCTGTATTTTACGGGTTTCGCCACTGTCATGCTCAATATTGGCATTGGCAATATTCGCCGCGCCATATACATCGTTGAAGTATGTCATGTACTTCTTTTGCATTTCAAGTCTCTGTGAGACTTTTCTTTGATAGTCTTCTGTTGAGTCCGCAGTCATCGGGGAATATTTGAATTCAAATACGCTCCATTCAGTGCTGCCTTCTTTTTTGCCAGTTAATGATATCTTCAGATTCATAAGCACAGTAGGCACGATATTAGATGCCATGGCTTCTTTTGTGGCCTTGGCATAAGCCGGAGCGCTTGTCTGCGGGATTTTAAGCTCTACTGGGGACTTCATGCCTTTTACGGCTATCAAAAGCCTGAAAGTCGACGCACACTCACGCATCTGCTTATCTGGGTTTTTGGGATTTGCCTTCCACTCAAATTTGGGGCATTGGTTGCAATCGCCGTATCTGAAACCAGGTGCGTAGTTAATAGACGCGCATATCGGTGCTTTGCTTTCTTCGTCCTGGTCGCCGTCTTTCTTTTCGTAGTATTCCATGAAATGCGCGGATGATACCACGAAGCATTCTAGCTCACGAGCAAGCTCGCCATTAGGCAAGCTAATAGTCTGGTTGGCGTGACCGATTTTAACTTTCGGCAATCTCAGAGTCTTGGTGCCGAGAGCTTCAAGATCGTGAGCGAAGCTAGCGTCTAGCATGAGTTTCAGTTCTGCAGGCAGGTTGTCGATTACAGTCATAAGTTCGTTAGCCATATTTTCTCCTAGAAAAAGTCTTTTGGAAGATCGAGCTTCGATAATATCATATTCAGGGTCTCCTCGTCCATGCAATAGTCAGACATTTCGCAGGGACACATGGTGTCCCGATAATTACGGTATATGCGTTTATTTTTCAAAATATCGGTGACTAATTGGACACGCGACTGCAGTTCGCTTTCTGCTTTTTCCACCTCCTTTGGGGTAAACTCGTAATAGCTTACGGCAGGCTTTTTAGTTAACAGCACCTCCACGATTGAGTATTTGTCTGGGATTACTATGCCTTCCGGGGCCGTTCCGGCTGCCAGCATGGCTTCTACGCAGCGCTTATATATAAGC
>Ga0116183_1001419_pt1 | contig 27157 bp, 21 predicted proteins | sample AD_UKC078_MetaG_FD_89753 | JGI IMG/M metagenome (GOLD analysis project Ga0116183, IMG submission 89753) | Active sludge microbial communities of municipal wastewater-treating anaerobic digesters from USA - AD_UKC078_MetaG | ecosystem: Engineered > Bioreactor > Anaerobic > Digestate | place: USA...
CAACGATGCTGCTCGGCGGTCTGCTGTCTCTGGATCTGATCACACTGTCCGACGGAAAATACCAGAACACAGAAGCCTCTTCCGCATGCCTTGTCACCGGAGGAGCAGCCTACCAGGGCAATCTGATGCAGCATACCATGAACGGGCGTGACGCCTGGGCATCTCTGACTGCCTGCATCCAGTCGGGTACCTGCCAGATCGATGTGCAGCGTCGTAGCGGAGAGGCGCTGAAGAGCTTTATTCTGGGCATGCGCAATATCGCCCAAATGAGCGCCCGGGAATGCCTGGCTGCTGTTGATCTGTCCGGATTCCGGCATATGCTGGATCTTGCAGGCGGTCCCGGAACTTACGGCATTACGTTTCAGCAGCAGTTTCCGGAGCTGCATGTCACTCTTTTTGACAGGCCTGAAGTGGTAGCGATTGCCCGGGAACAGGTGTCGGAGGCGGGGCTGTCTTCGCGCTTTTCCTTTATCGGCGGTGACTGCATCTGCGATGACCTCGGCAACGGTTACGATCTGGTGTTCCTCTCCAATATCATACACAGTTTCGGCACGGAAGAGAACGCCGGGTTGATGCGCCGCGCTTACGATGCGCTTGTACCGGGCGGCACGCTGATTATCAAAGATTTTATTCTGGATAACGACCGGCAGGGCCCCGCCTACGGGCTTATGTTTGCCCTGCAGATGCTTGTGCATACTACGGCGGGAAATACTTACAGCTTTGAAGAGATTCAACGATGGACTGATGCCGCAGGTTTCCGGCAGGGTGAAAGCATTTCGCTGACACCACAGACCCGATTGTGGATTGCCAGAAAATGACCTGTTTCCGGCGCCTGTAAAGGCCTGTTCATCAAACCGACAATATGTGTTAAAGGATTTGTTATGCTCTATTTCAAAACGGCTCAGTACATTCCGGGAAAAGGCGATGCCTGGACCTATTACGAATGCGATGAAAACCAGACCATCGTCCGTCAGCTCACCCATATTCCTGAAACGGGCGACATCGACCGAATCCCCGACCCTATCGTAAAGAAACTGTATCGGCCGGAACGACTGCTTCCGGCAGAAGCGCAGGAATTCCAGGAACTGTGGGGCGAAGGCTGAAGTATCATGTCTTTAATCAGCCCCTACCAGTCTCTTGCCGACCGGCAGTTTAAAGGGAATCTTCATGCCCACAGCACACTGAGCGACGGTATTTTTTCCCCTCAGGAAGTCATAGATCTGTATGCGAACAACTGCTATGATTTTTTGATGCTCAGCGACCATGATATTCTCAGCAATCCGGCAGACTGGAAGGATCGGGGGATGATCCTTATCCCAGGCAATGAAATTACCGCAAACGGGTGCCATCTGCTTCACGTCAATGCACATGAGCTTATTGAGCCGAATCCCGACCGGCAGCAAGTCCTGAACGCAATACAGCGTTCCGGCGGCTTTGCCATCCTTAACCACCCCAACTGGGGGTTCAATTTCTGCCACTGGCCGCAGGCGGAACTGGAACGGCTTCGCGGTTATGCAGGCATTGAAATCTACAATGGCGTGACCGAGCGTGCCGAGGGAAATGCACAGGCAACCGACCGGTGGGATATGCTCCTGTCTCTTGGCAGGAAGGTATGGGGCTACGGCAACGATGACTGTCACATTTCAGCGGATATGACGATCGTATGGAATATGGTATTTGCGGAAGAGCGCTCCGCAGAAGCGCTGCTTCGCGCCCTTGAAGCAGGGCAATTCTATGTCTCGACAGGTGTCCGGCTGGAGCGGATCTCCCAGTGCGGCAACCGGGTGCACATCAGCTCTCCGGACACAGTCTCCTACCGCCTGATCGGAGACTATGGCACCATTTTCGCCACAGCGGAGGGACCGGAACTTGATTTTGAAGCCGGCCCGACGCTGCCCTTTACTTACTTTCGCATAGAGTGTTTCGGCAAGGGGCATTCCCGGGCCTGGACGCAGCCTTTCCTGCTGCAGGCACAGGCGTAAGTACTACGGTTTCCTGCACCTGCAGCGCATATCAGACATCAGCCAGGGACACCTAGGCGAGCGCTTCCTTGCAGAACTGAACGCAGCGGGTCACTTCTTTCACTGCATCGGATCCCTCCGGAATATCGTATTCCAGTTCTATATCGGCAGGGAAGGTTAACCCTTCTTGCTTAAGGAACTGCAATACTTCCGCCACCTGCGTATCCCCTTCGCCAAAAGGCATATTCGGTCCGTCTGAAAAGAGTTTTTTCTTTTTCCGGTCTTTCACATGAAGCGATAAAATGCGGTCGCGGTGCTTGTCAATCATGGGGATGGCAGGCTCGCCTGTTCCCGCCACATAGTGCCCGATATCCAGATTGATCCCGAGATAACGTCCATAAGAAAGCATATCGCCGGTGTAACTGTCCGGAGTGATCTGGGTATGGTTGTGGAAGCCGATCATAATTTCATGCCTGTCCGCCACCGGTCCGAGCCGTTCAGCGAGCCCGGACTTGTCCGGCATCTCTCTTGTAATACCCCGGGCACCCAGCGCTTTGGCAACAGCGAAATAGTAGTCCATTTCGGCATCGCTCATCTTCTCGTCGCCGATATGTCCGAATTTCACGATATGGATGTTGACTCCGGCTTCATTATAGAGCTTACGCAGCGCCTCGAAACCGTCCATGGGACCGCCCACACCCGTATCAGGCGTGTGCCGTTTCGCAAAATCCTCTGCTGCATCGCCCATCAGTTCAACGGAGCTGATTCCGCAGCGGGTAATATAGCCAAGCAGTTCCTCGGCACTGCAGGGCAGAGAACGAAAACTGTAGGTAATGACGCCGATCTGTACGCCATTGAATTTGGAATCGGGTTTTTCGGCAGAAGCCGGGAGGGCATGCAGACTGAGGGCGGCAGCCGACAATGCAGCCGCACCACCTATAAACTGGCGGCGGGACAGTGAAAAAGACGAATGATCCATGTGAACCTTCTTTCTGTTACCGGGTAGTTCTTTTTATTTTTCGTACGGCAGGACTTATGCCCAACCGTCAAAACACTTCAGCAGATCCTGAATGGCATTCTCCGGGCCGTCCGTGTAGCCGCATTCCACTGCAAGATAACCGCTGTACCCTGTTTCTTTAATGGCTTTGAAAACATTGGGGTAATTGATCTCGCCTGTTCCGGGCTGCTTGCGACCGGGATTGTCACCAATATGGATATGCCCGATTCCCTCGATATTGTCTTTAATATTGGGAATCAGATTGCCTTCAGAAATCTGCTGGTGATATATATCGTACAGCTGTTTGATGTTCGGGCTGCCCACAGCCTGCACAATCATCTGCGCCTGGTCGGTTGTTGTCAGCCAGAAGTTCTGATGATCACGTAGCTGATTGAGTGTTTCCAGCACCATGGTGATGCCATTGTCTTCAAGCATTCCTTTGACACGGCGCAGAAATTTAATCACGTTCTGTGCCGCCTTGTCATAGGTAATCGTCCATTTTGAACTGGTTTCACCTGTCAGTCCGACGATACACTTGCAGTTCAGACCTTTCGCCTGTTCAATGGCGGCGGCACACTGCTCTTCCAGGCGGTCATGCTGGGAAAGATCCAGCATTTCCCCCTGGGTAATTCTGCCTGCGCCCATGATACAGCTCCAGGCAACACCGGTTTCCTGGGAAGCGGCGGCATAGGCATCATAATTTTTTTTATCCTCGCCTGCGCCAAGCAATTCCACCGCCGGAAAACCCCATTCAGCGGCAAGCCTGAACACATCTATGGGGCGGTTCCCTTTGGGAAGACAGTCGCTGAGCCATCCGTAACTGCAGGATATTTTAAGCGGCAGTTTGGAAAAAGGCTTTCCTTCGGGAACGGCTGCCTGAGCACTGCTCCCGCCCAGAGCGGACCACATACCCGCACCGGCTGCAGCGGCGGTTAAAAAACTTCTTCTTTTCATTTCCATGCGTTCTCTCCTTTAGCAAGTGTTTCTCTGATTGTCACAGTGACTGCCTGATGCTTTTTCACGATAACTGCCTTGCAGGCTCAGGCTTATTTGATCTTTTATTCACTCATTGCGATGTACCACAACAATATTTTGCCAAAAACATACCCCTATTCAGTCTTTTTTATCAAGCGGTGTCAGATACACATTTCTGAAGCGGTGCTTTCCTCCGCCCGGCACCTCGGCCTGAAAGGCGACGTAGCCCTTCTCAGGGCCTTCCAGCCCCTCCGCTTCCCAAGCCGGCTTTCCATTGATTTCCAGTGCCGCTTTTGTTCCCTGCACGGTCAGCTTAAACTGATTCCAGTCCCGCTCCTTAATCAGGCCTGTGCTTGAAGCACCTTTCAATTCGCTCACATTCCCTTCAAGCCCTTTTCTCAGATTCGCCTGATACCGGGGCGGCCAGGGTGCGCCTTCAGGAATTTCTGTATAACGGAAATAGAAACCGCTGTCCCAGTCATCTTCAGCCAGCGCTTTCCATTCAAATTCCCAGATAAAATCTCCGTATTGCTCCGCGGACTGAACCATGCCATTGCCGCTTTCAATGAGCAGGTCTTCCCCGTCCGCTTTCGCTTCGCATTGGTACAGGGTCCATCCGTCCAGATTTTTCCCATTAAAAAGAAGAATGCGCGAACAGTCCTCTGAGGCAAAAACGCCCGTACCCATGAAGACCAGACTTACTGCAATAAGAAAGAAAAGCACGTATTTCATCCTGTTTCCTTTTTGTTGGCGTTTATTTTATTCTGCTTCCGGCTGACATGCCGGGAACAGTTCGGGATGATGATCCAGTATCCGGCTCCAGGCTTCAGATGCGGCACCGTTACCCCAGGTGTAAATCGTAAAATTGCCCATACCTTCTCCGTCCGGAGTGGTAACACCGCCGTGTGCGTAATTTTCCATCATAAAGCCGTAATCTTCCGGGCCGAAAAAAGTCCATACTTTTTCCCACAGTTTCTTTACAGCCGGATTCTCGGGGCAGTACATCATGACAAAACCGGACTTCATTGCGGCAATGCCCCGCTCTATGTACCGCTGCTCGCCCAGCACTTTCCCGTATTCAATGAACAGCTCGGCAAACAGCGTCTGGCGCGAGTCATTCCATTCGCCGTCCATATTCATCACGCCCCAGCCACCCAGGGCGGGAACATAAATAAACGGCGGCTGCCACACCTGCTGTACCATGGAAAGTTCATCCAGCGTACGCCTGCCCCAGGAAAGGTACTCCTCACGCCCGGAAATGCGCCACGCTTCCAGCAGCGCTTCCGATGTCCAGAACATGGATAAGGTGTTCTGCTTGAACATGGCGTTTCGTTCAAAACGCCTGCCCAGATGATCCTGCCCGAGACGACAGCACGACCAGTAGGTTTCATAATCTTCCCATTGTCCGGCAGGAATAATTTCTCTGATGACGGCATCCAGAGCACGCAGCGCTGCCGTCTCATATTTTTTCTCGCCGGTCATCTGCGCCAGCTTCAGCAGAAAAGTGACGCTCATGCTAGTCTGCGGGGACTGTGCCAGCACTGCAGAAGGCTTCTGCGTTTCCGGATCCAGCCAGGAAGGGAAAAATCCGTCTTCATCCTGAAGCTGCAGGAGGCGCTCGGCATATGTCGAAACATAGGGAAGAATGCGCTCATCCGGCTCAATCTCTTCATGCCAGCGCAGCAGCAACAGCGCTGTCCAGCTCATGTCCAGCACGTTGTACCAGCGATCTGTAATACCATGCTCCCAGGGCACCCGGTTGCTGTTGACCCAATATCCGACATCCCAGCCCTTAGGCCGATGCACCGTTACCCCGTCAATCGTGACCCGTTCCACATCCGACCGGTACACTGTGGGGAATACGCCTTTATCCAGGGGTGCCGCCAGCGTAAATTCTTCGGTAAGCCGGGCACGACGCATCAAGTCTTCATTGCCTGTGCGTCTGCCGTAGCGAAATACCCCGGAAGCGGCGCGGAGAGACGAAAACCACGCCTGATTCCATATGGAAGGGAATTCGCGCTGATCCGCATGACCCGGATAATTGGGCGAATCCGTAACTGTCACAATAAACACGGGGGATCCGACACGGGTTCCATGCAGATCAAATTCCTGCCATACGGCATGCGCCCAGCGGTCAAATGCCCAGCCATAGGTATGCTCCACATAACGTTCCGGCGAAACTGCTGTCGGCTGTCCCTGATCATAAAGCGCTTTGCCCCAGCGATCCCAGAGAAAGGCTGCTACGGACTGCCACGGGTTAAAAATATCTTCTTTCCCGTCCAGCCATGCCAGATAAAAAGAAAGATCGACGGAGCCTGTGCCCAGTGTCATGCCCGGTACTTTTTTAAAAAGAACATGCTCCGGCACTTCCGTGCGGCTCATGCCCAATCCGAAATATTCTTCCGGTGCATTGAAATCCATATACCAGGGGGCAGCTGTATCTTTTCCGCACAGATCCAGATCCGGCACAAGGGCAAGGACGCCTTCTTCGGAAGCGGCTATCACCGCCGGAGACCGGAATACATGCTGCGCAATGACCAGACCTTCTTCCGGGGTCAGATGCGGTGCCCACCAGAAATTCGGGTCAAACTGAAGGTGAAAAGGCATAAAAAGATCGTTTTGTTCAACCGCTTCTTCCAGCTCCCAGCGCAAATGCACACGCACCCACTTCCCCCATTGATCAAAGCGCACCACAGGCACACGGTCATTTACGGACGGAATATCCGCCCGTGCCAGTTCCCGATTCCCGGCATGGCACAGAAGTACCTTCCCTTCAACCCGGAACTGCACGGATGCTTCCTGTGCGGCACATACCCCGGAAAGTCCGAATAAAAGCAGGACAAGCAAGCGAGACATAAAAGAGTCTTTCTCTTCTGATTTTAAGGAAAACCAAGATCTTCATTATACTGTTTTGCCCGGGAAAAGCATAAATCCGGCTTCTCTTTTGTTATGTCTGTACAGGAGAACAGAAGGCACTCCGACTGTTCCGTGCACCGGCTGAAACGGAGCGCCCGAATCAGAAAAGAGAAAGACTTCACAATGCGTCCGCGCTTTTCCCTTAGCTCTCAGCACTCTATGCTGTACATGCTGATCACTCTGGTTTTAATCACCGCCCCGGATATACACGCCATGAACCCTCTTACCCCGGAAGAAGAATATGTCATTGTGCACAAAGGGACCGAACGCCCTTTCAGCGGAAAGTACAATCGCCATTTTGAAAAAGGCGTGTACCACTGCAGACGATGCAGCGCTCCGCTCTTCAATTCTTCCTCCAAATTTGAAGCGGGGTGCGGCTGGCCCAGTTTTGACGAAGCGCTGCCCGGTGCCGTGCAATGGATTCCCGACGCCGACGGCAGGCGTACGGAAATTCTCTGCGCCCGATGCGGCGCACATCTCGGTCATGTTTTCCAGGGTGAAGGGTTCACTCCGAAAAACACGCGCCATTGCGTCAATTCCGTTTCTCTGGACTTTCAGAAAATCCCGGCGACTTCACAGGAGCACCGGGCTGTCTTTGCCGGGGGCTGTTTCTGGGGTGTGGAGTATTATTTTCAGAGCGCTGAAGGCGTGCTGTCCACCCGGGTCGGTTATACAGGCGGGCATACCGAATTTCCGGATTATGAGCAGGTCTGCCGGGGTACTACAGGACATGTTGAAGCCATAGAGATCCTGTATGATCCTGCCCGAACCGATTTTGAGAAACTCGCCCGGCTCTTTTTTGAGATACATGATCCGACCCAGACCAATGGACAGGGTCCGGATCAGGGAGAGCAGTACCGTTCCGTGATCTTTTATCAGAATGAGGAGCAGCGTACAATCGCAGAAAAGCTGATCGCGCACCTCAGGGCAAAGGGCTTTGCTGTAGCGACCGCTTTAGAACCCGCATCCGCATTCTGGCCCGCCGAAGACTATCATCAGCGCTACTACGAACGCCGCCGGGGCACACCCTACTGCCATATACGTACGCCCCGATTCGAATAGTCCGCCCCGCCCTTTATTTGACACGCAGCGACATTGTCTGTAGACTACTGGGCATTACAGGACAGGAATGGGGTGCAAACCTACCATTGAGGCCAAGCATGAGCGCAAGTCGCAAACAGTTGAATTTAGACGGAAAATGGTTTTTTGCCGCAGACCCTTCAGACTGCGGGCGTAAAGAACAGTGGTTCGAACGTTTTCCAGACGATACCGACGAGATCTATCCTCCTTTTTTGTCAGGGCAATTGCCGGGAGACGGTGGAATCGGATGGTATCAGCATAGTTTTGCTGCAGGACCCAGTTGGAGTCAGAGCAGCACTTTCCTCCATTTCGAGCGCGCCTCCTATTTCACCGAAATCTGGCTGAACGGGCACTATCTTGGATCCCATGAAGGGGCGTGGCTTCCTTTCTCTGTGCCAACAGAGGAACACCTGCATCCGGACAGCAACACGCTTGTCCTGCGCATTGTCTTTCCGGGACAGCATGCCGGCGATGCCGATCTGAACCCTGCTTCTCTTCCTTATTATGGTGAAACAGGCAGCACAGGAGGGCTGCTCGGGGCTGTGTCTCTGCTTGCGTATCCGTCTGCACATATTGACAGTATTTTTGTGCAGCCCGATTTAAGGCGGGCTCGGCTTGCTGTTGACGTGTCCTGCACCGGCGGCACTGCTAAAACGGAAATTGTACTCAGGGTTAAGGATACCGACTATTCCGTTACCGGCAAACCGGGAGCACTGCTCCTGCCCATGCCCGATTTTCAGGCGTGGACTCCGGAAAAACCGCATCTCTACCGGCTTGAGGTTCTGCTGAAAGATGGCAGGAAAACAGTGGATGCCGAAGCCCTTTCTTTCGGTATGCGCGAATTTACCCTGAAAGACAACCGCTTTCATCTGAACCAGCGCCCGCTCTTTATCAAAGCGCGGGCATGCTTTGCCGCACCATGGCTCTCTCTTGAAAAAACAGCACGCCTTCAGACTTTCAGGCAATTCATCGCTGAAAGCCGTGATGCCGGATTCAATATGATCACGCTGACAGGGCACCCTGTGCCCGAAGATTTCCTCTGCGTTGCCGATGAGGAAGGCATGCTTCTTTCTGTGGAATCCTCGCTGCGTCCCATGACTGCATCGGATCGGCTGGAACAGCGCTGTGAAGATGCGGTCACCGACATGATCAGAAACGGCAGGAACCACGCCTCGCTGGTACTGTGGCGGCTGTTTAATGAAGAACGGACCCGTGCGGCAGAAACCGGAAATGCCGCCCGTGCTCTAAGCGACCGGCTTTTCACACTGGCAAGAGAACTGGATCCTTCCCGCCTGATTTTTGCGGGCGGCGCACATGCAGACAGTTCCGATGCAAAACTGCTCCGCCCGTACCGAAGCACTCCGGAACCTTACGACGATCTGTTTTTCTGTCCCACCGATCCCGTACCGGAAAATCGGACACGGTACCTGCAATGCTGCGGTGCTGCCGGTAAACTCGCCATCATCAGCGGGATGACCTCATTTCAGACCGCCGAGCATTCGGAGGAAGACGACACGCTTCACGCTGATTTTGATCAGCGCGGGTTGAACCGGATCTTCGGCAGCCTTGCCGCTTTCAATGACCTTACAGACGAATCGGCAAAAACATTTGTGGCTGCACAAATCCAGGCTATGCGCGCCAACAGTAAAATTGCAGGCTATTTTCACGCTTTCCCTGAAAGCAGCGGCTGCACCTCCGAAAAACCGAATGCCCTGGAAATAGTGGCGGCGGCGCAGGCGCCTCTTCTGCCGCTGATCAGTCTGGAAAAAAGCAACCTGCACCCCCGTGAAGCCACCGGCGTCACCATCCAGATGATCGGCGATCCCGGGCAGGGTGGTTCCGCAGATCTGTCATTGCAGGTGATCGGGCCTACCGGTCAGGTGCTGTGGAAGAAAAAGCGGCATACCAAACTGCCGCGCCACGGACAGCTGCTCTGGTCTGGAAGTATCGGCGGCTCCGGCGCACTCGGGCTTCACCGGTTTGTTGCAAGCCTCATGCAGGGAACCCGGGTGCTGGGCAGAGGCGAAGACTCCTTTTTTGTCTTTGAACAGGCAGCACCCTCACCCGTGGAAGTCCATCTTCTGGACCCTGAAAAAATCTATCTTGACCGTGTGGCAGCTCTGGCAAAGACAGGTAATCTCCTGGCACCACTTCACATCATACCGCCTCTCAGCAATACCGTTCGCGCCTACCCGGACAACGACCTGATGCAGATTCTCGCACAGGTTGAAGAAGGTGCCGTTGCGATTGTCTTCTCGCCACCCGAAGATTGGAACGATCTGTTTTCCATACTGGATGCAAAAATAAGCGCCACGCCCCGTCCCGCTTCATGCAGTTGGGCATCCGCCTTCCACTACGTCAAACTGCATCCCGTTTTCGAAAAACTTCCGTCCCGATGCCTCATGCGTGAGGTCTATAAAAATGTTGCTTCGGCACTAAACTTTGAAGAACAGGGAGAAGAAGATATCTCCGGAAGCCTTTGCCGCACTGCGGATGCACTTACCGGAGAAAGCACGGCGCGGTGGGGAAATAACATTCTGGTTCAGCGTTACGGCACAGGCCGTATTGTCATGACCTGCATGCCTGTTCTGGAGCATCTGGGAAAAGATCCCGTGGCAGACCGTCTTTTTGTAAATCTGCTCAATCATTTTGAGCGGCGCAGTATCCCCTCCGCAAGCCCCGTACCGCCCAATCAGCGTGCCGTTGAATGGCTGCGTGAGGAAAAGAAGACACAGCTCCGCCGCTGGCTGATTCTCGGCGGCATCGATCTCAGTTCGGATGAAAACAGAAAAAAAAGTCTTCACTCCATCGAAATGGAAAGAAATTTTGAGGCTGCTGTGGAAGGCTGGTACCGACCGGAAAAATGGCGCACCTGGTTCACCCGGGCAGATGCGGATCACGAAGTACCGCTTACCGATGCGTTGGATCCGGGCGGCTTTTTCTTCTCTCACTATGAGCGCTCTGCCAGCTATGCCTACACCGAAATTACGTGCGAACGCCGACTCAGCAGTTATTTGCGTGTGCGCTTCCATTCGCCCATCCGCATATGGGTGAACCAGGTCCCCGTATTTGAAAGCGAAGGGCCGCCTGACGGAGAAAACTATTGCATCGAAAGCGTGAATGCAACTTTAAAACATGGAAAAAACACGCTGCTTGTCAAATGTTCCAAAGAACGCGGGAAAGCGCTCTTTGCGCTGGATTTTGTATCGGACGACCACTTGCCCTCGGCGCTGAAATGGTGGAAATGAATCTCCGGCGCGGCACTTCACTGTATCCGCTGCCACAGGATCACCCGGATCATGGATGAACCTTCTCTTGAAAAAGGAGTCTCCCTCTGGGAGGACGCCTGGCGTCGCCTTCGAAAAAACAAGTTGGCGCTGGCAGGGCTGGTCATGTTGATGGTGGTCCTGCTGCTGTCTGTTGCAGGGCCCTGGTGCAGCCCTTACGGCTATGAAACGCAGGATACGGCTCTGGGCGCCGCGGCACCGTCTTTACGCCATTGGCTCGGCACAGATATGCTCGGCAGAGATCTGCTGACCCGGCTTCTGCACGGCGGCAGAGTGTCTCTCGGCATCGGGCTGTCCGCCACACTGGTTTCCCTTTTGATCGGAGTTCTCTACGGAGCCTTGTCCGGATATGCAGGCGGCTATACGGACCGTGTGATGATGCGTATCGTCGATATTCTTTACGCCCTTCCTTTTACCATTTTCGTCATTATCCTGATGGTGTTTTTCGGGCGGAATTTCATTTTCCTTTTTATCGCTATCGGAGCCGTTGAATGGCTCACAACAGCACGTATTGCCCGCGGTCAGACCCTCTCTCTGCGACATCGTGAATTTGTGGAAGCTGCTGTGATTCTCGGGTACAGCCGCATGCGCATTCTGCTGCGACACATCATCCCCAATATGCTGAGTCCTATTATCATCTATGCCACGCTCACTGTGCCGCGGGTCATGCTTCTTGAAGCGTTTTTAAGTTTTCTCGGCCTGGGCGTACAGCCCCCCATGAGTTCCTGGGGGCTTCTGATCCGGGAAGGAGTGGAAACCATGGAGGAATACCCCTGGCTGCTTTTCTTTCCCGGCATACTGTTTACGTCCACCCTCTTCGCTCTCAACGCACTTGGCGATGGACTCCGTGATGCCCTCGATCCCCGTATTTCCGGAGACTGACTATGGAAACAGCGTCGCCCCTCCTGAAAGTAAATGACCTGCGCACGTGGTTTCACACGCGCGACGGTATTATCCGTGCCGTGGACGGGGTCAGTTTTTCTATTGATCAGGGAGAAACTGTGGGCATTGTCGGTGAATCCGGCTGCGGAAAATCCGCGCTTTTTTACTCCCTGCTCGGGCTTCTGCCCATGCCGCCTGCCCGGATAGAATCCGGATCCGCTTTTTTCCGCGGAGAAGACCTGCTCCGTGCATCTCCCGAAAGACAACGTGCTTTACGGGGGCGGCAGATCGCCATGATTTTTCAGGATCCCATGACAGCGCTCAATCCATACATGAAAATTGGGGCGCAGATTATTGAGCCGCTGCTGGTTCACAGACTCTGCACGCCCCGGGAGGCGCATGACCGGGCACTGGCAATGATGCACGCCGTGGGCATTCAGGACGGGGAACAGCGTATGGCCATGTACCCCCATGAGTTTTCAGGAGGCATGCGCCAGCGGGTTGTAATTGCCATGGCACTGATTACCCGACCGGAGCTGGTGATTGCTGACGAACCTACTACAGCACTGGATGTGACTGTGCAGGCACAGGTACTTGCCCTCCTCACCGACCTGCAGAAACAGATGGGCATGTCAGTCGCGCTCATCACCCACAATCTGGGGATCGTATCGCAGCTGTGCAGCCGGGTAATCGTGCTGTACGGCGGGAGGATTATGGAAACCGCGCCGGCAAAACAGCTCTTCGAAAAACCGCTCCATCCTTATACTGCCGCTCTTCTTGCATCGCTGCCCCGATCACATCGGGCAGGTGAAGCGCTGGCGGCTATCCCGGGCCAGCCGCCTGAAAAAGGTGCGCCAGAAGCAGGGTGCCCTTTCGCTCCCCGATGCCGCTACACACAAGAAGCCTGTTACAAATCGGACTGCCCGCTCCTTCTCTGCAGTCCGGGACGGCAGACTGCCTGCCTGCGGGTAAATGCCGGAGAGCTGCAGGAGTTGATGCCATGACCGGTACCGGAGACAGCAGACACCTTCTTCAGATTGAGGACATCAGCCTGCGCTTTCCTGTACGAGTCCGCCACGGATGGAAGAGACAGCAGGGCAGGCTGGAAGTACATGCGCTGGAAAAGGTGTCGCTCCATCTTCATGCCGGTGAAGTTCTTGGAATTGTCGGCGAATCGGGCTGCGGAAAATCAACACTCGCCCGAAGTATCGTTCGCCTCGAAACGCCTTCCTCCGGACAGATCTTATTCCGCGGAATGGATATTCACCGGATGGGTACAGCAGCGCTGAAGCGGCTCCGTCCTGAAATACAGATGATTTTTCAGGATCCCTATGCTTCTCTCAATCCCCGGATGACCGTCTATGACACGCTGGCGGAAGTGCTGCGGATTCACCGGAAACTCCGGGGAAAGGCACTCGATCTGGAACTCGCCGAGCTGCTGCAGAAAGTCGGGCTGGCGCAGCGTTTCGTCCGCAAGTACCCCCATGAATTCTCAGGCGGGCAGCGGCAGCGTATTGCCATTGCCCGGGCACTGGCGCCTCGTCCGTCCCTGCTCATTGCTGATGAGCCTGTGTCCGCACTGGATGTATCCATTCAGGCGCAGATCATCAACCTGCTTGCAGATCTGCAGAGGGATCAGCAGCTCGCCATGCTCTTTATTTCCCATGACCTCGGTGTTGTCCGTCATATAGCGCACCGTGTGGCGGTCATGTATCTGGGCCGTGTAGTGGAATCGGCACCGAGAGATACGCTCTTTCGTACACCCCGGCATCCGTATACACAACTGCTGCTGGCTGCCATGCCCGATCTCGATAAAGAGAAGACAGCGGATACAGCCCCGGTTTCTGTGCAAGGCGAGCCACCTTCTCCTTTCAATCCGCCCGCAGGCTGTGTGTTTCATCCGCGCTGCCCTATAGCACGCCCGCAATGCAGCCAGGAAGCACCGCCGCTGCTGGAAGTTGCTCCGGAACATCATGCCGCCTGTCCCTACGGCACTTCCGGGCAATAGAATATTTCATTATCCCGTAATGTATCATGGAACGCTTCTTCTGGAAAAAGAATAGCCCTGAAGAGATCATCGGAAACTCCGGATTTCCTCTCCCCTTTCCCGCTGCAGTATCATACATATAAGAGAAAACATTTTTTACGGTTATGGAGATACAGTGACTGCATCAGACAACAATCCTTATGGCACGCTGCTCCTTTTTGCGGCAGCCGCTCTTTTCATCCTGCTGTGCCCGCTGTTCTGGATCAGTGTTCAGGCACCGGGCGGCGGTGCTGTATCGCCGGAAGGCGAAAATGCCGCTTTATACCGTCAGATCTTTCCGTCCATGCTGTATGGCATAGAAAGCCTCCGCACGGGAAAATTACCTCTGTGGAATAACCGTATTCTCTGCGGGACACCCTATTTTGCGGACGGACGGCATGGTCTGCTTCAGCCGCTGACGCTCCCCTTTCTTTTTCTGGATTTTCCCCGGGCTCTGGCGCTTCATGCGTTTATTGCCCTGTCCGCTTCAGGTTTTTTCTTCGTCCTTTTTGCCCGATCCCTGGGACTGCGCTTTATTCCTGCGCTTACCGGGGCGCTCATTGCCGTCTGCAGCGGAACTTTCGCTTCCGCTGCGTCCAATCCTCTCACGCTGCAAACCGTTATGTGGTTCCCTCTTCTTCTGTGGATGCTGCGGGAACATATGCGAAAACCCCGGCGTGACACACTCGTTCTGGGCGCGCTGTCGCTTGCGCTCCTGCTTCTGGGCGGCGCATTGATGCCAGCTTTTGTTCTTGCTCTGACCGCACTGTTTTACGGCGCGCTCTGTGCCTATATGGGCATCGACGCCGAAGAGTCAGGCTCGACAAAAAACAGCAGGCTGCAGCGTATTCTCGCACTCGTCGCCATGACAACCCTCGCCCTGCTGCTTTTCAGCATACAGGGGCTGCCGATGCTGCACAGAAGTCTGCAGTTGGAAACCCCTGCCCGGCTCCTGAGTGGTTTTCGTCTTGCCGCTGCGCTTCCCTCCGGAATCAAAGGACTCTGGACGCAGCTCTTCGATCTGCAGACACAGCTGCTGCCTGCTCCCGGGCGGATCGGTGTTCTTGCGCTGCTCCTGCTGCCTCCTGCTTTTTTCCACCGGCTTCAGCGAAAGGAACGCTTTTTTTTCGGTCTCGCCCTGCCCGCACTGATTATTCTTGCTCTCTTTACCCGGGACGCAGGATGGGTGCAGGCACTGTATTTTCCCGTCAGTTTCTGTCTGGCGGTGCTGGCGGCACTGGGCATGGACCGCCTTTTTACTGTACGTCGCAATCCCATGACGCCCCGACTCTGGGTTCCTGCAGCCGCATCCTGTCTCCTTTTTATTATTCTTTTTCCCATCGTACCGGATAGTGCACGGGGACGGATGATTCCTTTTCTGCCTGCGCTCGTTTTTTTTCTTGCGATCCGGCGCAACTGGGCAGCTACCGCTGCGGGTATCGGCATACTGATCTTCCTCTATGTGGATCTGGCGTCTTCTTTTGTAAACCGTCAGGATCACCCCTTTTTTCAGGCGGTTCCGGAACTGCGGCTTCATGCCCGGACTGAAAAAGCACTTCGCGAAAGCGCTCTGGATGGCAGAGCACTCCTGCTCGCCGCACCCGACAACCGCAGTTTTCACCCCAACAGCAGCATTGCCGCACACCTCTACGGTGCGCTTGGCGAAAGTGCTGTCCTCAGTCGCTCACAGCAGAAATGGCTGGAGCAGTGGAACAAAACAATGGCGGAAAACAACGGAGTCCCTTCCACTGCCATGATGCAGTTGATGTCTGTCCGTGCTGTAGCGGCCGACAGTTCTTTTTCCGCTTCGGAAAACGCACCTTCAGGCTTAAACCTTCAGCAGCACAGCCGTGACGGCGGCATCACTGTCTTTAACAGCCCGCCGGGGCTGTCCCGGGCATACTGGACGCCCCGCTGGCGCCTTGCTACAGACGATCGCGCCGCACTGGAAGGTGTCTGCGCACCCGACTTTGATCCGTCCCGGGAATGTCTCGTGACAACGGCAAAGAAAACCATTCATCATCTGGCACGCATTGTCGCCGAAAGTACGGAAGAGAGCCGCGACTATGAGCAGCCGCGCATCGTACTGAGCGAAAAGCGTCCGGAAGCCGTTTCCATTCAGCTAGACACGCCGGGGCCGGGCATTCTGACCTTCAGCGAATGTTTTGACGAAGGATGGCATGCAACGGACAATGGTGTTCCTGCGCCGCTGCTCCGTGTCAACGGTCTTTTTATGGGGATAGCCCTGGATAAAGGAAATCATTCCATCATCTTTTCCTATCGCCCCCCGCTTATGCTTGCAGGAAGTTTTATCAGCGCACTGACAGCGCTGTTCTGTGTTATTCTTCTTCTCGCCACCTATGTCACTTCAGCCGGGAAAAGCAGGAGCAACACCTGTCCGGCAAACACAAGCCATTGACTTGACAGGGAGATTATTTCAGAATGGATGCCGATTTCACTGCTGTTGCAGCCCTGGTTCTTGCCGGAGGTTCGGGCGAGCGTTTCTGGCCCCTGTCGAGACCGCACCGGCCCAAGCAGCTCCTTGATCTGGACGGTTCCGGAAAATGTATGCTCCGGCAGGCTGTAGATCATCTGAACCCGTTAATTCCGCCAAACCAGCTCTATATCAGTACCAACAGACTGCTGGCGCCAACAGTCCGGAAACTGCTGAAAGACATTCCGGCGTCCCACATCTATGCGGAGCCCTGTACAAAGAATACAGGCGGTGCATTGATTTATACGCTGGCACGCATGCTGGCGGCCAAAGGAGAGGAAAAACTTTCCGCCATGACGCTGGCACTTGTGACAGCGGATCAGAAAATCGAGCGCCGCTTCTGCTTCCATCGCATGCTTCGTGAGGCAGTCGCCACGGCACAGGCGGAGGATGCTCTGGTACTTTGCGGCATCATGCCCTCACGCCCGGAAAAAGAGTTCGGCTACATAGAGACAACCGTATCCACTCCTTTCTGTGCCCGGGGGAAAAAGATGGTTGCCTGGCCGGTCAAAGCATTTCATGAAAAGCCGGACGCTGCACGGGCACGCCGTTTTATCAGTACAGGGCGGCATTTCTGGAACAGCGGCATGCTCTTCTGTCGTTTTTCCGTGCTCATGAATCAGCTGCAAAAAGCGCGCCCTGATATGGCAGCCCTGGTTTATCAGCTTGCGACACTGATCAGAGAAAAAAGACTGGAAGAAGTGGATGCGCTTTTCGCCACGCTGGAAGCCATCAGCATCGATCACGCCCTGCTGGAGCATGCCGGCCGCATTTTAATGGTTCGGGGCGACTTTTCCTGGCGGGACATGGGCACCTGGCAGAGCGTCGCAGAAGAACGTACGCCCGATGATATGGGCAATGTGACCGCCGGTAATGCCGCCATTATGGACTGCAGGGACAGCATCATCTGGAACGCCGCCACGGATAAAGGGATTTCCGTAGCTGCTCTGGGACTCTCCGATATTGTTCTCGTAGTCACGGAAGATGCCGTTCTTGTCATGCACAAAGAACACGCTCATGATCTTAAAAAACTGCTGGCAGAAATGGCTTCAAAGAAAAAAAACGTCCGGCAGCCAAAACAGAAAAAAGACGGGGATGCTCACTGAGACGCTTCTGTTTCTTCTGTGCTTTTTTTTCTGAAAGCGACGGATTGCAGTCCCAATGTAAGCCATCCGACCGGAACCCAGATCCAGACGGAAAGAATGCGGAAAGCGAGGACGGCCGGAACCAAATGCACAGGGGGCGCCTTCAGCCAATAGAGCAGTGCGCCAATATAACTTTCAGCCACGCCGAATCCGCCCGGTATGCCCGAAATGGCACCCACAAAAAGAGTGGAAGTGCTGATCATAAGAGCATGCATAAACGATAGATCGGGAATCAGCTCTCTGAAGACCAGATACAGGTTCAGCGCATTGATCAGCCAGTTGAGCATGCTTAAGAAAACAAGTCCTGCCAGAGCCGGCTGGAGAAAACTGACAAAGCCAATCTGCAGCTTCAACCGGATGAGCAAGGGCCGTATTACTTGAGCCGCCGCCAGTCCGGCAGGGATAAGCAGCAGCGGCAGGAAGAAAGCTGTGGCAGAAATCTGAAAAAACATGAATGCGGATACAAAGAGTGCCGAAGCGGAAATCGCCGTAAAACCCAGATAAAGCACTTCTGCGGAAAAAGTAGTTGCGGCTGAAACGTCGCAGCGCCGTGCTGTTTCAGCAGAACGGAATGCGCGACCAAGCTGGGCAGGCATCAGCAGAGCGGCATGGGCTGAAAAATACAGGAAAATGCTTTGCACCTTCCCCGGCGTGACGCCCTGATGTCGCAGCACCTGCCGCCAGATCAGCCCATCCAGAAAAATATCGCAGCAGCCAAGCAGGAATACCTGAGCCAGCAGGAACCGGCGGGCATGCCAGAAAGCATACACAGCCCCCCAGTCGCTCCCCCGCAGGCTGTACAAGGCATAAAGGGTAATGCCCGCAATAAGACACAGCACCGCAGTGCGCAGTTTATCCGCCCAATACCGGAAGGACCTGTGCTGTTCTTCTGCCTGCGGGGCGGATTCATTTTCCTGCATGCGAATCTTTACCTTTTGTGCACTGCACATACACGGCGCTGTTTCCCGGGATGTCTGCGTCTCCTGCTACAGACAGCATACCAGATACAGCACAGCTGCATCACCCACGGACGCGGGCTTTTTAAAATACTGTTCGCCGTCGGACAGTGTTTTTCTGCCTCCATGAAACCACCGGCCGCTGCTGATGTCAAACCACTGAAGCGTATAGCAGCCTGCTTGCAGATCAACACCCGGATACCGGCCGGTTTCACTGTAGATGAGGTAGAGCTGCCCCGGCCTGGCAAGAACATAACGGCTGTCACCCCGCGCCAGCGCATCAGAAGGGGCTGTTTCATTAAACCGTACCGACTCCATGAATCGCACCAGTCCGCCGCAAATCTTCAGATCCTCTTCTTTTGTTTTGTCTATGTCCATTTGCAGGATCATAGAATATGCCCCGCCAAAGGCGATGGACCAGATGGTTTTCTGAAGTGCAAGACCGGTTGGGCGGGGCTGAAATTCGGACAAATTAATGTTTTTCCGCCCTCCTGTATTCTGCCACGCCGAAACCGCTGCTTCATGAAGGCTGTCACTGGATGCGGTGTTGAACTGCATGGCAAACTGATCCACGTGGATGTTGTCGGTAAAGTCAAAAACTGTTCCATGATTCTGATGTACCGCCACAGGATGCCGCAACGGATCCTGCGCTTTGATGCGCTCAGCAATTTTCGCTGCCCGGGCGGGAGATACTGCCTCGATATATTCTTCCGCCACACACCAGATAAGATACGGGTGACGATGGAACCGCGCAACAACAGTATCTATGAACTGCTCTTCCCGGGGATCCAGGGCACCATCCGTCAGATCTCTGTGAAAAGGCGCCGCACTGTCATCATAAAAAAAGAGAAAAATAACGATGCCCTGCCTGTTCATCTCTGAAAACCACTGATCCCATTGATCCAGAATAGCCGTATTAAGTCCCTGCCCGGGATCGCCATTAACAAAAGGGTTTTCATCGGCAGTACCGTCACCGCCGTGGCTGCGTACCATGATCATATAAATGCAGTTGGCACCGGTGCCCGCCATTTTTCTGATGAGCGCCTGCTGATCGCCCTCCCGGGTTCCGTCAGCCTTGCGCAGACCCCGATATAAAAAGCCTTCAGGATCTCCAGGACCGCACATGTAAAAGGGAGCATTGTCACCATAGAGAAGCCACGCCGGATGCTCCGGGTCCACCTTAATGGCGCCCCTATCGCAGGAGAAGGCATCTCCCATCACACTCGTTCCCAGAGCCAACAGGACAGATAATCCATAAAAAACATAACAATCCTGCCTCTTTTTCATTTTATGCACCCTCCTGACGCAAAATGCCTTCATGCTATTTTACACCGCTTGTCCTATCGGCGCCAAGAAAACGTGCCCACCTGAAAAGATATTTTCTTATATATACACTACACATCCGCATAAACCTTCATGGAATTCGCAAGTTTGACATTTTACGGCTGTTTGTCTAGAATATGCCCGATACGGTTTGTTCAGTTCTCCGGTTGTGGCGGGTCATTCTTCAGGCAGCTTGTCGGATCAAACCGGAGAAAAACTGACACATTTACAGTCCCGGCATGTATTTATACTTAAAGGAAACATACCGTTATGAAACTGAATGCTCCTGTTATCAGCCGTCTTGCCCTTCTTATTGTGTGCGCTGTTGCCCTCAGCGGATGCCATTTCACAATACAGCGGGAAACAGAGATTATTCTTACAGAGAATGTTACCGTTTCGGGAGCCAACCGGATAAACAATACTAACGGCACTCTGACAGAAAATGATCTTTACGAAGAAGTGTTGCTGCAAGGCTGGAAAAACGGTCTGGTCACTTTCCCGCTGGGAACAAACTGTGATTTTACCAAAAACATTCTGGAACTTGCAGAAAAAGTGAAAGATCCTGTGCAGTTTCTGGACAGCCCCTTCGCGCCTCTGCTCAAGATTTTCTTTGTACAGGGCAAATTGGACGGGCTGGTGCTTACCAAAATTGCTCTGGAACCTTCTTCCGGGAATTTCGACACTATCACACGATGCTCTCTGCGGGCATTTGACGAAATCCAGGGCACCATCAACTCCTACAGTGCCGCAGGGCCTTTTCAGGGTAAACCCGTTCTGACACCTGACCGCAACATTGATATCTACCGGGTCATTCGCGATGCCGGAGTCGAATGCCTCACAAGCGAAATGACTATGCAGGGCTCCCGGCCCCAAAACGACCTTATTTTCACTGCAAAAGCAACAGCGGTATATGAAGTTAAATTGCGCTTTTTCAGCTTCTGAAAGAGCAGCAGCGCATAAAACAACGCCTTAAGCCCACTCGAAGGAGAAGCGGATTTTTCAATCCCTTCTCCTTTTTCTGTTTCAGAAAAACAACGCCTGTCCCGCCTATATTTATCTTTTGACAAATAACGATTTATGTGATATGTTTTAGAAAAGCGCAGTTTGTTTCAGATTGATTGATTTATGAATAAATACACAACACTATTCGCTAATTACAAAGCAATACTTTCGCCCATACAGGTGTTATACAGGCAAATAATAGTACCACGGAAAGCACCCTCGTAAACCCGGTCTGCCAGCGGTATGATCTTTTGTTTTTTTTGCATTGAATTATGAGTAATTTACTAATGATTACTTTTCGAAAGTTTCCTGTCCGGAACAGTACCCGGCTCTGAATCTTGTAATCTGTACTTTGCATGTTCGCAACTTATTTTGGAGAAAAGACTTGTTAACAAAAAAGACTGCCCTTATCCTTGGTGCCATTTTGGTTGTCATGCCGCTATCCATCGCAACAGCGGGAACCTACAGCGGAGGCAGCGGCACTGCTGACAATCCGTATCTGCTGAGCCGTGCGGCTGACTGGCTTGAGTTGTCTGAAACACAAAGCGACTGGGGCAGCGATTTCAGGCTGACCCGAAGCATTGATTTCAGCGGTGTCACCGTAAAGCCTGTAGGCCGGGACTTTGATCCCGCCAACCCTGACTACCCGCATATTTACTTCAGCGGCAGCCTGGACGGCGGCGGATATCGCCTTAAAAACATCGTGTTAAATTATCCTGATGAAAACGATGTTGCGCTTTTTTTCAGCATGCAGCGTGCCTCCGTGAACAATCTGATTATTGAAAATATGGAAATAAAAGCGAAACGGCAGGCTGCCTCTCTGGCAGTCTATTTTGATGAAAGTGCTGCCAAAGATGTAAAAATAATCAGCAGAATCAGCGCAGAAGGCGATGCAGGCGGTCTGGCTGTGGACTGCCTGAACTCCAAATTTATGCGCTGCTGGATCGGTACGGATATCCAATGCACCGACGACAACAGCCGGGCAGGCGGTATTGCAGCGCTGGCACAGGGTGAGGAAATTTCTTTTTCAGAAAGCATCGGAACTATCGTTGCAAAAGAGCGGGCAGGCGGCTTCTTCGCCACAGCACTGGATTTGGCAATTAGAAACAGCACTTCTTTTGCAACGACACAAAGCGCCATCGCCGGAGGCTTTGTCGGATATGCCGATAAACTGACTGTCACAAAATCCTCCGCTCTGATAGACGTGCGCGGCTACAATTATGGCGGCGGGCTCGCAGGCTATGCCCAGAACAGTAACTTTTTCAACACTTTCACCCGTGGCAGTGTCTCCGGCAACAATGCGGCAGGCGGGCTGGTCGGTTTCTGCGACCACAATGTCAGTTTCAAAGAGAGTTTTTCCTCTGTTGCTGCCAGCAGCGTTCTGGGCGATTCCGGAGGTCTGGCAGGGGTATTGCGCAATTCAACTTTAACAAACTGTTACGCCCGGGGTCAGATAACGGGTGTCGGCTTTGTCGGAGGGATTGCCGGTTCCGCCGGCCAGTCAACCCTTTCCAACTGCTATGCTGCCGGCGGGCTCACCCTTTTTGGTGCGAACCGAAATGCAGGCGGGCTTCTGGGGTATGCAGACAATACAAGTCTGGATTTTTGCTACTGGGACACAGAAGTATCCGGCACGGCATACAGTGCCGGCGGGGACGGAAGAACAACCAATGCAATGACCTATCCTCACGCTGTGAATACCTACACAAAATGGCGGTTTGGGATTTTCTGGACTGCAGACACGGACAGCACCGTAAATGACGGTACCCCTGGCTGCGCAATACCCCTCCTGTTGCACTCGAAGTAACGGTTGAGGGCGAGGAGCCTCCGGAAGGAGAAGAGGCTGCAGAAGGCGAAATTTCTGAGGACAGGTACAGCGGCGGCGACGGAACAGAAGAAAATCCCTTTCTGATCAGCAGCGTAGAAGACTGGCAAACTCTGTGCCGGACTCAGAAAGACTGGGGAGCCCATTTTGAACTGACCCGAACACTGGATTTCACCGGTGCGGAAGTGAGATCAGTGGGGTGGGATTATGATCCCGACAATGAGTTTCATCCCCTTCCATCGTTCACCGGCTCGCTCAACGGAAATTACTTTCATCTGCGGAACGTGAACCTGAATCGCCCGGATATGAACGATGTCGCCTTATTCTACAGTCTGAAGGGCGCCAGGATTCAGAACCTTTTTATAGACAATATCTCCGTCGATGCCCGTACCTATGCCGGTGCACTCGCCGTCTACATTTCCTCCAGCACCGTCAGCAGATGCTTCATATCCGGCTCCGTTCAGTCTCTGGACAGCGCCGGAGGCATGGCAACATTAATCAGCGGCGATTCACAAATTCAAAGCTGTATCCTTCAGACAAACGTCCGGGTCAGAAATGAGTTGAACCCCGTGGGTGGATCAGCCGGCGGAATCACCTGTTTCACGCAGGATACTGCTTTTCTCAAGTGCAGCAGTGCAGGCACCATCGTCGGAAAAACCGATGCAGGCGGTTTGACGGCTCACTCCCTCGCCTCTTCTTTTTCAGAATGCTATGCACATGTAACGGTGCAGGCTTCCGTTGCAGGAGGACTGGCAGCTTCTGTAAAAGACGGCTGCTTCACCGATTGCTATGCACGCGGCATCGCTTCCGGAAAAACATATGCTGCCGGACTCATTGCCAAAACTGACGGCATGGTGCTCAACAATACGGACAATGCGGAAATCAATCGTTGCTTTGCGGCAGTTCGAACACGTGTTGACGGAGAAGGCGAAATCGCTGCCGGACTGATCGCCAGCAGCACAAACACCAATGTCACCGCGTCATATTGGGATTCGGAACGCTCAGGAAACAATAGCAGCGTCGGTGGTGAAAGGCGGACAACGGCGGACATGTCTTTTCCCTACGCCGCCAACTCCTTTGTCGGATGGGATTTTAATGCTGTATGGGCTTCTGATCCCGACTACTCCAAAAACAGCGGCTACCCCTGGCTCCGCAATCTGCCGCCGACCGCTGTGATCCTCCTGGGCGACAAGTACAGCGGCGGCGAAGGCACCGCAGCAAAGCCCTATCAAATCGCCAGCGTCGCAGACTGGCAGCAATTGTGCCGGTCACAGGAGGACTGGACAAAGCATTTTGAAATCATCCGTGATCTGGACTTTACCGGTGTAATCGCTGTGCCTCTAGGCCGGAATTATAACAGAATACACCCTGATCACCCTGTTCCGTTTTTTCAGGGAACATTGGAAGGAAATCATAAACGCCTCATAAACCTCAGCATGCCTCAAGCGGAGGAGGACGTTGCCTTGTTCTATCATTTAAAAAATGCGGTCATACGAAACCTTAATATCGAGCAAGTCCACATAGTTTCCGGCGAACGCGCCGCCGCTCTTGCTGTATATCTGGAAGACAGCACCGTCATAAACTGCTTTGTAAGCGGCACCATCTCCGGCGATGCCTATGCTGGGGGGGATCGCCGCCAGAATAATGTCCCAGGGCAGCCTGGTGCAGAGATGCCGGGCGGATGTTGAAATTCATACGACAGCCGACTACGCCACCGCCGGCGGTATCGCCGCTCTATTACTCGACGGCACCGTAGAGCAGTGCAGCAGCGCAGGAACCATTCAAGGCAAGTCCTGGTCAGGAGGGCTCTTAGGAAATATCTTTTCCGGAAATATTGCCAGATGTACATCTGTCGCACACGTCACCGGGCGGAGCGCCGGCGGCATGGCCGGTCTGATTGATCGTGGAACCTGCAGCACTTCTTATGCCCATGGAAGAGTCCAGGGTGAAGTAGCAGCGGGTTTTGCAGCGGAAACGGTCTCAAGCGTGCTGAACGACTGCTATGCCCGCGGGCAGACAAGAGGCGTACATTGTGCCGCCGGATTCATTGCACGTTTAAATAACAGGCTCAATGACAAAGCGGATAACGCCCAGATAAACCGATGCTATGCCGCTGTACGGCTGAAATTGACTTCGGACAATGGCATTGCCGGAGGGCTGATCGGCGAAAATGGCGGTGCCGAAGTCATTACATCCTACTGGGACAAGGAGTATTCGGGCACACTGATTAGCGCAGGAGGAGCGGGACGCACCACGACTGAGATGACTCATCCCCATGCAGCAAATACTTATATCAATTGGGATTTGAACGGGATCTGGGCTGCAGATGAAAATGGCAACATGAATGCAGGATACCCCTGGCTGCGTAATCTCCCCCGCCCGCCGCAGGACGATGAAAATGACATCGAAGGTGAAGAACCTGATGTCGAAGGTGAAGAACCCGGGATCGAAGGCGAAGAACCCGGGATCGAAGGCGAAGAGCCTGATGTCGAAGGTGAAGAACCCGGGATCGAAGGCGAAGAACCCGGGATCGAAGGTGAAGAACCCGGGATCGAAGGTGAAGAACCCGGGATCGAAGGCGAAGAACCCGGGATCGAAGGTGAAGGGCCTGATGTCGAAGGCGAAGGGCCTGATGTCGAAGGCGAAGAACCCGGGATCGAAGGTGAAGAACCAGAGGTCGAAGGCGAAGTTTCTATTAATCCGGAGAAAAAAGGATGCGCCGGTTGCGGATGCGCCTCCAAAGACCTCCGGACTTCTGTCAAAGACCTGCTGGGCGACTGGCTGCTCGTGGTACTTTGCCTGAGTGTCCTTTTTATGAGCACATTACTACGTCGAAAAGTGTAAAGTATGGCATAATTAAGTTACATGCTGAACAGACATGGACGGAAGAATTTCTGCTTTCAAAAAAAACGTCAGGAAACAGAAAGCGTGTCCATGCGCAGCCTTTACATAAACTCCGGCGGAGAGGGATCTTTTTTCCTCTGAGGATCGCATCGTTCAAAAACAAGTCACAAAGGAAAACAGACATGAAAAAAACAATGTTCCGGATGCTTTTTCTCTTGAGTCTTACAACAGCCATGGCGCTCTTCAGCGGCTGCCACTATGATCTTGATCAGACCGCAAGTTTCGATATCCTGTCGAAACCTGTGCTGCTGGATACAGCGCTGCTCCAGACGCTTCCGGGCGGTGAATTCAAACTCGAGCTGGAAGAAAACTGCGAGATCCCGGCGCAGGTCAGAGCTCTGGTGAAAAAACTGCAGGATCAGATTACCAACCAGGAAATTGACCTGGGCGCCTATGGATTCCTGCCCTTCATTAAACCAAAAATTGAAGTCCGTGCCCTGCATATCAACGAAGTTGACCTCAATGCGACAAAAAACACTTTCACTGGCATTAATGCACTGAGTTTCGAAATCAAGGACAGTTCCCAGGGAAAATCCATCCGCTTGCAAAGTCAGGAAATCACCCCTCAACAGATTCCTTTGAGGCCGGTAGAAAATATGGACTGGCTGGCCTTCTTAATGTCGCCGGATATGGAGTGTATGGAAACTTCTCTGTCCTTTACAGGCACTCCACCTGAAAAACCGGTTTCCTTTACAGCCCGTGCACATGTGACAGTAAAAGTCAGGATTTTACTTTTTTAAACGGAAAAAACCTGTGAATTCACCTCACACAATTCACAAACTTGACACAAATTGCCTTTTGCTGATAAAATAAGCAATCTTTTCAGTTTCCCCTAAATTATCTGTTAAGCAGTGACAGGAGTCGCTGTCTTACTACCCACGCCCGTTGAGGGACGTAATCTGCCCAGGAGGGAGGTTGAGTTTTAGTGACTAAGGTTCGTGTCAAAACCGATGAACCCTTTGAAAAAGCATTGCGCCGATTCAAAAAGAAATGCAATAAAGAAGGGCTCATGCAGCGGCTGAAAGAGGTAACCTACTACGAAAAGCCGTCTGAAACACGTCGTCGCCGTCTGGCAAAAGCCGTCGCCCGCGCCGTGATGGAAGAACTCTAATCCCTTCCCCGCTCTGTAAACACGGAGGCAGACATCGCAAGATGCCTGCTTCTTTTTTTATTTTACAGGAAAATTATACTTCCCCGACCTCTGCTTCTGCTTGCTTCTGTTCCTCCTCTACAGGCGGATTGAAGAGCGCAGCGAGCCGATCCCTTTCGATGGCGGCGCGGTTGATTCCATCCATGGCAGCCTCCCCCGCCCTGCAGGCTTCTTCATGATAGCCAAAACGGTTTTCACGCAGACCAAAACGCTTCAAGAGCTCTTCATAACGGG
>Ga0116183_1001425_pt1 | contig 27082 bp, 27 predicted proteins | sample AD_UKC078_MetaG_FD_89753 | JGI IMG/M metagenome (GOLD analysis project Ga0116183, IMG submission 89753) | Active sludge microbial communities of municipal wastewater-treating anaerobic digesters from USA - AD_UKC078_MetaG | ecosystem: Engineered > Bioreactor > Anaerobic > Digestate | place: USA...
CAGCCCAGCTGACCGTGGGCGGTGGACAAGAACTCAGTGGAAACCAGGAATTTTTCAAGCGCCGAAAACTCCGGCGCAGCAGGGGCTCACCCTCCTGTCTCTGCTGCTGCAGTGACAGGGGTAGCGAGGTTGTTGATCGGACCGACCTGGGTGTGACAGGCGATACACTTGCTGCTTGGCTGTGATTCGATGGCAACCGGGTTGGTGAACCGCGCCGTGATTTGTGGCGCCTCTTCAACTTCCTTCTTCTTGCATCCAACCCCAACGACAAGCAAGAGCGCACTGAGTGCGAGCAAGCCTAGGCGGGACAGTCTCAGTCGTTTTTTTCCCATCATCTCCTCCCTGACTCCAAAATATACACGTTCGACTCATTATAACCGTATCGATAAGAATATAACAACTATAATGTGCGCCCTTTCTCCCCCGGCAGGGCCAAAACCCGGCGTACATCGCCCATTCTCTGCACGTAGCCTCGATCTTCGAGGGTATTGAGTAGCGGGATCATGTATTTGCGGCTGAGGTCGAGGTGCTGCCTCGCATCGGCGATGGTGAAGGTAGTGCCCACCGCCTTGCCTTTGAGGATCCGGGAGACGATCTCGGCAAAGGTCCGCTCACTGTAGACGAAGCTTGCCTCCACGATGAGGATCTCCTGCTTTTGTCGCAGTGAGGTGATAGTGGTCCGCTCCTCCTTTGCGATCCACTTCACCGGATACCCCTCAAAGCCCTGCCCCTCGATCTTCTTGAGCAGCGCCTCCTCATCGGCGCTCAGCGCCGATTGCTGGACCGCTGCCTCGAGGTTCGCCCCAACGAGGCGAGCCTGCTTCCCCTCTACGAGGTGGTAGGCAACCAGCTCTGCCAACTCGAGCGGCAGTCCGCTCTCCTGCTTGAAGGTCTGGAGCGGGAGTGAGTGGCGTACATCAAGGTCGCTGGCCAGCTTCTGTGCGCACGCCTCAAGCTGTGACTGTTTGAGGTACCACGGCCCGAGACGGATGAATGCCTCCCCCTCGATCATGCGGACAGCTCCGTGATCTGCATTCTTGCCGTACCCATTGAGGTGGAGGAAGAAATCCGCCTCGGTGGCAAGGGATGGGGGGAGGCCATTGCACCGTGCCACGATTGCGGCGAGGCTCCTCAGCCCGCCCTTTTCCAGCTCTGCGGCGGTGATGACCGTCCCCTTGGCCAGGACCTTGGAGGAGCCGTTTCTGATCAAGACCACGCTCTCTCCGCTGTACCAGGGTCTCACCTCCTCCAGTGTGAGGGTAGCGAGCAGCGTCTCCCCCTCACGATCTCCGGTGATGTGCATTGTTGCCCAGTCGTGCCAGGTCGCACTGGCGATCTCCACCTCGCCGACCCGTTTGAGCTTCAGGCGCTCGCCAGTGCGAATCGGTGTGACCAGGAGGTGTACACGCCGGCTTGTACGGTAGAAGGAGGGGGTGGTGGTGATCACCTCCCCCGTGGGAAGCTGCTCCTTGGTGATGCCCTGCAGGGAGAGGGCGACACGGGTGCCGTCGCCCGCCCTCTGTGCCGCCTCCCCGTAGCATTGGATTGTCCTGACCTTGGCCTTCACTCCGGAGGGGAGGAGGGTGACCTGCTCACCTACTTGCAGGGTTTGCCCCCTCAGCGAGCCGGTGGCCACCGCCCCGATGCCGTCGATGATGAAGGAGCGGTCGATGCAGAGGGCGGGGGGAAAGGGGTGCTCCAGTCTTTGGGCAAGCGTGGCATCGACTGCCCTCTTGAGCGCTTCGATGCCGAGTCCACTCGGGGCACTGGTGACCACCACCGGCGGCCTCCGGTCAAAGATCGCCTCGAAGTGGAGAGCGACCTCCTCTGTTACGGTGGCCAGGCGCCCTGCATCGACGAGGTCCGCCTTGGTGATGACAACGATGATCTCTGTGACCCCCATCGCCTTGAGGATGGCGGCGTGGTCCTCGGTCTGCTCCATCCACCCGTCATCGGCGGCGACGATGAGCAGGGCCAGGTCCAGTGACCAGATGCCGCTGACCATATTGCGGATGAAGCGTTCATGGCCCGGTACGTCGATGATGCCGATCCGTTGGTTCCGGGCGTTGGTATAGGAGGCGAAGCCGAGGACGATGGTCAGCGACCGCTCCTTCTCCTGGGGGAGGCGGTCGGGGTTGCTGCCGGTGAGCGCCTCTACCAGCGATGATTTGCCATGGTCCACATGGCCGGCTGTCCCGATGATGTACACAACTACGCCTCCAGCAGGTCCTTGAGGGCAGAGATGACCGTGCCGGCCTCCTCGGGGGCAAGGGCACCGAGGTTGAGGTGGATGGCCCCCTTGACGACGGTCGTGATGATGGGCACCTCGCGGCTTCTGAGAACCTGGGCGTCCCTGTTCGGCTTGGCTGAGGCGAGGCGGATGGCGAGGGAGGGAAGGGACTCGTCGGGGGTGCTGCCACCACCGAGGGTCATGGTCTCCTCGACCAGGGAGAGGCGGCTGCTTGCCACCGCGCCAAGGATGGTGTGCCCGATGGCCGCAAGCTCTTCGACGCTGCGTCGGGCAAAGGCGAGGGCAGGGGTCCCCACGCCGTTGAGGTGGTCGATCAGGGAGGCCTCGAGCAGGGATGAGACTGTCTTTCCGACCCTCATGGTGCGATAGAGCGGATGCGTGGCAAGTTTTGCAACCAGGTCTCCGTTGCCGACGATGCAACCCCCCTGCACCGAGCCGAGGGCCTTGTCGGCAGAGAAGGAGACGAGGTGGGCCCCATCCCGTATATGGGAGCTCACCGGCGTCTCCCCCTTGATGTCGCTTGAGAGCACCCCCGACCCCTGGTCGACGACGAGCAGGATGTTGGGCGGCAGATGGGCCGCCAGTGTGCGGGTCGAGGGCTCTTCGGTGAAGCCGCGCAGGGCGAAGTTGGAGCGGTGGACCTTGAGTACCACTGCCGTACGGTCGGTGATCGCCTCCAGGTAGTCGTCGATGGTGGTGATGTTGGTGGTCCCCACCTCGACGAGCTTGGCCCCGGAGGAGGCGAGGATGTCGGGGATACGGAAGCCACCGCCGATCTGGACCAGCTCGGAGCGGCTGACGATCACCTCCTTGCGCCGAGCGAAGGTGGAGAGGATCAGGAAGACGGCCGCGGCGTTGTTGTTGACCACCAGGGCGCTCTCGCTGCCGCACAGCCGCGAAAGGAGCTCGGTGGTGAAGGAGGAGCGCTTCCCCCGCTTGCCCGATGAGAGGTCGAACTCGAGGTTGGTGTAGGAGGTGTTCAACCGCCCTGCCTCCTGCCAGCTTTTGGCACTGAGGGGGGCGCGGCCGAGGTTGGTGTGGATGATCACACCGGTGCAGTTGATCACAGGCTTGAGCCGGCGTTGGTAGACGGCATCAAGGGCGGCTACGCACTCCTCGATGATCTCCTCTGGAGAGAATGCACGCTGCTCACTCTCGATACGGGAGCGAAAGAGCTGCAGGGTCTCCCGTACCACATCAACGGCAACCGGCCGGCTGATCCGGCTGAACCACACCTCGATGCGGTCCTGTTGTAAGAGAGTCTCGACTTGTGGAAGAGAGGCATATAACTCGTTCATGGTACGGAAGAGGCAGGAATCGAACCTGCCGCTGCTATTGATACAGCCAACGGTTTTGAAGACCGCGGGAGCCACCAGGCCCCATCAGCTTCCAGAGGGGACCACCGCAGTGGTCCCCCATAGAGGTCATGGTTACTGTACCAACGGGAGGTTGGCCGGCTTCCAGCCGTTGTTCATGCCACCCTGCAGGGAGTAGGCATCGTAGCCCATCGCACGCAGCACGCCGACGGTCTGACCAGAGGTCTGGCCGGAGAAGCAGGCGATGAGGATCTTCTCACTCTTCGAGAGGGAGGGGATGACCGATGCAAACTGCGCCCATGCGCTGTGGGTCGCCCCTTGGATGTGCCCTTCGGCAAAGTCGCTCTCGCCACGGATGTCGATGACCTTGAAGGCCCTGGGGTTGGTCTCAAGGGCGTCGTACAGGTTCTGTGCCGTGACCATCTTGTTGCCATCGGTCCCGACCGACTTGAAGTACGCCTTCGCTGCATCCCAGAGGACCTGCTGCTCATCACTCTTGGGCGACGAGACGTTGCTGCGGCTGGACATGGGCCGCGCCCCGGTCTCGGCAGCTTCGAAGCCTGCACTCTTCCAGCCGTTCATGCCACCGGTGAGGATCTTGACGTTCGAGAAGCCAGCGAGGCGGAGGGCGCCTCCTGCCTGGCTGGCAGTCTGTCCGGAGTAGCAGACGATGACAACCTGGCGGTTGGTCGGAATCTTCTCCATGACTGCGCCCAGATCGGCCCATGCACTATGGTATGCTCCCTCGATGTGCCCGGCCTCGAAGTCTGCTCCGGAGCGGATGTCAACGAGCACCAGTGCATCGGGGTTGTCATCAAGCAAGGCTTTGAGGTCCTTGGCCGAGATCATGTTGTTGCTGGTCGCCAGGGCCGGGAAGTACTCCTTGGCAGCAGCGAGCAGGACAGCGTCAGCATCGACTGCAACCTTGGCAGGAGCAGCGGGAGCCGGGGCCGGGGCGACAGTGGCCGCAGGGGCTACTGCTGCGGGGGCTGCTGCCTTCTTGCCACAACTGGTGAAGACCAGGGTTATGGAGAGCAGGATCAACAGTACAATTGAAAGTCTCTTCTTCATGAGATATCTCCTTGTTATGCGTGAATAATGTAAAAAAATCGTATCATACTTGTGTGTAAAAGAATAGCTATACATTCGCTCGGATATAACTGGTTCCAAGCTAAGGAAATGCTTTCCTAGAAGGAATCAATAGCGATAATAAAACAATAAAGCAGTCGGAATAATCCGACTGCCTAGGAGCGAAAGACGGGACTTGAACCCGCGACATCCACCTTGGCAAGGTGGAGCTCTACCACTGAGCTACTTTCGCCTAAACTTGCTCCAGTATAGCAAATTTCGGTGGCGTTTGCAAAGAGGGGCAGGGAGACAAAAAAAGCAGCCGGAGTATTCCGGCTGCCTGAGAGCGAAAGACGGGACTTGAACCCGCGACATCCACCTTGGCAAGGTGGAGCTCTACCACTGAGCTACTTTCGCAAGAACCTTCGTCAGACACCGTCTCAGGAGTGTCCTCTTGCGAGAGAGGGGACTTGAACCCCTACACCGTAAGGTACTAGATCCTAAGTCTAGCGTGTCTGCCAATTTCACCACTCTCGCGGTGCATGACCACCTCGGTGAGGCTTGTCATGAATGAGCCGCAATGGGATCGAACCATTGACCCACAGATTAAGAGTCTGTTGCTCTACCAGCTGAGCTAGCGGCCCAAAATAACCTATCAAAAAACCAGTGCGCTCGGAAGGATTCGAACCTTCGGCCTACGGATTCGAAGTCCGGCGCTCTATCCAGCTGAGCTACGAACGCGTTCTCAACCCAAAAGGGTGGAAGACGGGACTCGAACCCGCAACAGCCAGAACCACAATCTGGTGCTCTACCTTTGAACTACTTCCACCACGGTAGTTGAAGCAGTGATTGCTCACCAGTTCAATTCAACGTTGCTTACTATGCAATAAAGACCATTCTTTGTCAACATCTTGGAAGAAATCGGGCCAGAAAAATTTTGATCAATCATAACCATTTCCTTTGCAACGGGTTATGGCTTACGCCAGCCTCGCCTCAAGGAAGAGCAGGTGTGTACGCCACGAGAGCGGGCGGTTGGCCAGTGCGTCAGTTGCCTGGCCGATGAGGGCTTGACCGTCGACTGAGGCCCCGCTTGCCTGCAGTGAGGGTATGTAGGAGTGCTCCATATAGTGGCGTACCTCCGCCTCCGAGAGCCTTCGCTGCTCCGCCAGGTCGGCGGTTGTAAAACGGGTGGTGAACCCGCCCTGCCCAAAGAGGCGGACAAGGTCCCCGTCATCCCAGTTGGTCAGTGCGTTGCCCTGGTCCTCGTAGACGGTACGTTCGGCCTCTACAAGGAGGGGTGCCAGTTCGGGTGGGGCGAACTGGGAGAGCCTGGATCCACGGGAGGGGACACTCTCAGCCAGGGCGATGACCCCGCCGGGGGCGAGTCGCCCCTTCAAGAGGGGTATGAGGTGGGCATCCTCCAGGGCACGGCTGAAGAGGTTGCGCGCCAGGATTGCCTCGAAGAGGAGGCCGCTTTCAAGGGTCGTGATTGCACCCTGCGGGGAGTCGACCACCACGTGAGGGCGGTCGAGTTCGCCGAGGGTCTGTGCATAGTGTTCGATGTAGTCGCGCTCCTCTGCGGTCTTGACCTGGGCGGCCACCATCCCCTCGGGAGAGCGGCGGTACGCCTCCCAGAGGAGGAGGCCGCGCCCGGCGTTGAGGATGAGGGTGCGGTCATGGCGCTGGAGGTTTGCAATGGCAAAGAGCTCGTCGCGCACCCGCCTCATCATGGCGCTGCGCTCGCTTGCCACGCGCCGTACCCACTCGTCGCGCCCCTTGTCCCCGGGTGAGTAGGTGAGGTTCTCCCTGAAGGCATCGATGGTCACCGCCTCCAGCTGCTCCTCCCTCCGCTGCTCCACCTGCCTCTTCACCCCGGCCTCCCACCCCTGGGAGCTGCCCTGGTAGAAGACCCTGCCGCTGAGGGAGGAGGGGAGGTACTGTTGGGCGACCCAGTGGTCGCTGTAGGCGTGGGGGTAGAGGTAGCCTGATCCGTGGCCGAAGCCCTTGGCGTCGCGACTGGCATCCCGCAGGTGGTTGGGCACCTCGCTCTGCCGCTCCTCCTCCACCACACGCAGGGCATCGAAGAAACCCATCGTCGAGTTGCTCTTGGCGGTGGTGGCTAGGTAGAGGGTCGCCTCGGCAAGGTGGAAGCGTCCCTCGGGAAGGCCGATGCGGTCGAAGGCATCGGCGGCGGCCTGGACGACGGAGAGGGCTGCGGGGTCTGCAAGGCCCACATCCTCGCTGGCACTGATGAGGAGGCGGCGGAAGATGAACTTGGGATCCTCGCCGGCATTGACCATTCTCGCCAGCCAATAGAGGGCGGCATCGGGGTCACTGCCCCTGATCGACTTGATGAAGGCGCTGATCACGTCGTAGTGGTAGTCCCCCTCCTTGTCGTAGAGGACCGCCCGCTTCTGGATCGACTCCTGGGCGGCCTCGAAGGAGATGAAGATGGTACTGCCTTCAGGTGGGGGGAAGGACTCCCCCGACGTCTCGACTGCCAGCTGCAGTGCATTGAGGAGGCTGCGGGCGTCACCGTCCGCCACGTTGACCAGGTGTTCGAGCGCACCCTCCTCAAAGACCACGTCCCAGAGGCCGTAGCCGCGCTCCCGGTCATTGAGTGCCTGGAGGGCGATCTTGTGCAGGTCGCTGTCTGTCAAACTGGTCAGCTGAAAGATCCGCGATCGGCTGACCAGGGCCGCGTTGACCTCGAAGAAGGGGTTCTCCGTCGTCGCCCCGATGAGGATGACCGTCCCGTTCTCAACCCATGGCAGCAGGGCGTCCTGCTGGCTCTTGTTCCAGCGGTGGACCTCATCGATGAAGAGGATGGTTCCCCGCTGGTAGTATTGGGCACGTTCCCGTGCCGCCTCGATCTCTTCCCTCAGCTCCTTGACCCCGCTCAGCACTGCGTTGAGGGTCGAGAAGTGGCGCTTGGTGGTGTTTGCGATGACCCGAGCAAGGGTGGTCTTCCCCGTTCCCGGAGGGCCGTAGAAGATTACCGAAGAGAGCTGGTCGGCCTGGATGGCGCGCCTGAGCAGCCGGCCCTTCCCGACGATTGCATCCTGGCCGATGTACTCATCGAGGGTGCGGGGCCTCATACGGTAGGCGAGCGGCTGGCTCTTCTGGTCGGCAGCGGAGAAGAGGTTCACTGGAAGACCTCCAAGAACGAACCGCTGCCCTTGACCACCGGTGTGGTGCGCAGCAGCAGCTCCTCGTGTTCGAGTGCATCGAGGATGGTGTTGGTGAAGAGGGCGAGCAGGTGGTCGAAGAGGTCCTCTGTGACCGCTTCTCCTTGGCTTTCGCCCAAGAGGAGGCGCCCGTGTTGCCAGACCTCATAACGGGAGCGGATCAGGCGCCAGCTCTCCTGGCTGGAGGCGAGCGCTTGAGCGAGCAGCTCCTCCCCCTTGGCGGTGATCTCATCTGCAAACTGATGTCTCAGAACCGAGGTGGCACTGGTCTTTGTGCGGATCATCGTGGGCCCATCCTCGAGCAACAGACGGGGCGCGAGGTCATCAACCTCATCAGCAAGCAGCCTGGCGGTGGTGCGAAAGGCCTCCCGCACCTCATCAGCCCACGCCTCGAGGCGCTGGGGGAGGCGGGGGATGGCCTGCTCCTCTGAGAGGTGTGCGCTCTCTCTATCAAGCAGGGCTGAGAGGGGGAGTGAGGTGAGCGCTGTGGTGTCCAAATTCTGGGCGCTGAGGCGCACCACCTCGACGAGGGCGGCTTGGGCCTCCGCTTCGCTGATCGAGGGAATATTCTGGGTTGTGGTGCAGCTGGCCAACAGCAGGGCGAGCAGCAACAACAGCAGTTTCATGGCCTTCACTATACCATCGCTCCCCTCACTTGCATAGCAGGGTCACTCTCCGTACAATCGTCGCATGGGGTCACAGAGCACACTCAACAAGGAGATCAGGCGTATCAGCATGCCGACGATGTACGGTATGCTCTTCACCTCGCTCTATGACATCGTCGACATGTTCTACATCGGCATGATCGGAGGGGAGGCGGTGGCCGCCGTGACCATCTACCTCGCCCTCTTCTGGGCCTTGGAGATCCTCAACGAGATAGTCGGGACCAGCTCGGTGAGCCTGCTCAGCCGCAGTTGGGGGTCGGGGGAGCGGGAGCGCACCCGCCGCATCGCGGAGCAGACCTTCGTCTTCAAAGCGTTGCTGGGCACCCTGGGGGCCCTCCTCCTGATGGCAACCATGCCGCTTCTGTTCAGGATCTTCTCATCCGATACCACGGTGCTCGCCTACGGCCTGCAGTACGGCTATATACGCACCCTCTTTGTGCCGATCTTCTTCTCCTCCTACACGGTCAACACCATCCTGCGGTCGGTCGGTGATGCGAAGACACCGATGTATCTCCTGCTCATCACCGCCCTCCTCAACGTGGTCCTCGACCCCCTCTTCATGTTCGATACGCTCCCGCTCACCTCCATCAGGGGGTTGGGGTGGGGGATGGCGGGTGCCGCCCTTGCAACCGGCATCTCCTACCTGGTGGCATTTGCCGTGGGCTTCCTCTACCTCCTCAGCGGCAAGGCGCCGCTGACCATCCACCTCAAGGGGATCTTCCACCTCGATCGGGAGCTCGATAAGAAGCTGCTGGCCATCGGTCTGCCCAGCGGGCTGAACATGCTGCTCAAGAGCATTGTCAGCTTCATCTTCCTGCGTCTCGTCGCCGTCTACGGCACCATGGCCATCGCCGCTGCCGGGGTGGCGAGCCGGATCTACCAATTCGCCGGGATGCCGAGCGGGGGGCTGGCGATGGGCAGCGGAATCCTCGTCGGCCAACGCCTCGGGTCGCAGCAGATTGAGGAGGCGAGGAGCATCTGCCTCCTCTCGGCAGCCAACGGGATCATCTTCTCCATTCCCCTGATCGCCATCCTCATGCTCTTCCCCTCCCAGGTGCTCAGCCTGTTCCTCTCAGGGGCGGGGGCGGTTGGCAGCGAGGCGGTGCTGCTGGTGCGCGTCTACGCCCTCTGCCTCATCCCCCTGGCCATAAACGGGGGGCTGGGAGCCGCCTTCTATGGGTCGGGCTATGTGCGCCCGGTCCTCTACTCCTTCCTGATAAGCGGCTATCTAGTCCAGCTGCCCTATGCACTGGTCGTCACCCTGCTCTTCAAACTGCCCCTCTCCTGGCTTTGGGCTGCCTTCCTGCTCGGGGATGGGGTGGAGTGTTTCATACGCCTTCTATGGTTCAGGGAGGGAAAGTGGGCACGTTGTCCTTGACGACCCCTCAATTATTTACGACCCATAGTATATGATAGCTACGGAGGCTCACTATGAATCAACAGAATAACTCAATCCTGCAGAACGTCCAGGCGCGGGAGCGCACCATCCTCAAGAACGTCTACCTCTGGATGAGCGCAGGCCTTGCCCTGACCGCCCTCATCGCCTATGTCGTTGCAAGCAGCCCGACGCTGCTCTATGCCCTGATGGGCAATGCATTCGGCCTGATCCTGATCATCGTCGGCCAGTTTGCCCTGGTCTTCTACCTCTCTTCCCATATCGAGCGGATGAGCCAGAGCAGTGCCATCGGGGCCTTTTTGGCCTACTCGGCCCTCAACGGGGTCATGCTCAGTTCAATCCTCATCGTCTATGCCGGTGCGGTGGTGAGCAAGGCATTCATCGTCAGTGCCCTGATGTTCGCCTCGATGAGCATCTACGCGATGACCACCGACCGCGACCTCAACCGGATCGGCGCCTACGCCGGCATGGGCTTGTGGGGTCTCATCATCGCGATGGTCGTCAACATGCTCTTCAAGAGCCCTGCCATCGACTACATCATCAGCGTCGTCGGCGTCTTCATCTTCCTCGGCCTCACTGCCTGGGATACCAAGAAGATCGTTGAGATGAACCGCCACTACGGCACACAGATCGACGAGGAGACCTTCACCAAGCTCTCCATCATCGGTGCGTTGACCCTCTATCTGGATTTCATCAACATCTTCCTCTACGTGTTGAGGATCTTCGGCCGATCAAACGACCGCTAGAAGCGCACGTTCCGTTGGTCAGAGAGGCCCCTCTTCAGCGCCTCCCAGCTGACCTCATCCAATTCGATCGTGCAACTGCGAGTGCCCACTTCCCCCAGGGAGTGGGCATCACTTGCAGTGATGACCGTCCACTTCTGCTCGGTGGGCCTGAGCATCTCGAGGGCAGTGTAGGGGAGGTCGGGCAGAAAGCCCAGGTTGGCCAATACGGAGGAGGAGGGACGGTCGATATGGGCGGGGATGACCAGGGCCCCCGCCTCGAGGCCACGGAGGACCACCTCATCGAAGCTGAGGCTGCTTGCCGTGGCGAGCATCAGGGGGAACTCCTCGACGGTGGTACCCAGCCCATCACAGATGAGCTGGTGCCCGAAGCGGTCGGGCTTGTTGGTGAGCGGGGGCAGGGTGGATTGGATCCACGCCCCGAACTCAATGGCTGGATCGACCGCTTCGAAGAGGACGAGGAGGTGGACCTCCTCGATGGTGTTCACCTCCATGCCGAAGACCGGCATGATCGAACAGACCTCGCACGCTTGTCCAAAGGTGCGGAGGTTCTCTGTCGCATTGTGGTCGGTGAGGGCGAGGATCTCGATCCCCTGCTCCATCGCCTCAAAGGCGAGCAGCGAGGGGAGGAGGTCGTCGTTTGCACAGGGGGAGAGGCAGCTGTGGTTGTGGAGGTCAATGCGTACCTGCATCACACGTTCACAGCAGCGCAAGCACCTTCGCCGCGGCTTCAAAGTGGGTCAGGTCGGTGGTGAAGAGCGAGATCTCCTCCTCCTGGGCCGCTTCGAGCATATCGGGGGCGATGGAGCGCCCATTGCAGATCACGAGAGCGGTGATGCCGACCAATGAGGCGACGGCGATGGTGTTCTTATGGGCCTGGATGGTCATCAACACACTCGATGCCGGTGCATTGGCCATGACATCGCTGAGCAGATCGCCGCAGTAGCCATCGCAAATCTCAGCCTCCTTGTCGGCGATGTAGACTGTCTCGAACTCCTTGACTGCTGCCAACTCTTCAACATTCATTCGTTTTGCTCCTCTTTGGCTCCCAGGTTGATGGAGACCTCGACGGTCGTCCCCTCCGGCGAGCTGCATATGGTAAAGTCATCAGCGACTGATTGGACATTGGGCAGGCCCATGCCCGCCCCAAACCCGAGACTCCGGATCCACTCGCTGGCGGTGGAGTACCCCGCCTCGAGGGCGGCCTCGACATCCTCGATGCCCGGTCCGCTATCCCGTGCCGTGATGGTCAGCCGGTCGCTGCTGTACTCGGCGATGAGCTGACCCCCATCGGAGTGGACGACCATGTTCATCTCCAGCTCGTAGCTGGCGATCGCCGCCCGGCGGACAATCTGTGGGTCGATCGATGCGCTCTTGAGCCGCTTCTTGATCTCGGTGGAGGCGTGGCCGGCATTCTCGAAGTCATTCTTCATGATGTAGTAGGTGAACAACTCATTGCTGAGGATCCCGCCCTCGACCCGGCGTGTGCGCCGCTCCAGCTCCTCGACCTCACGGTTGATCTCGATGAGGAGGGTGGCGGTGATGTCACGGTTGGTGATCATGCCCACCAGCTCCTTGTCCTTGTTCAGGACCGGGAAGCGGTGGTAGCGGTAGCGATCGAAGTAGTTGATGGCAAAGCTGATGGGCATGTCATCCTCGAGGATGATGAGGTTGCGGCTCATATGGTCTTGTGCCTTCTCCTCGATGTACCCCTTGTCCAGCGCCTGTATGATATCATCCATGCTCACCAGGCCGATGAGGCGCTTGCCCATCACGATCGGCAGGCCGGTTATCTTCTCTTGGCGCATGATCTGCTGGATTTCGCGAAGTGTCGTCTCCTTGGTTGCCGTTATCAGGTTTGTCGTCATCACATCCTTGATCTTCAGGCGGTAGATGAGTTCCAACACGACGTTGGCACTGGTGACGTTGTTGATGGGTATCTCTTGCATGAGTGCAGTATACACCAGAACAGGCTCTTTTCGGTGTAATTTTGTTGATTGCATGAAATGATGTTTCCAGTGGTGCATTACCGGCCGATCTTTGGTATATTGGAGGTGTATGAACGATTCGATACGCGCGATGGTGCTCTACGAGGATCCATCGTTTCTGATAGTAGACAAACCTGCGGGCCTGCCCACCGTCCCCTTGAAGGATAGCCCCCCCGACGAAGAGACCCTGCTCACCCAGGTCGGTGCCTCCTTCCCGGAGGTCCTCACCGTCAACGGGCGCAACAGCTGGGAGGGTGGGATGACCCACCGCCTCGATACCCCCACCAGTGGTCTGGTGGTCATCGCCCGGAGCAACGAGGCGTACCAGCGCCTCCTCTCCACCGCCCAGGCGGGCCTCTTCGTCAAGGAGTACCATGCACGGTGCTCGGCCACCGAGCGCGTGATGCATCCCTCCTTTCCCCCCTATCCCTACGAGGACCCGGTCCACTGCGGTGGACGGGAGGTCGCCGTGGGCAGCCTCTTCCGCCATTGGGGCGAACACCGGCGGGCCGTGCGGCCGGTCCTCAGCGACAGCCCCCGCCACATCCTGGAGAAGAGCAGTGCGACGTGGTACCTGACCCGGGTCTTCTATGGCGGGATGACCCTCGACGGCGCCCACTCCTTCACCTGCAACCTCACCGCCGGCTTCCGCCACCAGGTACGCGCCCACCTCGCCTGGAGCGGCTGGCCCATCGATGGTGACGATACCTATGGCGGGATGGAGGGTGATACCCTCGCCCTCAGGGCAGTCGGAGTAGAATTTCCCCACCCCTATACCTCACAGATCATCGAGGTATGGGCAGATAGACAAGGAGTCAAATAGATGGCTGATGAAAGAGAAGTGAAGCTTGCCAACCTCTTGGTCGAGCACTCGGTACGGTTGAAGGCGGGCGAGTCTTGCCTGATCAACGCAGTGGATGTCCCCTCCTCGATGGTGGAGGCCCTGGTCAATGCAATCTATGACAAGGGGGCCTATCCCATCGTGAACCTCTGGAACCAGCGCCTCGAACGGGCCATGGTCGAGCGGGCAAGCGAAGCGAGTCTCAAGGCGTGGGCACACGTCGACCAGTACCGCATGGAGCAGATGGATGCATTCATCGGCATCCGTGGAGTGGCCAATGTGCGGGAGCTGGCCACCGTCGGCGCGCAGGCCAACCTGGCCAGCCGCCTCTATACCACACCGGTGCACATGGAGACGCGGCTGACGAAGACGCGGTGGGTGGTCCTGCGTTACCCGACCGAGGTCATGGCGATGCAAGCCAATATGGGGACGGTCGAGTTCGAGAATTTCTTCTACCGGGTCTGCACCGAGGTCGACTACCAGGCGATGGGTGAGGCGATGGACGAGGCGAAGCGCTTCCTCGATGAGGTGGACCAGGTGCGGATCATTGCCCCGGACACCGACCTCTCCTTCTCCATCAAGGGGATGGGCTGGATTCCCTGTGCCGGGGAGATGAACATCCCCGACGGCGAGATCTATACCGCCCCCATCAAGGATTCAGTCAATGGGACGATCAGGTACAACACCGAGTCCACCTACAACGGCCACTGCTTCAAGGATGTGCGGTTCACCTTCCGCGACGGCAAGATCGTCGAGGCACACGCCGATGATGATGAGAAGATCAATGCGATCCTCGATCTCGATGAGGGGGCACGCTACATCGGCGAGTTCGCCCTCGGGGTCAACCCGGCGATCAACAACCCCATGGACAACACCCTCTTTGATGAGAAGATCGCCGGTTCGATCCACTTCACGCCGGGCAACGCCTATGAGGATTGTGACAACACCAACCGCAGCACCGTGCACTGGGACCTCGTGCAGATCCAGACCCCCGAGTGGGGTGGCGGCGAGATGTACTTCGATGGGGAGCTGGTGCGCAAGGATGGCGTCTTCGTCCACCCCCGCCTCACCTGCCTGAACCTTACTGCCCCGAACTGAAGACGATGGTCCGGTTCTTGTGGATGATGACGCGGCTCTCCAGGTGGGCTTGGACCGCCCGGTTGAGCACGCGTCGCTCCACGTCCTTGCCGACGTCCCTCAGCCCCTTGGGGTCGAGCTCATGGTTGACGCGCACCACGTCCTGCTCGATGATCGGGCCCTGGTCGAGCTCGTCACTGGCGTAGTGGGCGGTCGCCCCGATCATCTTCACGCCCCGCGCATACGCCTGACCATAGGGGTTGGCCCCCTGGAAGGCGGGCAGGAAGCCGTGGTGGATGTTGATGATCTTGCCGGCCCACGCCTCGGTGAAGGCGGGGGAGAGGATTTGCATGTACCGGGCCATGACGACCAGGTCGATGTCAAAGCGCTTCAAGAGGCCCAGTACCTTCGCCTCCTGCTCCTCCTTCGTCTCTGCGGTGATGGGCAGGTGGTAGAAGGGGATGCGGAACTGGTTGGCGATGTGCTCCAGGTCGGGGTGGTTGCTGATGATCAGGGGAATCTCGCAATCGAGGTCCCCCTCCCGCTGGCGTGAGACGAGGTCGTAGAGGCAGTGGCTGGTCTTGCTGACCATGATGGCGAGCCGATTGGAGTAATCCCCCCAATGGCATGTCCACTCCAGCTGCTCCCGCTTGGCAAACTCCCCGAACTCCTCTTCCAGGGCAGCGCGGGTGGAGACCAAGTCAGCCATGTCGAGCTCGATGCGCATGAAGTAGCGTCCATCGATGCTGTCGGTGTGCTGCTGGCAGTGGAGGATATTGAATCCCTTGTGGTAGAACCACGTCGTGGTGGCACTGAGGACCCCCCTGCGGTCCTCACATTGGATAAGGAACACGATCTTCTTTGTGGCCATATGATGTACTACTCCAGCGTTGTGATTTCTACTGAATCGATGGCTTCCCCGCGCACCAGCTCCACGGTCCGCTTGGCATCGGAGAGGGTCTTCTCCAGGGCCTTGGTGAGGGCCATCCCCTCCTCGAAGAGGGTGATGGCCTCCTCAAGCGGGGTCTGAGATGAGGAGAGCTTCTGTGCAATCTCCTCCACTTTCTTGATATCTTCCTCAAAGCTCATAGATCCTCCTCGACGGTAGCCCGTCTCGAGCCATCGATGAAGCGCAGGGCCACTTCGCTTCCAGGCGTTGCATCTTCCTTGCTGGCGATGATCTTCCCGTCAGGGGTCTGGACAACGGTGTAGCCTCGGCTGAGTATAGCAAGTGGTGAGAGGGCATGCAACCGCTCCCGCACCACGCTGAGACGCCGCTCATCCGAGGCGAGCAGCTGACTGGTGGCAGTTGTCATGGCATTGCTTGCATTGGCCAACAGGAACTCCCGTGAATCGATCACCGTCTTGATACGGTGGGTAAGGCTCTCCCGGTCAAAGCGCAGCAGCTGTGCCTCGGCAAGCGAGAGGCGGCTGGCCATCCGTTGCTCGAGCAGGGAGGCAAAGCCCTGCAACCGTTCATGAAGGGAGACGTAGGCATGGCTGACCAGCTCGGCGGCCGCAGACGGGGTGGGGGCCCGCAGGTCGGCAGCGTAGTCGACGAGGGTGGTGTCGATCTCGTGGCCGACGCCACTGACCACCGGGATGGCCGACTCGGCGACCGCCTTGACCACCGCCTCGCTGCTGAAGGGGAGGAGGTCTTCACCCGATCCGCCGCCCCGGGAGACGATGAGGACATCACAGAGCATGAGTTCATTGGCCTGGATGATGCGCTGTGCCACGCTCTCGGCGGCCTCCTCCCCCTGCACCACCGCAGGCAATACCAGCACATCCACCGAGGGACACCGGCGGCCCAGGACGTTGAGGATATCCTGCAACGCCGCCCCGGTGGGGCTGGTGACCACGCCCACCCGTTTGGGATAGGGGGGAATGGGCCTCTTCCGCTCCTGGGCAAAGTAGCCCGCCTGGGCAAAGAGGCGCTTGCGCCGTTCAAGCTCGGCCAGGATCTCCCCGTATCCGGCGAGTATCATCGTGTCCACCTTGATCTGGTAGGTGCCCCGCGCCGCATAGAGGTCGAGGCTGCCGGTGACCGTGACGCGGTCCCCGTCCTTGGGGGGGAAGTCCACCCGCCAGGTGGAGCTCTTGAACATCACCGCCGAGATCGAGGCCCCCTCATCCTTGAGGGTGAAGAACCAGTGCCCGGTCGACGAGGGGCGGAAGTTCGAGATCTCACCGCTGACCGAGAGGCCATAGAAGCCCTCCTCGAGCGTCCTCTTGATCAGGCTCGTCAGCTCGCTGACGGTGAGGTTCGTCTCAAAGAGCTCAGCCATCGCTGGCCTCTTTTGCCTTGATCATCTGCCGTTGGTTGAGGAAGCCGAGGAGCGCCAAGATCGCCCACAGCAGGTAGAAGATCCACCGGTCGAGGTGCCAGAAGCGTGTGATGAGCAGGGAGAGGGCCATTGCGGCGATGATCGCGCTCTCGACAGCGAGGTAGAGCGCTACCGAGAAGAGGGAGACAGCGAGGATCAGGAGGGCGAAGGTGGTGGCGAGCACCGCGCTTATGGTGATGCCTACAAAGAGGCGGAGGGTGAAGAGGAGGGCTACACCGACACTGAGGGGGGAGAGGATGGCAAGGAGGGCCCGGCTGAAGCGGTTGTCAAAACGGGCGATGAAGAAGAGACCAAGCGATCCGAGGGCGAAACTGACCACGTTGATGAAGAGGGCCGGCCCCACCGGCGTCGGTGCGATGAGGGCAAAGAGCTGGGAGAGGGTATACCCCTCCTCGAGGAGGAGTAGCAGTGCATCGGGGTTTTGGACGTACACCGCAGTCGAGAGGGCTACCAGGCCCCCGCTGAGGAGGCTGCTCGCGAGAACGAGCAACCGCTGGGCCTTGTAGCCGAAGAAGGTGAAGAAGAGGCCTATTGCCAGGCCGCCGATCATAATGGGTGCACTTGCCATGGTGTAATAAAAAAGAGACAGCACGAGGGCTGTCTCTCATTAGATGTGGGTCTCTCAGCCCGCCATGATTGCCTCAGTGGGGCAAACGTCTGCACAGGCGCCGCAATCGATGCAGGTATCGGCGTCGATGACGTAGATATCTCCTTCGGAGATTGCGCCGGTCGGGCACTCAGGAAGGCACGTTCCGCACGCTATGCATGAATCAGTGATAACATAAGCCATGGTATTGACTCCTCTAACAAATTGTTACCCCGACTATATACCTCCAAGCCATCTTAGTCAAGGAAGAATATCGAGAAGAAATATGCTAGAAAACATACCATTATTGATATGTATGGAAAGGACATAATATTTCCTACAATCAAATAAAAGCCTTCCATTTCACTAGGATACCGACCAGCCTTGCCAGAGATTGGGCGGGTCGGTATCATCTGTGGAGTGGAGGATCTAAAGGTGAAGAAGCTTGTCTTGGCAGAGAAACCGAGTGTGGGGCGCCAGCTCGCCCAGGCGCTCGGATGCAACCGGCGCATGGATGGATACATGGAGGGTGACGCCTATATCGTCACCTGGGCCCTGGGCCATCTGGTCGAATTGGCCAACCCCGATGTCTATACCGAGCGGTGGCGGCGCTGGAGCTTGAAGGACCTGCCGATGCTGCCGTCCACGTTGATCCAGGTGCCCATCGAGCAGACAAGCGGGCAGCTGGAGGTCGTCAAGACCCTCATGGCCCGCAGCGATGTCTCCACTCTGGTCATCGCCACCGATGCCGGGCGTGAGGGGGAGCTGGTGGCCCGTTGGATCATGAAGCTTGCCGGCTGGCAGGGGGCCACCGAGCGCCTCTGGATCAGCAGCCAGACCAGTGGCGCGATCGCCGAGGGGTTTGCCAATCTCAAGGAGGGGTCGCTCTATGACAACCTCTATGAGGCGGCAGAGAGCAGGGCGGCAGCAGATTGGTATGTGGGGATGAACGTCACCCGGGCGATGACCTGCGCCTATGATGCCCGCCTCTCGGCCGGGCGGGTGCAGACACCGACCCTTGCCCTGATGACCAGCCGCGAGGATGAGATTGAATCGTTCGCCGGCGCCTTCTATTGGACGCTGCGGGCAGACTTTACCCACTTCTGGGCCTCCTACTACCCTGAGCCCACCTCGGTGCGGATCACCGACGAGGCGCTTGCCACACGCCTTGAGACCTCGTTGCCCGCGCGCGAGGGACGGGTCGTCTCAGTTGAGCGGGCCGACCGCGCTGAGGAGCCCCCCCTGGCCTACGACCTCACCGAGCTGCAGCGCGATGCCAACCTCTTGCTCGACCTCAGTGCAAAGGAGACACTCGATACCCTGCAGGGCCTCTATGAGCGCCACCGGATCGTCACCTACCCGCGAACCGATAGCCGCTACATCACCGCCGATATCGTCCCGACGCTGAAGAGTCGCCTGGCCGCTTTGTCACGCACCCCCTTTGCCCCCCTCTCCCAGCGCTATATTGAAGAGGGGTTCCGCATCGACGAGGAGCGCTTTGTCCAGGATGCAAAGGTCGGCGACCACCACGCCATCATTCCCACCGAGGAGATGGTCGACCTCTCCCGCCTCTCGGCGGTGGAGCGCTCCCTCTTCGAGCTCATCGCCCTGCGCTTCTTGGAGGTGCTCAGCGGCGACTACCGCTACCAGACCACCACCGTCACCATCGATGTGGACGGCTACCCCTTCAAGGCACGCCTGACCGTCCCAGTCGAGCAGGGGTGGCGTTCGGTTGCCGCCCTCATCGGAAAGCGCAGTGCCCAGGCGGATGCCACTGCGGACGAGGAGAGTGCCAGCCCCCACCTGCTCACCCTCTCTGAGGGGGACCGCCTCATGGTGGCACAGACGAGGCTGAGACGGCTGGCCACCTCACCGCCGCCACGCTACAGCGAGGCGACACTCCTCTCTGCCATGGAGCATGCAGGGCGCCTGGTGGATGATCTTTCGATCAAACGCCAGATGAGTGGCGGGATCGGGACACCGGCAACCCGTGCCGACATCATCGAGAAGCTCATCCAGAACCACTACATCGAACGGGTGGGCAAGGAGCTGGTCCCCACCCCCCGGGGCAGGGAGCTGGTACGCCTGGTACCCGAAGAGCTGCGCAGTGTCCGCCTCACCGGGGAGTGGGAGCAGCGGCTGAGCAACATCGCCCTGGGAACCGAGGAGAGTGCCCACTTCATCGCCGACATCAAGGAGAACACCAAGGCCCTCGTCTCCCAGGTGATCTCTAGCGGCGAGGTCTTCAACCCGAAGTTCATCGATTCGAAGCGTTGCCCCCACTGCGAGGGACCGATGATGAAGGTCATCGACCCCTTGGGGCAGAACCACTACATCTGCCAGCGTCTCTCCTGTGCCTATGAGGAGCGGGAGATCAAGAAGCGGGTCTTTGATGAGGCCGCGCCCGTGGTCGCCAAAAAGCGGGTGGTGGTCAAGAAGGCCGAGGAGGGGGAGGGGAAGAAGCGGGTGGTGCTCGTGAAGAAGAGAGATGAGGCAGAGACACGCCCCTACCACTGGGAGACGGTCATCGAGGTGGTGCGCCCGAGCAAGCGGCAACGACGCGATGAGCGGGCGAGAGAGGAGCGGGGCGGGTGGAAGAGTGCCCACGGCTCCCCCCATCTGGTGGAGAAGACCCCCTCGGGGGGCGGCTCCATCGCCGATTTCATGAAGGCGCGCGAAGAGCGGGACCGAAGGGACCGGAAAAAAGGGAAAAAGTAAGCATATTTGTTACAATAAAAACAAACTGTTATACTATAGACACAAATGTTGCATTCTGCTAACCTTTGGCTCATGTCATCGGGGGTGCAATCCCCCCTTCAAGGAGATGGATCTGCATGGCAACAATCAATGCAAACTTCAATAAGCTGGCAAGTGGGTATCTCTTCCCGGAAATCGCACGACGCACCGCCCAATGGCAGAAGCGCAACCCCGGCATCCCGGTCATGCGCCTGGGCATCGGCAACACCACCGAACCGCTGCCCCCGGCAGTGCGGAGAGCGATGAAGGAGAAGATCGACAAGCTCGGCGACCGTACCACCTACACCGGCTACGGCGATGAGCAGGGCGATACCTACCTCAGGGAGGCGATGGTCAAGTACTACCAGCGATGGGGTATTGCGCTTGAGCCCACCGAATTCTTCATCAGCGACGGGGCGAAGAGCGATGCAGCCAATATCCAGCAGATCTTCGGGCCCGACAATATCGTTGCCATCCAGGATCCTGCCTATCCGGTCTACGTCGACTCCAACGTCGTCGGCGGGCGCAGCGGCGCCTACAACAGCGAGCGGGGCCAGTACGATGGGTTTGTCTACCTCTCCACCAGTGAGGAGGGGGGCTTCATCCCCACCCCTCCCGAGGAGAAGGTCGACCTGATCTACCTCTGCAATCCCAACAACCCCACCGGAGCGGTGGCGAACCATGCGCAGGTGAAGGCCTTCGTCGACTACGCCATCGCCAACAAGGCGGTCATCATCTACGACAGTGCCTACAGCGAGTATATCACCGAGGAGGGATTCCCCCGGTCGATCTACGAGGTGGAGGGGGCCAAGCGCTGCGCCATCGAGATCTCCAGCTTCTCCAAGTTCAGTGGGTTTACCGGGGTGCGCCTCGGGTGGACGATCGTTCCCCACGAGCTGGAGTGCGAGGATGGGGCGGCGGGGGTCCTCAACGGCCTCTGGAACCGCCGCCAGTGCACCTTCTTCAACGGTGCGAGCAACGTCAGCCAGAGCGGAGCCTATGCCGCCCTCTTCGGTAAGGGCTACGAGGAGAGCCGGGCGTTGGTGGAGTACTACCTCGGCAATGCGAAGATCATCCGCGATGGCCTGACCAGTCTGGGCCTCACCGTCTACGGGGGGACCAACAGCCCCTATATCTGGGCGAAGACCCCCAACAATATGGATAGCTGGGCGTTCTTCGACCTCTTGTTGGAGCGCTGCCACGTGGTGGTCACCCCCGGCGGCGGCTTCGGGCCGGCGGGGAAGCACTACGTGCGCTTCTCATCCTACGGCCATCGTGAGGATGTCGAACAGGCAATGAAGAGCGTGAAGGAGAATGCAGGCATATGAGTGAAAAGAGACTACCCCTGGGCCACGGTGAGCTGTTGGAGCTCGCCGGTCAGCTTCCCACCCCATTCTATCTCTATGATGAGGCGGCGATTGTGGACAACGCCCGCGCATTCAAGCGCCTCTTCAGCTGGGCGCCGGGTTTTACCAACTACTTCGCCGTCAAGGCGTGTCCCAATCCGACGATCGTCAAGCTCCTCGGCGAGGAGGGCTTCGGCACCGACTGCTCAAGCCTGCCGGAGCTTTTGATCAGCAAGGCGTGTGGCATCAGCGGCGAGCGGATCATGCTCAGCTCCAATGACACCCCCGCCGATGAGTTTCGTGCAGCCTATGAGATGGGCGCGATTATAAACCTCGATGACATCACCCACATCGACGCCCTCGAGGAGGCGATCGGCACCTTCCCCAAGACGATCTGCTTCAGGTACAACCCCGGCCCCGACCGGACCGGGAACGCCATCATCGGCAATCCGGTGGAGGCGAAGTACGGGGTGACCAGCGACCAGATCGTCGACTGCTACAAGATTGCCAAGGCCAAGGGGGTCGAGCGCTTCGGCCTCCACACCATGGTGGCCTCCAATGAACTCGATGGCTCCTACATCGTCGAGACCGCCCGGATGCTCTTCAACCTCGCGGTGAGGATCAAGGAGGAGGCCGGGGTGCGCATCGACTTCATCGACATGGGCGGCGGCATCGGCATCCCCTACAAACCCGGGGACAAGCCGATGGACCTCTCCCAGGTCTCCGCCGGGATGGAGCGCCTCTACAGCACAATCATCAAGGCCAATGGCCTCGACCCCCTGGAGATCTACTTTGAGTGCGGGCGGGTCATTACCGGCCCCTACGGCTACCTGGTCAGCAGGGTGCTGCATGTGACGAGCAAGTACAAGGAGTACGTCGGCCTCGATGCCAGCATGGCAAACCTCATGCGCCCGGCCCTCTATGGCTCCTACCACCACATCACCGTGCTCGGCAAGGAGAGGGAGAAGGCGGACCACATGTACGATGTCACCGGTTCGCTCTGTGAGAACAACGACAAGTTCGCCATCGACCGGATGCTGCCAAAGATCGAGAAGGGCGATGTGGTGGTGATCCATGACAGCGGGGCCCATGGCCATGCGATGGGATTCAACTACAACGCCAAGCTGCGCAGCAGTGAGTACCTCCTCAGGCGCGATGGCTCGGTTGACATGATCCGGCGGGCCCAGACCTACGACGACTACGTCGCCACGCTCCGCTTCGAGGGTGCGCCGGTGGTCGTATGATGAGGCATAGCTACCACCAGCGTGTCTACTACAGCGATACCGACTGCGGTGGTATCGTCTACCATGCACGCTACCTCGACTTTGCCGAGCATGCCCGCACCGAGATGCTGCGTGAGATCGCCTCTCGGCACAACCTCGAGGGGGCACAGTCCACCCTCTTCGAGTCGCTGAACCTCGTCTTCGTCGTCAAGTCGATCAGCTGTGACTACCAGAGCCCCGCCTACCTCGATGACCTCTTGGAGGTGGAGACGGTGGCCGAGTCGATCAAGCGCTTCTCCTTGGTCTTCCGCCAGACGGTGAAGCGAGGCGACGCGGTGCTCTGTGTGCTGAAGGTCAGGGTGGGGGCGATCGATGCCACGACACGTCGCCCCACACCGATGGGAGAGGACCTACTCGCCGCCTTTGAGCGTGAGGGGCATGGTACAGAGGAGTGAGGTCGACCCCATGCTCCCGAGCGTGGGATGGTTGATGATTACATCATAACGGTGGGTGCCGGCGGCAGGGGTCGAGACGAAGGTGCTCGACCCGCTTGCCACCTCTACTCCTTCGCAATACCAGGTGATATCCAGGTCCTCAAGCTGTATGCCCTCGGCCAAGGCGATGGGCTGCCACACCATGGTCACCGCCTCCCCACTAACCGGGGGGTCGGGGGTCGCGCTCACCGTCCCCTCAATGGGCAGCCCGGTCTTGTTGACCACCACCAGCGTATAGGCGGTGGAGAGGTCCCCGATGATGAGGTCGATGGTCCCGTCGCTGGTGGTGTTGTCGATGATCCGCACAGCCTCACCGGCGCCGCTGACCGCCGTCTCCTGGCTGAAGAGGCGGACGCGGACAAAGTAGGAACCCGCTGCCAGATTTGAGGAGATGGTGGCCGATCCCGCCTTCTTGTCCACCACCAGGGGATCGATCGCCACCTCTTTAAGGTCCTGGTCGTAGAGGATACACTCCACCCTCACATCATCGGCAACCTGGCCTGGATCCCACATGAGGGTGAGGTCGAGCGCCCCGCTGCCCACCAGCGTGCCCAACTCCACGGTGGTCCGATTGGTCTTCGCACTCAGCAGGGCGGTGGTACTGCCGTAGACGAGGGCTGTATCGCTGCTGTTGTACGCCGTCGCCTTGATGGTCCACCACCCGGTGGAGAGGTTGCCGAGGAGGACCTCTTTATCATGGGTGGTGATCGTGACGGACTGCTCCTTGGGCCCGTCTGCCTCGATGACGAAGTGGTCGATGGTGAGATCTCCCGAAGTCGGGATCAGCGAGCGCTGGGAGAAGCGGGGGGAGGTGAGGTGCAGACGGAGGTCGGTGGTACTCTCCCCGGCCTCCTGGCAACCGATGAGGGTGAGTGCCACAAGGGCGATGGTAAGGAAGCGAAAGATTTTCATGGTAGACTCCTTCTTTGTGATACCCCCTTAGGGGGAAAGGGAGGAGGTTTGCTTCAAACGGGACTATGATAGAAGGGGTCGGTTCACTATACTCAAGCCATGAGTGCAGAGATGATTCGAATAGGTCAAGGTGGGATGGACACAGCCCTCCCGATCCCGTTGCTCCCCCAGTGGGGGGAGTGGGAGGGGATCGAGGCGAGTGTGCGCCTCCGCCGGGAGGGGCAACGCCTCCATGTCAGGTTCATGGTCCGCGAGCGGGAGCTCAGGCGGATGGTGACAGCCCACAACGACGCGGTCTGGAAGGATAGTTGCGTCGAGGCCTTCCTCCAGCGCGAGGGCAGGGATGAGTATGTGAACGTCGAGTGTTCCGCTTCGGGCAGGATGCTTGTCGCCCGGGGCCCTGGGCGGGCGGATCGAACGTTCTTTTCCCCCTCCTATATCGATACCATCCCCCTTGGGGTGACGATTCTGGAGAACTCCAACCTACAGAGCCGGTGGCGTGCTGACCTGGTGCTCGACCTGGTCGGCCTTGGCCTCTCTGAGGAGGGTGAGCGGATGGAGGATGTCAGGCTACGGGGCAACTTCTACAAGTGCGGTGACGAGCTTGCCGTCCCCCACTACCTTGCCGCCGGTGAGATCATGACCAGCGCACCGGACTTCCACCGCCCGGAGTACTTCATCCCGCTCACGTTTGTCGAGTAGCGGGATTGTACGCCTCCCTCCCCTCCAGGATCTCGGCTTCGAGGAGCTTGGAGAGGGCGAGGTGGGCGAGGTTCTGGCCAAAGACGGCGGTGACAGTGGGCAGGCTTCCGAGGACGTTGCGTCGTCTGCCCTGGTCGCTGATCTGCTCATTGAAGTCGGCGTGCTCCTCCTCTTCGGGGTTTCTGTAGGTGTAGTGCACCTCTTCGGGGCTAAAAATCACCTCGATGCCCCGGCCCACGCCGCGTCGCTTGAGCTTGGCCCGCACCGCGCGTGCCAAGGGGCACCCCCAGCTCTCCATCAAGTCCGCTCTGCGTACCAGGAAGGGGTCGCGCCTCAGGGCAGCCCCCATGCTGCTGATGATGGGAATGCCACGTTTGTACGCCGCCTCGAGGAGGGCACACTTGGGATTGAGTGAGTCGATGGCGTCGATGACCAGATCGATCGGGCCCTCCAGCACCCTGTCGACGGAGTCGTTGTTGACAAAGAGGGGGAGCACATCGACTGTGCAGTAGGGATTGATGGCCTTGATACGTGCATGCGCCACGTCGGTCTTGCTCTGTCCGACCGTCTCGTGGGTGGCCAGGACCTGTCGGTTGATGTTGGTGATGCCCACCGTGTCGAAGTCGACGATGCGCACCCAGCCGACACCGCTGCGTACCAGGGACTCCAGGCACATGCCACCGACTGCGCCCAAGCCGACGATGACGACGCGCTTTTCATGAAGGGTGGTTACCGCCTCGTCACCGAGGAGTCGGCTGATTCGTAAGAATTGCTCGCTTTGCACGGTTGTTCTCTACCACACTCTCCTCACTTAGTCCAGTCAGGCGGGCAAATGAGCGGATGTGCTCCTCAAGGAACGGTGCATAGAGCGCCTCTTCCCCCTCCCAGTCACTCTCCAGGACCCACTCGGTGGCCAGGAGTGCCGAGCCCTCCCTGCCAATCTTGCTGGAGTAGAGGCGCGGGCCATAGGAGATGATTACACCGAGGCGACCCGCCTCCATCCGGCTCTCCCGGCTGGCGGTGCAACCGTGCCAGATGAGGGGAGGCAGATGGCCCTTGCGGGCGGCCAGCAGCGCCAAGAGCTCACCGTCGGCTCTCACACAGTGGAGGCTCACACTGCGACCCAGCTCCCATCCAATCGCCAGGACCTCTTCGAGGAAGCGGCGTTGCCCCCCCAGGTCGGGGAAGCGCCGGTCGAGGCCCACCTCCCCGATCTGGAGGCGTGGATCTGCCTTCAGGCGATCATAGAGGAGGGAGGGTGGGGGGAGCTGCCCGCTGGCCAGGGCCCCGAGGGAGAGGACAGCCATGCCGGTTGGCACGGTATCCCACTCCTTTGTTGTACTGGTGGCATAGAGGGCGTCCTGGTCGCAGTGGCCGTCGCTGCTGATGTGTCGGTGGGCATCGAACATACTCCCTTCTCCTACAGGGCGAGTGCCGCCCAGGTGGTGACGATCGAGAGCAGGACCGGGATGACCATCCCGTTCTTGCGCCAGGCAAAGAGGGAGGCGACGGCGATACCGGCCAGGCCGGCCCACCAACGACCGGGGTAGTCGATGATGACCCCTGGGAAGATCAGGGGACCGAGGGCGGCGATGGGCAAGAGGCGCAGGCTCTTGGCGAGGAAGGGGGGCAACTTCTCCAGCCAGGTGGCGTAGTAGGGCAGGAGGCGGACTATGATGGTTGCCAGGCTGCTGATGAGGATTGGGATCATGGGACTCATAGGCCTGCCTCCTCGTCGATGAGGGCGGCCCCGACAAAGGTTGCCGTGAGCATCGAGATGACGAACGACCAGCCGACCGGGACAGCCAGGCGGGTGGACAGGAGGGTGTGGAGGCCGCCGCTCAGCGCTGCGATGGCGAGGGCCTTCACCCCCTTTTGGCGGACCTGCTGGGTCAAGAGGACGGTAAAGAGGGCGTAGAGGGTGACCCCGACAGCAAGCTGGAGAAGCGAGGGCAGGATCATGCCGATGAGAAAGCCGGTGGCGGTGCCGCCGACCCACCCGAGGTATGAGGTGCCTTCAAGGCCGAAGAGGTAGGAGGCGGTCAGCATTTCCCCGTTGAGTACGGCGACAGAGAAGACCTCGTCGGTGGTGCCGAATGCGATGAAGGGTCGCTGCCATCCTCTGATGGCGGGGTCGAGCTTTCTCGAGAGCTCGGCGCCCATGAAGACGTAGCGCATGTTGATGAGCAGGACACTGATGAA
>Ga0116183_1001430_pt1 | contig 27063 bp, 20 predicted proteins | sample AD_UKC078_MetaG_FD_89753 | JGI IMG/M metagenome (GOLD analysis project Ga0116183, IMG submission 89753) | Active sludge microbial communities of municipal wastewater-treating anaerobic digesters from USA - AD_UKC078_MetaG | ecosystem: Engineered > Bioreactor > Anaerobic > Digestate | place: USA...
ATAATTTAATATTCATACAGCATGAAAGAAAATAATGATAGCGGTACAATAGGTACGTTATGGCATCTGTAATTTCCAATTGCAAACGTAGTTGTTTCTTCTATCTTTTTACGCTTACACACTTTGTCATCTAATAAGATTTCCATAACTTGCACTGTTTATTAGTCAGGCTATAATACATACGCAAATGAATTTGGAAATTCAGAAGTACATAAAAGAGTATGTGGATAGGATGCAAGCGAAGGGAATAACCCCTACGATAGAGCAGATTAACGCTCATCTTGCCGATTATATTCACAACATAAACAACGATCCTAAAGAAGGTTTTGAAGGATATTCTTCTTCGGAAATATCAAAGGTGCTATACGAGCCTTTTGACAGTGATTCTGTATTGCAATTCAATCCGCTCACATCAGAACAGTACAATCAAATGCCGATTTTCAGGCAAGTAAAGTATCTTCTGCAAACACTTGCCGAACATGAAATAAAACTGACGGCGGCCGGCTTCCTGCCTCCTTCCCTGGTAAAGGTGCTTTATCCTTTGGGAGTCAGCGAATATCATATTGACAATGGTCTCAATAAACTATCCAAAGAGGCCGATTCAAACTCGGTCACGTTAGCAAGGTATATAACCACAGCGGCAGGGCTGATAAAAGTTCGTAAAGGGGTTTTATCCCTAACGACCAATGGTTTTAAGATAATGAATGACGATGCAAAACTGTTCAAGCATATATTCGAAGCTTTCTGTCTCAAATTCAATTGGGGCTACTTCGATGGATATAAGTCAGAACAAATTGGAAGATTCGGCTTTGGTTTTACCTTTATATTACTAAGTAAATATGGAGATTTGAAACGAGAAGATACGTTTTATGCTCAAAAATATTTCAATGCCTTCCCCCTGTTGATGGACGGTATTGATCCCGGCTACGGAACAGTAACCAATTATTGTGAAAGTTGTTATTCGGTACGCACTTTTGAGCGATTCATGCTTCATTTCGCATTAGTAGAGATGTCTCGAGAAAGAAGGTATAATGTTCCGAAATTCATCACAAAAACGGTTTTGTTCGATAGTATTATAAAAATTCGACCGCATAAGGAGTCCAAATAATACATCAAAAAGATAATAAACATAGTATCTATGAATAAAGAAGCATTATTAATCATCGACATGCAGAATGATTACTTTCCGGGTGGTGCTAACGAACTGGTAGGTGCTGAGAAAGCAAGCCAAAATGCAAAAGCAATTCTTGAACGATTTAGAGGTTGCAACAAACCGGTTGTTCACATTCAACATGTTTCAACCCGACCGGAAGCCACATTTTTCATTCCAAATACGCATGGAGTGGAAATACACCCCAACGTATTTCCGGGCGAGAACGAGCTGGTTATAACGAAAGGCTTTCCCAACAGTTTTATAAATACTCCTTTATTAGAAAAGCTGAAGGAAAAGGGAGTTGACAGTCTAGTTATTGTTGGAATGATGACGCACATGTGTGTTGATGCCACTACGCGAGCCGCAAAAGATTTAGGTTTTACTTGTTCCGTCATTGGCGATGCATGTGCAACGAAAGATTTATTTATTCATGATCAACCGGTTAAAGCCAAGGATGTTCAAAATGCTTTTCTTGCTGCTTTAAGTTATTTCTATGCAACCGTTGTTACTACTGAAGAGTATTTAAATTCATAATCCATGAACGTACCTCCTTCTCCGTTACTGGCACTATACGTAAAGTATTACTAAGAGTGAAACGGATGTTTATGCTTCCAAAGTTTGCAGATTAGCATTTTTTCTATAACTTGACGCGATTTATCAATTACATAGTTAGTATATACTGAAAGAAAAACAGGCTCTAATAAGAAATTATGATGAAAATAGAAACCAAAGAAGACATAAAGCGACTTATAGACAGAGCTGAGAATGCCGAAGTTGAGTTCAAATCTGCTAAAGGTGGAATGCCACAAAGCTTTTGGGAGTCTTTTTCTGCATTTGCCAATACGAATGGAGGAATAATAGTTCTCGGCGTGAAAGAGAAAAATGGAACTTTTATACCTGATGGATTAACAACAGAGCAGATAAGAACTTACATAAAACAATTTTGGGATTGTGCTCATAACAAAGAAAAAGTAAGTGCAACGATGTTGACAGAACGCGACATTATAGAAGAAGATGTGGAAGGTAATAGCTTTCTGATTTTCCGTATACCCAGAGCTTCGTATGATATTCGCCCTGTTTATCTCACCCGTAATCCTTTTGGAAATACATATAAGCGAAATCATGAAGGTGATTATCACTGTACAGATGAGGAGATACGAAGAATGTTTGCAGATGCACAGCACACCAATGTACCTTTTGACAATCAAATATTACCTCATTATACAACAAATGATATTGATGCAGCATCATTAAAAGGTTATCGCCAACGTTTCATATTAAAAAAAGAAAATCATCCTTGGAATGATATAAGTGATATCGAATTTCTAACCAAGATTGGTGCTTACAGAATAGATAGAGAAATAGGTGCAGAAGGATTCACCCGTGCCGGCATCTTAATGTTTGGTAAAAACGAAAGTATTACGGATCAATCTTGTGCGCCATGGTATTTTGTTGACTATCAGGAACAATTAAGTAAAGATGACAAAGTGAGATGGTCGAATCGTATTTATCCCGATGGAACTTGGGAAGCCAATATTTATCAGTTTTTCTATAAAGTATATAATCAGCTATCGCAAACATTGCCTGTACCATTCAAACTCGACGGCATCACTAGGATAGAAGAAACGTCTGCTCACATTGCAGTGAGAGAAGCTTTAGTTAATACTTTAGTACATTGCAGTTATGCGGAACAAGGAAATATTGTAATTATTCGTGAGCCAAATAAAATCACGATGCGCAATCCAGGGCGAATGTTGATCTCCGTGGAAGATTTCTATGCAGGTAGTCAAAGTCTATGCCGCAATCCTATTCTACAAAAGATGTTCATGTTCCTAGGATATGGTGAAAAGGCAGGAAGTGGAGCAGACACAATAGTTAAAGGATGGCAAGATAACAAATGGGGACGTCCTGTTATTCAGGAAAAAGTGCAACCAGATACAGTAACGCTCATATTGACCATAGACCATTCAGTAAACAACCCTCAGAATGTCCCAAGACAGTCTCAAGACGTCCCAAGCTCGTCCCAAGATGTCCCAAGACAAAATCTAGTTCGTCTCAAGCTGTCCCAAGCTTGTCCTAAGTTAGCGCAACGATATATAGGAAAAGCAACGATTGCGCTAACTGCTATGCTTGAGCACGATAAATCTCTTACGAAGCTAATGGAAATAGTGGGCGAGAAAAATAGAAGTCGATTGAGGCAACAAATACTGATACCGCTTATCGATGCAGAACTTGCAAAACCAACTATTAAAGATATTCCTAACAGTCCGAAACAAACATACATCCTAACAGAGGCAGGCAAGGCTCTATTAAGAGAATAGCATTGTAGGTGTAACCCTATGAGATATTTAGCCACCAATAAATTTATAATCCATGAACGTACTTCCTTCTCCGTTACTGGCACCTTACGTAAAGTATTACTGGGTAGTGAAAGCGGATGAAACAACAGCCATTCAGACCGTACCGTCGGGATGTATTCATTTGGTGTTTCACAGAGGAGGAAGTATGTACTTTTCTGATGGAGAGCAACAGCCGCAGTCTTTTATCAGAGGGCAGCTTTCGGGGCCGGGAGTTCTTCAATCAAAAGGTGGAATAGACATGGTTGCCGTGATTTTCCATCCGATGGGGTTCAATGTATTCTTTTCATTACCCTTGCAACTTATTTACAATCAATATGTGGATGTTGATTCCATAGAGGATGCCGGACTAAAGTGAGACATTTCAACAGGGAATTTTCTAAATACATAGGCACAAGTCCTAAAGAATATTTGCGTATTGTTCGTTTTCAACGGCTATTGCATCTATTGCAAAACAATCCCGGCACAGAATTAACAGAACTGGCCTATGGTTGTGGGTTCTGCGATTCGTCTCATCTGGTGAAGGAGTTTAGAAGCCTCACCGGATGCACTCCTACTGAATATCTGCAATCAAGAAAGCCACACTCCACTTTCTTTTCTAAAGGAAGCAAGCTCAATATTATTAAGTTACACAGATAACAATACAAAGTCCGATTTTTACAACTCAGATGGCATTAATCGCTTTACTTTTGCAGAAGTATGAATTAGTTAAAGTTGTTGAATCATAAAAAAGAAGACTATGGCAGCGTATATTTTTGAGGATGTTATCAAGGAAATTGAGCAAATGATTGAGAAGGAGGAACTATTCCTGAATAGGTTAGATGAAGAAACAATCTCTACCCGTTTGAATAGTCAGAATCGTTCCATGATTTCCATACACATGCGACCGTTGTGATAGGGGCATTTCCAGAATCCCGCTTTGTCATCGGTGTGGTTTATGGTGCCATCTGCACGAAGGCTCCAAAACCATTCTCCGTTGACACGGTCAATCAGATGCGATTTGGTAAATTCCCAACAGGCGAGTGCTTTATCAAGTGAAGCCTCATCAGCAAAGTGCTGGTACAAATTAATATATCCTACCACGGTTTCAGCTTGCACCCACCAATGGCGGTCGGCATCAACATGCCCGTTAGTGAGATTGCGTTCGTAAATCATTCCTCCTTCGGGTGTGAATCCTTCGGTGGCAGCCTCAGCTATTTTCTGTACTAACGGCTCAACGTATTGCAATACGGCAGGGTCTTTCAGCTCCAATGCTGCCTCGTGAATCAACCACGATGCTTCAATGTCATGCCCGTAAGATACGATGGAGTATTTGCTGTTCCAGTCGTCATCAAAGAATAGCTCCAGGTGATGGGTTTCTTTATTGAGTATCTTATCTGTAAAAAGAAAAATGAGATTACGCAACTGGTTCTTCAAGCGTTCGTCTTTCCACACACGGTACAAATTGGTATAGGGTTCCAATATGTGCAGGTGTGTATTCATGGTCTTTCTTTCGTTGGCATCTTTTTCACTCAAACGCATATCGGCAATCTCGCCCCACTCACGAGTCAGGGCTTCACAATAACCGTTCTTTATCTTGTCAAAGCTATGAGTTTCTATGCTTTCAAAAAGATGAATGGCATAAGTAAGTGCCTCGGCATCTGCCGTGGCGCGGTAATATTCGCTCAACCCGTAAATGGCAAAGCCAATGGCGTAGATTTGCTTTTTGGTATCCAACGGGTCGCCCTGGTGGGTAAGCGACCAATAGATTCCTCCGTACGTTTTATCATAAAAAGAGGCTATCATATACCGTTTGGCACGTGTGGCCATGTCTAAATATTCTTCTTTCTTCAGCAAACGATAAGCGGCTGAGAAGGTCCACAACATACGGGCATGGAGTATTGCGCCCTTCTCAGCTTCGGGGCGGCACACTTCTGTTCCGTCAATACGGCCGTAAAAGCCACCGTAAGTGGTGTCGACCATTTTATTTATCCAGTACGGAAGTATGTTTGTGGTAAGTACTTCGGTTACTTCTGCCTTTAAGTGAGTTATCTTTGTATTCATTGTTGTTTTCTCTTTGCTTCGAGTTCTTCGGTTATGACTTTCATTTTCTTTTCACTGAGGGGATACATGCTAATAAATATAACTGATAACACGGTACCCACAGCCGGTAAGAAACTCAAGAACATTTTAATACCGTGAATGGCTTCTTCGCTTTGTATTTCGTTGGCCCGGAATCCGAAATAAGCTAATAGCCAGCCGGTAAGTGCACTGCCTATGGCCCAACCGAACTTCTGACTCATGGAGGAGGAGGAGAAGATAAGGCCGGTGGCTCTATTGCCTGTTTTCAGTTCTGAATAATCGGCACAATCGGCATACATAGACCACAATAACGGGAAGATGCTGCCGGCACACACACTGATCAGTATCTGGAACACAAAGATCAGCGCAATATCATCTTTATCAAACCAGTAGAAAATAATGCTGAGAACGGTGGCAATGACCATGGCGCCCATGTAGGTCATCTTCTTTCCAATGCGATTGCTTAACGGAGCAGCCAGTATGACTCCAACAATGTTGGCCGCCTGCCCCACTGCCAAATACAATCCGCTCAACACAAACGACACGCCAAAAAGGGATACGGTTGCATAATCGGCTTCAACAACAAAATATTTAAAGTAATACACAGTGGCTCCGTCACGAATGGAGTTGAACACCAGTGCTGCTACACCGGCACCCAGCAAAATCCACCACGGCCCATTACCAAGCAGGTTTTTAAGGTCTTCTTTCAGTGGACTTTGTTTTTCTTTGATGGGCTTTACCCGTTCGCGAGTCAAGGCAAAGCAAAAGTAAAACAATACGGCGCACATCACCGCAATCACGACTACTGCCAGCATCCATCCGCGCTGTTCGTGCACCGCGTCTGCTTCGCTGCCAGCAAAGAGATTAGCCATCGGCATAAAAAGCAATAGGGCTATGAAGCTACCGATATAGGCAAAAGTCATTCGATAGGTTGAAAGTGTGTTGCGCTCTTTCGGGTCGGGACTCATCACGCCCAGCAAAGATGCATAGGGAACATTGATAGCCGAGTAAACCATCATCATCAATGAGTAGGTGACGTAGGCATAAATCAGTTTTCCGGTATCACTTAGTGCCGGTGTAGTAAAGGTCAGAATGCCGATAAGTGCAAAAGGCACAGCCAGATAGAGCAGATAAGGACGAAATTTCCCCCAGCGACTATGGGTTCTGTCAGCCACAACTCCTACAATGGGATCGAAAGCCGAGTCCCAGACGCGGGTAATTAAAAACATAGTACCTACTACCGCAGCCGGTAAACCGAACACGTCTGTATAAAAAATCATTAAGTATGACCCGAAAAGTTTCCAAAACATAGACGAGGCCATATCACCAAAACCGTAACCAATTTTTTCTTTGAGTGATATTCGTTCCTTATCTGCTACTATCTTACTTGCTGTGTTTCCCATCTTATTCATTCATTATAATACAAATCTGCTATTTTTTCAGTGAAAACTGATTAAGTACGGCCAGATTTTTTTCAATCATTTTGCTCAATGTGGCTACAGATGCCGAAGAGCTTAAACCGTCTTCCGGCGTATGGAGACAATAATCAACTAATTTGTCGACAGTTGAGGTAGCTACGTGCATGCGTGTGTCTGAGGATGCATAGTAAATAAACACGGTTCCGTCTTCATCGGCAATCCAACCATTGGTGAAAAGAACATTAGAAACATCGCCGATACGTTCTTCTCCCTGGGGTGCCAAAAAGTAACCGGCAGGTGAAGCGATCAATCGGGCCGGGTCTTCCAAAGAGGTCATATACATGTAGAGCACATAACGTAAACCGGCTGCACAACCGCGTACGCCGTGCGCCAAATGCAACCATCCTTTTGGTGTTTTTATGGGGTGCGGACCTTCTCCATTCTTCACTTCCTTAATGGTGTGATAGTAACGCGGATCGATTATTTTTTCTTCCTTTACCACCGCATGGGTTATATCGTCAATCAATGCCCAGCCGATACCTCCACCGCTGCCCGCATCAATAAATCCGTCTTGGGGACGGGTGTAAAGAGCATATTTACCGTCAACAAATTCGGGGTGTAACACCACGTTGCGTTGCTGACTCTTGGTCTTTAAATCGGGTAAGCGCTCCCAATGAAGAAGATCTTTGGTGCGTGCAATAGCCGCTGTTGCTGTTGCCGACGACAAGTCGCCCGCCGGGGCATTATCATCGTGTCGTTCGGCACAAAACACTCCGTATACCCAGCCGTCTTCATGGGCTGTAAGCCGCATATCGTATATATTGGTAGCAGGAATCAGATCCTCGGGCATTTGTACCGGATAGTCCCAGAATCGGAAGTTATCAATTCCGTTAGGACTCTCGGCCACGGCGAAAAATGATTTCCTGTCGGATCCTTCCACGCGTACCATCAGTACATATTTTCCATTCCACTTGATGGCTCCCGAATTCATCGTTGCATTCATCCCGATGCGTTCCATTAAGTACGGATTGGTTGTTTCGTTTAAGTCATATCTCCAGAATACGGGGGTGTGCTCTGCTGTGAGCACAGGGTTCTTGTAACGGGTTACCACACCGTTGTCTACCGCAAGAGGTTCGTTCTTCTGTGATAAAAAAGCTTCGTGGTCAGTCAGTAATTTCGCCACTTTATCTTTAAACAAGCTCATAATTAGGTTATTGATTTCGTTATTGAATTTCGTTAGTCATATAGCTTCTTTATGTCTCGGGCGAATAAGGTTTTGGAGTTCTGGTAGAACTTCACAAAATCGGGTGCCGAAACCTGTCCGGGGTACGGAGCGTAATAATGGTTATCTTTCTCACGGGCATTGCGCCACACCAACACGTATGAGATAGGGTATTGACTGATAACGGGCAACAATGTTTCTGTCCACCAAGTTGCATCGGGAATAGTCTCAAACCCTGTTTCGGTAATGGCAATAGGTTTGCCCAGTTTCTTACCAACTTCAGTCAGGATGGTCAGTGATTTGTTTAATTGATCGATGTATTTCTGACGGTCGAATTGATACGTATCGAAACCCACCAAGTCAATGATGTCATTACCCGGATACCGTTCCAAATATTCTTCTACTGTTTGTGGTTCCGTTCCGGGAGAGTATGCATAAAGCAGGTTGTTTACTCCCTTTTCCTGCATACGGTCATAAGTCATCTTCCACAAGGCTTTGTACTGGGTAGCCGTGCAAAGATTCTGTCCCCACCAAAACCAACTGCCGCTGTGCTCATGCCAGGGGCGGAAAAGTACAGGAACTTTCACACCTTTGTCGGTAGTAAGCGAATTCATAAAGTCGGCCACCTTATCCAGCCAACCCAAAAACTTCTGATGATTAGCGCCACCGGATAAAACAGAGGCCACCACAGTTGTATCACTCACATCCCAAGAGTCCTTACCTGTAAGAGGGTTATCGACATGCCAACTCAATGAAACCATACCACCCCGTGCGTATTGGGCCAGAATTTCTCGCCTAATCTTATCAAAAGGTACTTTATCCAGGTTTTTATCGCCTCCCAATTCTATTCTTCCCAAATCAAAAGACATCACGGCCGGATAATCTCCGCATACGCTTTTCACGTCGCTTCTGTCAGCATCACCTTCCCAACCAATACCGTAAACCGGATCATCGTGGTGACCAAACATAAAACCTTTTTGATGAATAGTCTGTAGATTCGTAAGTAGGTTTTTTGTCTCAACTGTTCGTTCCGATGATTGCATTTTCATTGTACCTTTCTGTCCAAACAGGTTGCAAGAAGATAGCCCCGCAGCAATTAGCATGCTTGCGGTCATAAACTTAATATGTCTCATAAGGCGACTTATTTAAGGATGAATGTTTCTTTTAATAATGATTCGTCGGCAGAGGAAGCACCCGCCATCACCACAAATTCTCCCGGTTCAACTATCCATTTCATCTTTTTATCATAAAATGCCAGTTTATCGGGCGTGATGGTAAAGGTGACGACTTTACTCTCTCCGGCTTTCAGTGCTACCCGCGCAAAATCTTTCAGTTCTTTGACCGGACGAGTTACAGAACTGTATTTGTCTCGTATATACAGTTGTACTATTTCAACTCCATCACGCTGACCGGTATTGGTCACTTTCACACTCACTTCAACGTTTTGGTTTTGCGACACCTCTTTGGCGGAGAGTTTTAAATCATCGTATTTGTAAGTGGTATATGAAAGCCCATAACCAAACGGCCACAAAGGAGTGCTGGGTTTAACGGCATACGGGTGAAAGTATTGCGACGGTTTATGATTGTAAATCATCTGCAATTGGCCAACGCTCCGTGGAATAGTGATTGCCAACTTAGCCGATGGATTTACTTTTCCATATAGTATTTCGGCCACTGCCTGACCGGCATACATGCCCGGTGCCCAAGCTTCTACGATGGCCGGAAGATGTTCAGCAGCCCATTCCACACCCAACGGGCGACCGTTGACTAGAATAAGAATTGTAGGCTTTCCCGAAGCAGCAACTTTACGGATCAATTCATTTTGAAGCCCCACAAGATCAAGATCCGAACGATCGGTATCTTCACCGTCGGTACGATCCGTCCAGCGAAAACGCATCATGTATTCTCCGGCAACAACAATATTTAGGTCGGCCTCCTTGGCGCGTTTCTCAGCCTCAGCCAGCTTGGCAGGATCCATATTGCGAGGATCCCAACCTTGATCTACAAAATCAAATGCCGTACCCGGTGCCACCTGACGAAGACCTTCCAGTATGGTGGTAACATTTTCTTCTTTCTGCACCGCACTCCAATCGCCCAACACATTCATGTCATTGGCGTTGATGCCTGTAACCAATACTTTTTTATATTTTGAAGCGTCTAAAGGAAGTATACCTTCATTTTTAAGTAATACGATACCGTTTCGGGCTGCTTCCAAAGCTGTTTCACGATGTTCTTTGGATAAACGCACTTTCATGCTTTTAGAAATATCGGCAAAAGGTTGTTCAAATAGTCCTAAACGAAATTTGATGTCCAATATCCTACGCACCGACTCGTCGATACGTGATTCGGGAATACGTCCTTCTTTGACTAGTTCAACGACCATCTCATTCCAGTGAATGCCATGCATGTGCATATCCATGCCAGCCATAATGGATTGATAAAAAGCCTCTTTGATGTTTTCCGCTGTGGCATGTAAGTCATGAATGTGTTCAATATCCATCCAGTCGCTCACCACAAAACCAGGGAACTTCCATTCACCACGAAGCACATCCTGCATCAACCATTCATTACTGTGACACGGAATGCCGTTGAGCTCATTGTGCGCAGTCATCAATGACATGGCACCGGCTTCTACTCCTGCTTTGAATGGTGGGAAAAACACTTCGCGCAAGGTGCGCTCCGACAGATCTGTCGGTGATCCGTTTGTTCCGTTAATGGGTTCGCTACCGCCAACAAAATGTTTGATACATGCCAAAACATCTTCTTTGCCGTTTAAGCTTCCTTGATATCCTTTTACAGATTCAACGCCCATCAAAGTTACCAGATAAGGGTCTTCACCATAGGTTTCACCAACTCTTCCCCAGCGGGCATCGCGTGCTACCTCTACATTGGGATTAAACGTCCAGTGCATATTCATGGCCCGCATTTCCTTTGCAGTTTGCCTGGCTATTTTGTAAGCCATGGCTGTATCAAAGGAACAAGCCAGATTTATATTAGTCGGATAAACCGTGTTATCGGGAGCATTTGCATTGCCGTGAATGGCATCGATACCAAAAATAATAGGAATTTGCAGGCGGCTTTTCATTGCCAGTGACTGCAAATGGTTGGCTTCTTCAATGGTAAGCACATGCAGGAAAGAACCGATGAGGCCTTGCGCTGTCCATCGTTCTACATCCTTATCGGTCACTCCCGGATAAAATGCATTTGCGGTATTGTTTTTCAATTCATCCGCAGTCATCACAGCACTATTTGCTTTGATGTGTTCAATACCGACAAATTGATTCATCTGCCCCACTTTTTCTTCCAAAGTCATCCGACTCAGCAAGTCTTCCACACGATCTTTCACCGGAACTGAAGGATCTTTATACATCTCCTTTTTTTCGGCGGATCCACTTCCCACCGTTGCCGCAATTGCCATTGTCATTAAAAAGTTTTTCATGGTTTATATCAGTTTCAATGTAACGCATCATTCTATTCGACAAAAGTACGAGTGTGCGAGGAATCAAACAAATACAATTTTATCCAATGATAATATTATCTCAAATCTGGCATCTCGTCTCGTGAAAGCACGGCTTCGGTGTTGAGAGCATCGTTTTACTTACGCACTTCAACTTGCACCCTTTTATTAGAAACGATTTCACGTTCTAACTTCCTTGGTTCTATCTTGACAGGGCTATTAGTAAATTCTGGTACGTTATAAGAATACAATAACTTATCATAATAATTCATAGGGTTTTTCTGAGGCAGCAAAAAAGGCTTGCTAACTTTACCTTCCTTATTAATACATGCTAAATAAAGACGAGTATATAAACCATCTTCTCTGCGACTGCTAAAAACGAACCAATGCGAATTACTACTCCAATTGTGAAAACTCTCAGTATTATCACTATTAACTTCATGAATAGTACGTAAACTACCATCTTGCAAGTTTAGCAGCCATAAATCTGCTTCTTTGTGCCAAATAGAGAAGTTGCCATAATCAGATAAAGTAAACATGATGTATTTGCCGTCATAAGATGGTCTAGGAAAGGAAATACTTTTTTTCATTTTCTCGGCATCAATGAGTGTGTCAATCCGGTTTCCAAACGTTCCCTTTTCTTTATCAAAATCAATACTGCATAAGCTATAACGTATTTCCTTATATTTTTCTGGAATTGGCATTTGTTTTGCCGCACAGAAATATAATTTATTACCGTCTGGTGAGAAAACAGGAAAAGTTTCAAAAACTTCTTTTTTCTTCAATAACGGAGAAAGTAATACTTGATGAGTGGAAGGGTGATATACCAAAACATCTGATTCTAAATCGAGTACTTCCACACGTTCGTCTTTAACCGCATGAAACGACTGACGCGTATTATTAACTGAATATGCTATGTATTTACCACTTGGATGCCAGTATGGATAAACGCATGCTGAAAGAGTAGAGTCTGTTTTGGTATTTAAAAGCTCACGCTCCCCCTCTATTTGCATCAAAGTTGCCCCATGAGCGCCACGAATATGAAGGCTCATCTGATTAGAGTTCGTTTTGTTAAAAGAGTGGCAATTAACACACATGCCAGGCACCATTGTGTTTTCGACCAAAGCACGTTCGTTGAAAGTAGAAAGATCACGTTCGTAAATACCCATCTTACTATACACTTCATATCCAGGCGCAATTCTACGATACACTAATCCGTAATCAATTGGGTATGAGCTTACATACATTGAAAAAGATCGGTATTGTATCCATTTATTCTTTTTTTGCACACTAAGAGTGAATACAATACTGTCTCCCACATTATCTTGCAACAATTTTTTCCATTCGCTATCAGGAAAGGATATCTTATCATCATTAAGATGGATTTTCCCAGATTTTGATCCAACCACGTTAACATCCAGACATTCATAATCACCCAGATAATTAAAGTTCATAGGCGCAATACCAACAGGTACGGTCACTCCAATATAATCAGGATATATAGCAGGCAATTCGTTGATCTTCTCTGGTGAAGTAACCGGATTATTACAAGCCATTAAATATAATCCAATCCATATAAAAGTAATTATTTTCTTCATATACATTATTTTTTCTTAAACAATAAATAATACCAGAATGTATCACCATACTGCGTGTGCAAAATGGGCTGACTGTTTTGTTGAGACATATAAATTCTAGCAAAATCAGTAACCTCGTGTGCAACATCAGGTGAAATGCTCCAAGGCATTCCATCAAAATTCCGATGTGTCTGAGTCCACACATAGACTAATGCTTCCTGATAACTACGGGGAATATGATCATAGCCTGCATACTTCCCCAGAGGATAGTATTTCATAAAACGTTCCAAATCACGTTCTTGCAAAACATAAGCTAGCATATATTCAAATGCCATTCGGTTTTGATAATTATGTTGGTACAATAGCCCTAGCATCATATCTATTTCACGATCACTAAATAAAAAGTCATCAGCATATCTAAGTTTCCTGAGCCACCCCCATTCTTTATGATTACTGATTTTTTTCTCATTATACAAGTAAGTCATGGCTTCTTCTGCCCAATCTTTATAGAATACTGTTTTACGAAGGATTCTTATATATTTTGCCGCTACTTCGTATTGACCATTTATCAGATTTGTTTCAGCTAATCGTTTAAAACATCTGCCACTTTTATTATAATTAGGAATGGCTTCCATCGCTTCAAAGGTAAAACGCTGAGCAGTATTGATCATTCCCAAATAATAAAAAACTTCGCTCGTTGGAAGAGGAGATACAAAGTCTCTCTGAAAATGCGGTAACAAACCCTCTGTTCCATTTTGATAGAATTGAAACATGCGATCACCTAATTGCCCTGTTTTTCCTAAAGCCAGATTTAAGCAAGTCACTCCGAATGGCGAAGTCGGAGATTTAGCCTCTGCCTTTTCTATTATTTTTTGCCATTCTTTATTGCGCACCAACCAATCATACTCCATAGCTTCTTCCTTATTCATGTCGGCACCTGATGAGAGTAACACATATCCACTCATTATCAAAACCAAGCTTTGAAGGATTATAGCAAAATGTACATTCTTCTTAGGAGGAGACAAAGAGGAAATCAAAAACGGAAAGAATAAGAAAAGCGCTTCTACGATGAATACCGTTAATGGTATATAAGAAGGAAAACGGTAGAAATTAATTCCTCCCATTAACCTGAATATAGGATATTGAAGCCATAAGCCAGAGATTAAAGGACATGCTAATCCCATCAATATTAGTGCAGCAATACTTCCCCCAATAGCCAATTTCTTGTTATTTTGGTACAACAGTTTTGCTTCACAAATGATTGCCCAACCTATAAATAGAAAATGTGCTGCACCAGCAAACCAATAGAGTAATGGAGCAAAGAGAACAACACTTAACACACGTCTCCATTGACTGTTTAAACTAACATGCAAATACATGGTTCCAAGCGCAAATAAGATTGAAACAGCAAAAGCAAGCATGGCATTCTCATCTGTCATAAAATACCACATAGAAATTATCGGCAAGAAGCTTAAAAGATAATAAACATCAGCAGCCTTATGTTTTTGAGCCAATAACCATACGAGGAGTTGCAGAACAACAAAAAGTGTCGCTAAAATAGCTGCACCTATCCATCTATGATAATAGAACTGGACTAGGAATTCGGAAATATATTCCGCTAATCCTCCCGGAATAATTAAATGTTCAATCAAATAATCTGTATCAAAGAGAAAAAGCTGTAATTGCTCTTGGTATGATAGATGTGACGGATAAAACCTCCCCCAAAAAAGAAATACACTCAGCCATAAAATGACTGAAAATCCTATTTTCCACCTTCTTTGTGAAAGCATTGTTATTTTTCTTTCCATATTTATATGTATTTTATTCATCTAAAAGAAGTCATCTTGTTTTTATTTAAACTTTTCTGCAACCACTTCGTCATATACTCGTTTAACGTCATGTGAATCAAAAGGCATAGGCATCGCTGATAAATCAGGTATATTGTAAGATTTAAGATTTAAATCATCCATTTCAGGATCTTTTTGAGGTAAAACAAAAGGTTTATGTACTTGTCCCATTTCATCAACATAAGCAAAATAAACACGACCGTATTGACCATCTCCCCTCTTGCTTGCAAAAGCAAACCAACGACTATTAGAAGACCAGCTATGATAAGTTTCTGAACGATTAGAATTGACTCTTTCTAGTTTATCGATTTTACCGGTAAGCAAATCAAGCAATTGCAGGTCAGTCTCTCTATGCCAAATAGGGAAAGTTCCACATCGGGCCACAGTAAATAATAAATACCGTCCATCCGGTGAGGCCTTCGGGTGACATACTGAACCTTGCATTAACCTTGCATTCCAAAGTGTATCTACACGAGAGCCCCATTTCTGTTGTTCAGCTTCAAAAGCGACACGACACAAAGAATAACGCAATTCATTTATGTTTGATGGTAGGTCAACCAATGGTGCAGAGCAATAAAACACCCACTTACCATCTGCCGAGAAGGTAGGAAACGTTTCTAAAGTTAAAGAATCGGCCAGCAAAGGAGATGTTATCATTTTGTTTCTATCAAAGTCTGCAATAACTAAATCAGAAACAGTGTCATATACTTCCAAACGATGATTACCCTGTGCATGCAATGCCGGAATTATTGTATTAGTAGAGAAAACGGCATAACGTCCATCGGGATGAAAATCCCCGTACACAGCAGCAGAGTTCATTTGAGATGTTTTCAACATTAGTTTACGTAACTTCCCATGACGATTTAACAGAGTTCCTCCCTTGCTTCCTCTTATGTGGAACATGGAACTATTTCCTTTGCCATGAATATGGCAATTCATACATTGCCCATTTGTTTGGCTGTTGTCCGCCAAGACCCTTTCATCAAAATTCTCAATACAACGTTCGCGGAGTTGGAGTTTGTTCCAAACCTCATAACCGGGTTCAATCAAGCGATAAGAGACGTAAGCATCCAGACGGTCTGCAACAACTTGCCAAGTAAAAGATCGATATTGTAACCATTCACCGTTTATACGTGCAATCACTTTTATTACAAGTTTATGACCTCTTTCCTTGGCTATAAAAGGTGTCCAGTCTTTCTGTGAAAAAACGGCCTTATTGCCTTTCGCATTAACTTGTAAACAAGTAGAAACACCTTTGACCTCAACAGACACGGCATCAACCCCTTCGTTTCTGATAAGGAAATTAAGAGGCGCCACATTAAACGGAATAGTAACATCCTTATATTCTGGATAAATAACTAACAAATCATTTGTCAGCCTTACATTCTTAGGTGAAGGTGTACATGCTTGAATGATCACCAGAGCACAAAAAAATATAGTTATATTAAAAACTCTCATCTTTCTATTAATGCATTGTGAAAATAATACCAATAAGTGTTTCCAAATGTAGCTTTAAGTAAACCAGCATTTCCATTACTAGTTTGATATAGTTTACTATAGTTCTTGAATTCGTTCAGAATGAAAGGGGAGATTTTCCATTCTTTAATTTCTTCAGCAGAAGTTTTCTTTTCTGCAAGATAAATAAGAAGAGCCTCTGCGTAAATTCCTGATGGAACCATATTCTTTGCAAATTCTTGATAGTGATCCACAAAAGAAGCAATGTCTTTATTTAGTAAATCAAAACAAAGAAGATAGTCTCGCGCCATAAAATTATCTCTGTTGTTATTCAGCAAATGTATTAGGGAAGCTGAAACATCTGTTGATAACCTTAAAGTATCAGTTTGAGATATTAATTCACGCTTGCGTTTTAGCCATTGCTGCACATCGGGACTCAGGTTTCCCGGAATACGCCGTTCTGCCCAGCGTTTATAGCACAATGTTTTCTGAAGAAGTCGTAAATATTTCAATGCGGCAGCATCATCTCCATTTATTAAATTAATTTCGGCCAAACGTTTAATGGGTCTTGTTCCTTTTTGATATGGAGAAAAAATCATTCCCAATATAGCTGCATGTTCAGCCATAGTCATGTCACCAATAGCAAACCAAGCTTCATTAGCAGCATATATCATAATGTAATTTGAGGAGGGAGAAATAGGTAAGAATAAGACTTGGGAGAGAGGCTGACTATAACTCATTAATTTATCTGGTAGCTGATTTCTTTGGGCATTATATAAATTTCGGTAATAGGTAGACAGCAAACTCGCCTGATTATCTTCATCCAATAGTTTCTGAGCTTTTTGCCAATGTCCAAAATAGAATTCAGAATCTATTGCTAACATTTTTTCTCTTCTTAAATCGGGTGTGTTATACCAAGAACTTGACCAATTTCCATAACCCCAAAGCCAATATCCAAGGCTAATTACAAATACGCTTATAGGCCCCCCCCACTTAAGAGATTTTCTGATAAAAAAACGACAGAGCAAACAAACGAGACCAATACCAATTAATGAAATCGTTCCTGACAAGGGATAATTTAGCCCACATTCTTTTCCCGTCTCCCATATAACAGCCAATATTACCACAAACCATGCCCACCGGCCTAAATAAGGAAAAGATAATTTATACACAACGACTCCCCACGAGACCAATACCACAGCCATAATCAAAGGGCCCGCTCCTTTGTAACAGAAAAATTGAGTTAAGAAATCTCCAGATAGACGAGCTAATCCTCCTGAATTATTGAAATATTGAATTAATTCAATGGGTGAAAATAAAAAAAGTATCATCTGCTCTCTATGTAACAGATGGTAAGGTAGTACTTCATAGAAAAAAAAGAAGAGTATCAAACCTCCCATACCAAGAAGTAACCAATTTACAAATTTGCTATTCCATCTTTTCATCCAACTGTTTCTTCTGTTCATTCGTAAGAGATGGTAATATAATTCTCTGCATAAATTGACCTAATGTAGTATTTTTATGATTCATCAACAAAAGGAAATTAGCTTCTTTCTCTTGCACCTTTAGTGTATCAAAAGCTTGAATTAATCTTAATGAATCGTCACCCTTCGCTTCTTTAAGTCCGTCATAAATAAAATGATAAGCAGCTAATCTTTTCTCATGCTGAGCTTTCCATATTTGAAGCGCATCATTTTGAGGAGTTCCACTAACACAGCCTATCGAATCAGCTGTCACTTTAATTACACCTGGCTCGGTTATCACTAATAACTCCTGAACATAATAACGAAGAGCCGGGCGTAACCTAATCACTCTCATCTCTTCACCTTGACCTTCGAATTTAAAAGAAGCATTAGATATCTTGACAGAATCAACTCTTCCTGGAGCATTTTCCATTGGAACTAGAAAAATCCATTCACCATCGTATCTTACAGATGGAACTGTTCCTTCAATAACAAAAGTACGATCTGTTTTGGTACAACCAATTCCTAAGAATATAAATACTAAAAAGAAAAATATGCGTATTTTCATTTTCTACATTTTTGGAGTTATTGTAAAGCCAAAAATAAAAGTTTATAATCAGTTAAACCAATAGTAGATTAACAAAAGATGATACTTTACAACGCCTTAACAGCCATGCATTCCATTTCCACTAGCCAGCCCGGTCTACAGACAGAAGCTAACGTAATTATTGTAGGAATATTGGGGAAACTTTTTTCAAAGAAACTTTTTATAATAAGATAATCAGCCGTGTCACGTAAATATACAATAATATATTGCAATTCTTCAAAGCATGAATCGGCTTCTTTTAATAATGCTTCAACATTTTCGCACATACGCTCTGCCTGCCGAACAACATCACCAGGAAAAACTATTTCACCATGGTTATTAATACTTGCCGTACCCGAAATAATAATTTGTCGGCGATCTTCAAAATCAACTGCCGTACCTCGTTCAAAACTAACACCATATTCATACGTCGGATTTAAATGAGTACGAGCATATAGATACTTGATTTGATCGGGTTTTATTCCTTCGATAGCATAAGCATCGAGCATAACAAGAACTTTTGGATCTGCATGTCTTCCTTCTATTCCTGTACTGGCAATATAATGAGTCTTTTCGGTCAAATTCTGAGTGGCAAAGACTTCATTACGAGCTTTCACAGCTCCTGCATAATTACAGTCCACGTTTTGAACAAAAATCCATGTACGCAAACAATTTGCTTCCAATGTGCAATTTTCTTCCATTAGTTGCATAACATAATCATTCAGGAGCAAACGCATCTGGTACTCTGAATTTGCAGCTTTATTAGAACAACCTCCTAACCAAAGCTGACGATATTTTCCATACTTTACTTCAAAAAGTCCATTGGGTAACATATTCGTTTTGACATTAGTCAACAGATGTGCCCATAAAGCAATTTTGGTCCCGTCAAGTGGAGGCTGTTGCACCACTGATAGGGCACAATCTGAATCCTCAATCATTCTAGCAAGCAATAAATCAGTTTGATTAGCAGCATCGCTGAGAAAAAAACGTTTGAAGATACTTGACGCACCATGAAGTTCATTTTGTAACAAAGAAGTGTATGTCTTAAAAACAGCCTCCATCTGTTCATAATAAGATAGCATGGGATTAGTAACATGTAACATTATATGGTATTCAGTTACTCCATCTTCTATTATAAAAGCAGAAACTTCTGCACGAACACAGTGATAAGTATATGATGTGTATTTCATAAGTTAGATTTCATAATTGTTTCTCCACAAAGATAGATAATATTCCAGATGAGAAGAGCAAAATAAAAAGAAAAAGTCTAAATCATTCAATCAAAAAGGCAAGTCTCACGACTTGCCTTTCCTTTATTTAACCATTAAACAATTGTACTATAGGTTGTATTTTATTTCTTACGCCCAATGCTACGAATAATTTAATAAATCTCAGTAGCGACAATTGTTTTCCTCAAAATTTCTAATTTATCATTCAGACTTAAAAACCCAGAACCAACCTGTACTCCATGAAGACATGTTAGCATCTTCTGACCAAGATAAAACCATCTTATCATCTGTAAGCGATATTATCTGATATTTTTTAATCTGACTACCTTTGGCTATATAGGTTTCATTTAATGCATAACCTCCTAATACACCACAAGAAGAGGTCAGCGTACCATACCAATTTCCAAATACAGCATCTCCTGTACTAAAGTCTAAGGTACCAGTCTTGCCATTGCTTAACTTAATTTGCTTACCTGACATGGTAAATGTCATAGTGGCACTGTTGCCTTCACCGGCAAATTGTCCTTCAACACCATCTGCACCCATAGTCCACCATTGAGGCCCTGCTGCTCCATCATAAAAGCCACCATTACCAAAACATGAACCATCGGCCCATTTCCAGACTTTTTCGCTACCATCAAATAACAAACCATATATTTCGGGCACAGGATATGCCAGTTCTTGAACATTCACGGTAAACTCTTTCGTCACAATTTCCCCGGTTTGATCCATAGCAGTTAATGTAATCTTTTGATTCCCTGTCCCCATTAGCTGAATCTTACCACTGTTTGAAGCGAGTTTACTGATACCATCTGTCCATTGGCAAGTCACAGGACTCTTGCAATTTAAGATTGCCATATTAGCCGCTTTTCCATTAATAATCTCTAATTCACAAGTTGCATCTAGCTCTCCTGAGAATGCTTGTGCTGTAGAACCTTCAATGGTTTCCGGCTCGCATGATGCTAAAATTGCACCAAATGCTATAAGGAATATATATATTATCTTATTCATAATAACTTTTTATTAAAATCAGTATAGAAATCCAATTATCTTGGCCAGCCACCATATTCACTATCAGTTGTTCCCCAGCCTTCATTTTGCTTGAACTTATATTGTTCTCCGGCTTGAGCAGACAAAGAAATTTGATCAGTTGGTAATGGTGCAAATCCTTTGGTTTGAGTATAACGACTTCCGTAACCACCATTAATGCTGCTCACGTTATTTTTCCCAGGCGTTCCTGACAAATAAATATTCACATTATTTTGTTTATCAAGTGCTGTTTTAGCATAATCATCACCATAACGACGCAAATCATTCCACCGAACACCTTCAAATGCTAATTCCCATCGTCTTTCATTTCTAAGTGCCTCTACAGAATATGCTACTGCCGGCAAACCAGCACGTGCCCGTACTTTATTCATACCGGTTGCATCACCAGTTAGTTCGGATTGCATTAACAATACTTCAGCAAAACGAATCAACACCATATCATTTATGCTATTTAACTGGAAGTTATCCTCATTACCACTTGACCATGTAAGGTTAGGGTCCATCGCGTTTGAGAATGAAGCCCAAAATGAAGTTCCATCATCTTTACGCGCAACAACTGGCATAATCTTTTTCTGAAGATAATCCGTTTCTTGTGCAAAATCATTCCATCCACCGGCACCATAAGAATAACCCGGAAGATCATTAACTTTCTGAATAGAAGCATCCCTACGTGGATCATTTGGTTCTGCGGCATTCCAATCAGAATACAAATTAGGAGCAACCGGACCTGCTCCCCATCCTTGACCAAATGGGAATGTTTTTGCATAATCCTGTCCACCACGAACACCAAAATGAAGTGCGTAACCATTTACATATCCAATGGTGGTGCTCCAAGACGGTTGCGTATTATACTTCACCATAAACATGGCTTCAGGGTTTGTTCCATAATCGTTCTCAACCCACACCAGGCCCTTGCCTTTATAAGCAGAAAGCTCATCATTAACAGTGCAACGATTTGTATAAGCCCATAGATTGTAATAATTAGGAACCAATGAATATCCTGAATTTGCAACACAATCATTAATTTCATCAATTACATTTTGTTTGGTTATTTCTGTTCCATCAGGACATGTAACGGTTTCGTCGTTATAAAAACCTGAATAAAACAAGTATGCGCGACCGAGCAAAGCCTGTGCACAATACTTATCTACATGACCAGTTCCCATCTGCGCCTTTGCTGGCATCAATTTAATGGCAGCCATTAAATCTTGTAATATTTGCCCCCAAAGTGGCTCACCAGATATCTGGGGCAATGTAGGGTCAGCAACAGAAGAAACCGGGCATGGTATATTGCCAAACATAGAAGCCAATTCATAATAATAGTAAGCTCTCAAGAAATAAGCCTCTCCCTTATACTGATTCAAAGCTTCTTCAGTTACCCCTTTGCAGTTTCCTAATGTTTCTATTGCCATGTTAGCTCTAAAAACACCTTTGTAACGATCTTGATAAAACTGCGTGTACATGGTTGAACCTGTATTCAGCATTAAGTCTTCGGCTTGCATCAATTGGTCATTGAAACCACCACCACCCAAACGGTCGTCTGAGGCTAATTCCGAGTAATAAAAGAAAGAATATTGCGGATTAGCATTAACAATATTCAAATTGTTATATATTCCCGTAATTACCTGTTCGGCATCTTCAGCTGTTAACGGATAGTTGCCTGTATTCTTCTGAGTATAACTTTCCGAATCAAGAAAATCATTACAAGAAGAAAACATCATGGCCGCAACCGCAAAATAAATTATCTTTTTCATACTAAATAATTCTAATTAAAATTTAAGATTAACACCTACCAAAAATGTTCGTGGACTCGGATAGAATCCCAAATCAATACCTGATCCCCATGAATAGTTTGTCTCATCACCAGAAGCACCAACTTCAGGATCCATACCAGAGTACCCTGTTATGGTAAACAAATTCTGAGCAGTTACATAAAGACGTGCCTGTTGAAACGGTGCTCTGGGGAATAGCTTTTTAAAATCATATCCCAAAGTAATATTTTGCAATCTGAAGAAATCAGCATCTTCCATGTAGATATCAGAAATATTAAGGTAATTATAATTATTACCAGGAACTAAACGAGGCAATTTATTGGAAGTTCCTTCTCCGTGCCAAGTATCATAAACATCTGTTGTATAGTTATCATATTGGCTGTCTCCAAATTTACGATATGATTTGGCAATCTGATGACCAAACGCCCCGTAGCCGGCAATAGTCAAATCAAATCCTTTATAACCGAAATTCAAATTCAAACCGGCAGTTAGATCTGGGTGCGGATTACCAATATTAGTTTTATCGGCATCAGTAATTGCTTTATCACCATTCAAATCGACAAAAATCAAATCACCCGGAACTGGATTTGATGACATCGTAGCATTTCCAGCAGCTTTCCATGCATCTATTTCAGCTGTATTCTGAAAGACTCCTGCTGTCTTATACCCCCAGAAGTAACCAATAGGTTGACCTACTTCTGCGCGATACATTTCAGTTGTTCCTTGTGATAAAACATTAGATGGACCGTGAAGTATACCTTCAGCATTAGCAATTCGAGTTACCTCATTTTTATTGTACGCCATATTCACTCCTACAGTGTAAGTAAATTCCTTACCTGCCTTATCATTCCAATTCAATGCTAGTTCAATACCTGTATTTTCAACATCTCCACCATTGATATCCGGGGCTCCAGTTCCATAATGTCCAAGAACTGGCGCATTAACCAACCAATCTTTCGTTGTCTTTTTATACCAATCAAACGCTACGCCCAAACGGCTTCTGAGCAAGCGTGCATCAAAACCGAAGTTTAGCTGTTCAGATGTTTCCCATGTTATATCTGCATTAGGTAGTTTATTAGCGTAACCACCCGTCTGAGGATTATTTACCTGATTATTGAAAGCATAAGCAGCGGTTTTATCAAAAGAAACAGTTGCCAAATATTGGAATCCAGCGACATTACAGTTTCCGTTTTGTCCCCAGCTTGCGCGAAGTTTCAAAAAGTCAAGCCAATTGCTTGAATCTTTCATAAACTCTTCATTTGTCATGACCCAACCGGCCGAGAATGAAGGGAATGTACCCCAACGATTACCACTAGCAAAATTTGAAGAACCATCGTGACGAACAATAGCGCTAAACATGTATTTTTCCTTATAATCATAGTTCACACGACCGAAAAAAGAGGCCAAGCCACCTTCACCCCAAGGAGAACCTGTAGCAGAAGCCGTACCAACATCCTTCATGTTATCTAACCAAGCATGATCCCAATCACTCCATAATCCTCCCGAATTTGTAGCTTCCATACTTTCACCCATGCCCCACTTCTCTATAGATGTACCGGCAAGAAGATCAATATTATGGCTAGTGTCTATACTAAACTTATAGTTTAGCGTATTTTCCCATGAATAAGACCATCCCTGGCTAGCTGATTGCTGAGTCCTATCGCTTTGGGCTTGTGAATTAACAGAAGGGTTGATCTTATATTTAGGCACATACTGACGATATGAGCTTGAAGACATTTTGTAATTAAATTGGCTTCTCCAAACCAAATTCTTAATAGGTTGAATTTTCAAAGTGGCTGACATATTCAATGCATGATTCTTGGAAATATTATTTCCGCGGTTGTATATCATGTATCCAAGAGGATTTCCGGCTCCTGGAATTATTCCAAAAATACCACTAGCCAATAAATCATCGTACGCAAAAATATCACCACTTTCATTATAAGCAGGAGTAATGGGATTAGCACGCAACACATTAGAAATATCATTCGAATATTGATTGCCAATACCAATACCCGATTTCGTCTTATAATTATATGTCATGTTCTCAGATAACGATATCACATCTAAGTCACCTTTCTTCCAAAGCACGTGATCAGAATTTAGACGAACAGAAGTTCGTTCAAAATCAGATTGAACGGGCTTTCCGTAAATACCTTCTTGAGAGGTGTAAGACACACCCAAAGAGAACTTAGACATATCATTACCACCTACTACATTCAATGCATGGTTTGTGATTGGTGCATCATCATTATGGATCAATTTTAACCAATTGGTCCCTTGATAAGATCCGTCCATGATACTATTATATAGTCCAGATGATAATTTCCCTTCCCAGTCAATTGCTTGTCCACCCTGATTGAACATAATCAGGTCCTGCACTTCCATATATTGTTTTGCATTCAGCAGTTCTGGCATCTTGGGTGAATTTTGCCATCCAAAATAGCCATCGTACGTTACTTGTATCTTACCTATTTTTCCTTGTTTCGTTGTTACAAGAATGACACCATTGGCACCGCGAGCACCATAGATAGCACAAGAAGCCGCATCTTTCAACACATCAATACTTTCAATATCAGAAGGGTTTAAAGAGTTGATATCTCCACCGGTAATACCATCAATAACATATAGAGGAGCATAACTGCCTACTGTTCCTAAACCACGGATATTAACCTTAAATCCTTCACCAGGCTGCCCTGAGGATTGAGTAATATTAACACCTGGAGACATGCTTTGCATGGCAGTCAAGGCACTAGTTGTATTTAGCGCTGCTAGTTGTTCTCCCTTTACTTGAACCGTAGCACCAGTTACTAATTTCTTTTTTTGAACGCCATAACCTACTACTACTACTTCTTCAAGAGCTTTAGAGTCTTCAACTAAAACAATTTTAATAGTAGGACCAGTTACTTTTACAGATTGGGTAACATAACCTACAAAAGAGACCTCAAGTGTTGCTCCTCTTGGTACATTTAATACGAAGTTTCCATCAATGTCTGTTATGACACCATTCGTAGTACCTTTTTGAAGTACGTTAGCTCCAATAACGGATTCACCGTATTGGTCAACTACTGTTCCTGTTACTTTACCGTTCTGCTGAGTCGTTTCAACAGCAACAGGTAAGGTTGCAAAAGCCGAAGGAACGCCACCAATCAGGAAAGAAAGACAAATCTTCGCAATTAGTGCTGTTTTTCTAGAATTAAGATTCATGCTTTTAAAAGTATTAAAAGATTAAACGACTATTCATTAAATAATAGTCAAATTACTGATTAGATAATAGTGTCTGTTAGAACTTAGAACAGAAGAGTATCCCCCTACTTCTATTCCACTAAGGAGTTTTCCAACTTTTCTTCATGCATTTAAATTTAAGTTTATAATAACATTAACAAAGGACAATTCATCTACTATTCTCCTAGATTAACTAAGCTAAGAAATATTATTTCTCTTCAAAAAACAAAAATACACAATTATATATAAGTATAACCTTTTTTAGAATCTTTGTTTCCTGAATTACTGAAATCAAATATCTAAGAATAGAATAATATCAAAACACCAATATTTATACATAAATACAACAAATATGTCTATTAGATATTAAATAAAAGTAATAGCATACATCTATCTAAAATGAAAAATACACATTAATTTGCTCCAACCACAAGACATACATATTTACGATACAAAAGTAAATAAGCTAAAACATCCTAACAAATACAATTTTATCATAAACCAATACTTTATAAACAGCCAATGAAATTAATTCAACCCCATCTGCCTCCAAAGCCATTGGTTCCACTCATCGTATTGTTCCTGATACCAGTAATGACCCGTTTCAAGATACGGGTGCAATTCTTTAGATGATGGAACTGAGTTATAAGCAGCATACATAGAACTAGGTGGACAAACATCATCGTTATACCCCCAGCTAAACCAGGCAGGAACTGATAATCGGCTAGCAAAATTAACCGCATCGTAATAGCGACTAGTCTCCAATTGATTCTTATCCGGATTGCTTTGTTTATAAAAATAATGTGGCCATCCACAGGCTCTATCATACTGAGCCGCCATAAAGTCGCACATAGCAGGATGCACAGCCGCCAAGCAGGTAACCCGTTTGTCTAGTGCAGCGGTAATAATAGACAAGGCTCCACCTTGACTGGAACCACTTACACCAAGCGCCTTCCCGTTATACTGGGGCAAGCTGCAAATGAAGTCGACTGCGCGCAAAGCTCCAACCACAACGCGCTTGTAATAAAAGCGGTCCTTATCATTCGCATTCATTTCCCAATAGCTCCACAAAGCTCCATTAAATAACTTATCGTAATAGCTTTGTTCCATGGTTACAGGAATGCCATGAATTCCTATTTCTAATGTAATAGCACCTTTAGAAGCCGTTGTTATATCACCATAATAAGGGCG